>Ga0193742_1000649_pt1 | contig 22612 bp, 17 predicted proteins | sample L2c1metaG_FD_165511 | JGI IMG/M metagenome (GOLD analysis project Ga0193742, IMG submission 165511) | Soil microbial communities from a riparian zone of the East river system, Colorado, United States - L2c1 | ecosystem: Environmental > Terrestrial > Soil > Riparian zone | place: USA: East River... | reverse complement strand
GGTTGCCTCAAGGTACTCCGCCTGATTGAAGGTGGGGATCCCCACGGAGAAGGTCAAAGGCTTGGCCATTGCATCGATTGTAACAAGCGGGTTGTTACTAGAGTGTCAGTGTTCGCGGAGCCTGCGGTCGAGATATTAATCGTCGTCTATGTTGTATCCGCTAAGTTGGCGATCAATAAGGATCTTCTGGCTGGCCAATTTTAGCTGCATTTCATAGTCACCACGTCGTTCCGCTTGAGCAATGGAAGCCAGGAGTTCACGGCGACGACGTTTGAGGTATTCCAATTCGAGTGCTTCAATCGCTTTTTCTGCAATCCCGATTAAAGAATCGCCATGCCCCGGCGCTGGCTCATGAAGGATTTTGGCGAGGAGTGCGTTACTTTCCCGATCGGGGCCAATATCGACAATATTTGTTTCTGTGTCGGCTCGAATTAATGCCTCTAACAATAGGGTAGTCCGGAGTCCATCATAGAGGCTCGGGTTATCCGATAGGCGGGTAATTACAAACTCGCGGGCCTTTAGATCTTCGAACTGAGCTAAAACTCGTAACAGGATGCGTTCCGCGTTTGGTAGCGGATCGTCTCTATGTGAGCGCACGCTTTCCACTCGCTGCGCGGCGGCCTGGCGCAACTCCTGGCGCAGAATAGCGGAGTCGATGCCGAGCTTCTGTGCTGCGTCCGTCGCAAACTCATCCCGTTGCAACGGTGAAGGAATGCGCCGGATGTGCGGCAGAAGAAAGTTCATCGCCTTCACCTTGGCGTCGGCGGTGCGTGCGGGAAACTCCTGTCGGGCGCGCTCGATGAGGTAGTCCATGTAGCGGTTCGAGGCGCGGACAGCGGCGGTGTAGGCCTGCAGGCCGCGCTCGCGGATATAGCGGTCGGGGTCCAGGCCGTCTTCCAGCAGAACGATGCGGACATCGAAGCCCTCTTCCAGCAGCATGGCTCCGGCCTTTTCGGCCGCGGTTCGTCCGGCGTTGTCGGGGTCGAAGTTGAGGATGACCTGCTTGTTGGGAGTGAAGCGCGAGAGGAGCCGCACCTGCGCCTCAGTGAAGGCGGTGCCTGAGGTGGCGATGACGTTGCGGATTCCCGCCATATACACAGAGATGCAGTCCATCTGGCCCTCGACGAGAAGAGCGAAGCCGAGATTGCGGATCTCGGGCCGCGCCTTGTCGAGATTGAAGAGCACGTGGCCCTTGGTATAGATGGGGCCTTCGGGCGAGTTCAGGTACTTGGCAATGTCGCGCCCCTTCTCGTCCTGCGCGTCGAGCGCGCGGCCGGTAAAGGCGATGGGCTTGCTCTGCTCGTTGGCGATGGGGAACATGATGCGCTTGCGGAAGCCGGCGTAGAGCGGACCGGGGGATCCGTCGGCCTGCTCCTTCCACTTGAAGAGGCCGCTCGTGCGAAGGATCTCTTCAGAGAAGTGCGGGCTGAGCGCGTTGCGCATGTGGTTGAAGTCGTCCGGCGCATAGCCGATGCGGAACTTCTGGATCGTGTCGGGTGTCACGCCGCGGCCGGTGAGGTACTCGCGCGCCCGAGCCGCCTCTGGAGACTTCAGCGCCGCCTCGAAGTACTGCGTCGCGGCCTCGTGGATGTCGAGGAGCTGGCGGCGGAGACCTGCTTCGCGGGCTTCTTCGGGCGACGAGAACTCGCGTTTGGGAAGTGGGATGCCAGCTTTCTGCGCGATGAAACGAACCGCTTCGGGAAAGGTAAGGCTCTCAAGCTTCATCACGAAGGTGAAGACGTCGCCTTTTTCGTGGCAGCCGAAGCAGTAGAAGTAGCCATGAGCAGCGTTGACAGAGAAGGACCCCGTCTTCTCCTTGTGGAACGGGCAGAGGCCGGTGTAGTTCTGCGCTCCGGTCTTGCGCAGCTTGACGTACTCGCCGACGATGCGCACGATGTCGACCTGCTGCTTGACGAGTTGGGAGAAGTTGTCCGACACGGCTGGAATCTCAGTTTATTCGATCGCTGAGGGAGCAGATCTGAGAGGCTTAGCAACTGTCGCCTGATTTTGATCGATATTACCGGTGACGATTGATGTTAAAGTTTTCGTTTTTTCTGCAAATGAGCGTGATGCCTACACAATGAAAGAGTTGCACGGAAACGACGATCTTTTTCTACAAAAGTTGCACATGGAATTTGAAGTTTAAGAAAACTTAGCGGAGCAAAGCGTGTCTATCCGTCTGGAGTTTCCTGGATGGGCTGGATGAATAGGGCCTATTCGAACGTTGAATTTTGAGCTGCTCTCATTTTCTGAGCAGCATTGCGAAGGAGTTTACAAGATGCCCACCCTGAAGACAGTACGAACCATCGTTCTTGCGGCAGCAACAGCTGTTGCTCTTCCCTCGATGGCACTCGCCTCTGTGAATGTTTCGATTGGAGTTTCGGTAGGAACTCCTCCTCCTGCGCTGCCCGTGTATGCGCAGCCAATCTGCCCGGGAGCTGGCTATATCTGGACGCCAGGATACTGGGCCTGGGGTCCTGCAGGCTACTACTGGGTTCCCGGTGTCTGGGTGATGGCGCCCGCTACGGGCATGCTGTGGACTCCCGGTTACTGGGGATGGGGCGGTTCCGCCTATGTCTTTCATGCTGGATACTGGGGGCCGCACATCGGCTTCTACGGCGGCGTGAACTACGGCTTCGGCTATGGCGGCGTTGGATATGAGGGCGGCTACTGGAGAAATGGCGCCTTCATGTACAACCGCTCGGTCAATCACATCGATGTGACCCACGTGACCAACGTCTACAACAAGACGATCGTGGTGAACAATGTAAATCGTGTGAGCTATAACGGCGGCCGCGGCGGCCTGTCGGTTCGCCCGTCGGATCGCGAACAGGCGGCATACAACGAGCGCCATATGGCGGCTACCTCCAACCAGATGGCTCACGAGCAAGCCATGCGCAACGATCGTGGACAGCTGGCGTCGGTCAACCATGGACAGCCGCACACGATGGCGATGTCTCGAGTGGGCGAGCGAAGCAACATGCAGCAGCAGCGCGTTGCCAACGGTGTTCGCTCCGGCCAGCTCACGCCGCACGAGACCCGCAACGTCGAGCACAACGAAGCACGGATCAACCAGCAGGTGCATGCGGATCGCCAGGCCAATGGCGGCCACCTGAACCAGCAGGAGCGCCAGCAGGTCAACCACGAACAGAATCATGTGAGCCAGCAGATCAACCACGATGCTCACAATGACCATGAGCGCAGGTAAGAGGTAAGACGGGGGCAAGGTAGGGCGGTCCGGAGCAAAGGTTCCGGGCCGCCCTCGTTTTTAAGCTGCTTAACTTAAAATGATTCCGTGAGCCCTGAGTCTCTGGAACGCTTTCGCGACCGCATCGTCGTTGTGCTGGTGCGAGCCCGCAATCCGAACAACGTTGGCGCTGCAGCGAGGGCGATGCACGACTTCGGATTCCATCACCTGCGCGTGGTGCAGGAGTATCTCCCTCCCCTCGAGACGGCGCGCTCTGCCGTCGATGCCTCCGCGGTCCTGGCCGAGGCGAAGACCTTTCGCTCGGTCGCCGAGGCTATTGCCGATTGCACGCTGGTTGTGGGAACGACCGCTGTGGGAGAGCGAGCGCTGGAGCATCCGCTGCGCGCTCTCGCAGAGGCGGCAGAGGAGATCCGCGCAGAAGCCGAGGGTAATAGCGCGCGAATCGCGATCCTGTTCGGCTCGGAGAAGACAGGATTGAGCAACGAGGAGCTGAGTTACTGCCGCTGGCTCCTGACGATCCCCATGCATAGCCATGAACAGATGCGGCATCCCTCGATGAACCTCGGGCAGGCCGTTGCGGTGTGTCTCTACGAGCTCTCGCGCAACGAGGAGGGCCCTGCGGTAAAGGGCGTTCGCGAGCCGGCTCGCGCCGATGAGGTGGAGCGCCTTGTGGAGCTGTTTCAGAAGGTTCTGGAGGTGTCGGAGTATACGCGGAGGCATCCCTCCAACTCCAGCGAGGAGCAGGTAAGGCGGCTGGTGCTGCGCATGGGGCTTACGGCTGCGGATGTCCCGGTATGGATGGGCATCCTGCGCCAGATGCTCTGGAAGATCCAGGGAGCGGGCGGGGAGACGACTCGTTGAGCCACAATCTCGCAGGCGTTCGAGGGAGCGGAGCGGTAGACTGGCTTCTTCATTGTCATAACTAAGGTTGGAAACGGGGAGCGGAGAATGTCGTCAGGAAAGAAGTTGTGTCTGTGGATGGGCGCGCTGCTGGCGTCGCTGGCAGTAATGGGAGCGGCACAGGAGCCCAGACAGTTGACGCCGGAAGATTACGCGCGGGCCGAGCGGCTCATGAACTACAACGTCAATCCGCTGGTCTATCACGGTGTGGAGCATCCGGTGTGGCTCGGCGACGGAAGGTTCTGGTACCGGGACCGCGGGCCGGAGGGCTCGACGTACATGCTGGTCGATCCGGCGAAGAAGACGAAGGCACCGGCGTTCGATCACGCGAAGCTCGCCCGTGCATTGCAGACGGCGCTGCAAGCAGACGGAGGAGCGGGTGCTCCGACAAGCTCATCACAAGACCCGAATCACCTTGCGATTGCGGAGCTCTCTCTGGCCGATCAGGACCGGACCGTGATCTTTTCTGCCGCCGAGAGGCACTGGCGCTGCGACCTGAGCGGCACAGGCACCTGCGTGGCGACGGACAAGCCGGGCGCCACGCCCGCCGCCCGCCAGAACCGCAGAGGACCGGCACAGCCCGCCGAGCTTTCGCCGGACGGAACCAAAGCCGTCTTCCTCCGCGACTGGAACCTGTGGGAGCGTGAGGTTGCGACGGGCAAAGAGACGCAGCTGACCACCGACGGCGTGAAGGACTTCGGCTACGCCACCGACAATGCCGGGTGGCAACATAGCGATCGCCCGGTTGTGCTCTGGTCTCCGGATTCAAAGAAGATTGCCACCTTCCAGCAGGACCAGCGCAAGGTGGACGAGATGTACCTGGTTCCGGTGACGAATCGCCATCCGAAGTTCGAGGCGTGGAAGTATCCTCTGGTGGGCGACGAGAACGTCACCATGATTGAGCGCGTGGTGATCGACGTGGACGCGCGCAAGGTCATCCGCCTGAAGCTTCCGCCGGACCAGCACCGCTCGACGATCTGCGACGACGTAAGCTGCAATGGCGGCTGGGACGATGTGCAATGGAGCGACGACAGCAGACAGCTGGCGTTCGTCTCCACCTCACGCGATCACCGGCAGGAGTGGCTTCGCGTGGTCAATGCTGAGACTGGCGATGTGCGCGAGGTGATGACCGAGACGGCTCCGAAGTTCTTCGAGAGCGGAAACGACCGCGTGAACTGGAAGTATCTCTGGGGAACCGACGAGGTGCTGTGGTTCAGCGAGCGCGACGGCTGGGGCCAGATGTACCTCTACGACGGCAAGACCGGAAAGCTGAAGAACCAGATCACGCGCGGCGAAGGAAACGTGACCCAGGTACTGCTGGTGAATGCGGCCGAGCGCGCGTTGTACTTCCAGGCCGTGGGCAAACAGAAGGGTCGCGACCCATACTTCCGGTACTACTACAGCATCCGTTTTGACGGCAGCGGCATGAAGCTGCTGACTCCGGAGGATGCGGACCACGAGGTGACGGCCTCGCCCGATGGCAAGTACTTCATCGATGTGGCCTCGACCCCGACCGCGCCCCAGACGACTGTGGCGCGCGCCACCGATGGCGCGCTCGCGATGGAGGTGGCGCGCGAGGACATCACGAAGCTGGTGGCCGCGGGCTGGAAGCCTCTGACTCCGATCACCGTGAAGGCGCGGGACGGAAAGACGGACCTCTATGGCTTTCTATTCAAGCCGACGAACTTTGACGCGTCGAAGAAGTATCCCATCGTGAATGGCGTCTACCCCGGGCCGCAGACGGGCTCGTGCGGCAGCCGCAGCTTTGCGGCGGCGCACCGCGACATGCAGGCTCTGGCAGAGCTGGGCTTCGTCGTGATGTGCATCGACGGCATGGGTACGCCGTGGCGGTCGAAGGCGTTCCACGAGTTCTACTACGGCAACCTGGGCGACAATACGATTCCCGACCAGGTGGCGGGGATGAAGGAACTGGCACAACGCTATCCGTGGATCGACATCGACCGCGCGGGCATCTATGGCCACTCGGGCGGCGGCAATGCGACGGCGGCGGCGATGTTCAATTTTCCGGACTTCTTCAAAGTGGGGATCGCCGAGAGCGGAAACCACGACCAGCGCGACTATGAGGACGACTGGGCGGAGAAGTGGGCGGGACTCGAAGTCAAGAGCCCCGACGGAACCAGCAACTACGACAGCCAGGCCAACCAGAACTATGTCAAAAATCTGAAAGGCCACCTTCTGCTGGCGCACGGCACGATGGACGACAACGTCCCGCTGAACAACACGCTGGTTCTAGTGGAAGCGCTGATCAAAGCGAATAAGGACTTCGATCTGTTGCTCATTCCTAATGCGCACCATGGCTACGGTTCGGCGACACCCTACATGACGCGGCGGCGATGGGACTACTTCGTACGCTATCTTGCGGGCGAGATTCCTCCGCGCGAGTACGAGATGAAGGCATGGAGCCAGGAGCAGAGAGCGCTCAACGGGCCGGATGAGGACTAACAGCAGGGGTGGGGCGGGATCCCACCCCACCCCCTGCTGTTGGTTGTAGCTTATTGCCCTGAAGACGAGGGTGCGACACCTCCGGGGCGGGCGAACTTCCAGCCCTCGTTGGTCTCGATGAGGATAGCGACTGCAGTGTGGGGGCCGGAGAGTCTTTCGCGGATCTGCGGAAAGGCGTTCTGGCTCTCTTCAGCCGTGGCCCAGGCCGGGGAATCGACCACGCTGTAGTGGTAGGAGACCTGAGTGGTGGCACCTCGCTCATCGCTCGCCGGGGTCGAGCTGTCGATGCTGGTGACCTTGCGGCGTCCGTAGCAGAAGTTTCCGAAGCCGGGCTGTGCCGGGTCGGCGATCCAGGCTGCACGGCCTTTTTCAGAGATGTCGTAGTTGTTGACCTGCTTGCTGGCAACGATCATCACCTTCTTTTCGGCGGACGTGCGCACCAGAAGTCCCTGGTCGGTTAGAGCGTCATATCCGGAGACCTTGTTGGCATCGGAGGGATCGGCCTGCACGGGGAACCGGATGGACGATTCCCAGAGGCAGACGGGATGGGCACCGTAGTAGGTGTTGATGGCGTCGGTGAAATGAATCGTGTTATCGACATGCTTGTTGCACCCGGCTCCGATGGAAAGCAGAGCCAGAGCGGTCGTGGCAAACGCAGGCCGTAGGGTTCGAAGGCTCCTCATGCTGGCACATACTCCTCTTGTTATGGTGGGATGCAGAAGATGGCGAATGCGTCTGTTCCGAAGAGTGAGAGGTCGAAGAATTTCAATAGAAACAGGGATTTACCGCTGCCCGAGAGAATACGCGATGAGCGGGAGCATCTGTGGAGTGAGGCCCTGCTGGCGCAGGGTGCGAAGAGCGAGCGCGTCGTGGCGTTTTGCGAGGCGGATGCCTTGCCCGTCACGCAGAAGGCGGGTGTGGAAGTAATCCGGCGTAGGAAGCGAGAGGGCGCGCTGGAGGAGGATCTGGCGCGCGGTGGATTTGAGCAGGTCCTCCCCGCGGACGACTTCGGTGATGCTCGAATCGGCGTCGTCGACGACGCAGGCGAGCTGGTAGCTGGGCAGATCGTCCTTGCGCCAGATCAGGAAGTCGCCGAAGTCCTGGCCCGCAGTGAAGCTCTGTGGGCCGAGATTGAGGTCGGTGAAGGTGATGATTTCATCGTCAGGGACGCGGAAGCGGTAGTTCAGGTCTGGTTGCAGGGTTTGTGGAGTTGAGTTTGCTGCGGGGCGGCATTTGCCGGTATAGACGGGCTCGTCGTTCGCATCTTCCGGGGTGTCTTCGTGCGGGGCCTGTGTCATCTGCGCGAGGTCTTTGCGGCTGCAGGTGCAGGCGTAGGCGTGGCCTGTGGCGACGAGACGCTCGAAGGCTGCGCGGTAGAGGGCGATGCGCTGGGATTGCACGATCATCGGGGGAGACCACTGGATGCCAAGCCAGGCGAGGTCTTCGATCATAGCGTCGACGTACTCCTGCTTAGAGCGTTGCGGGTCGAGGTCTTCGTTGCGGAGGAGGAGGATTCCGCGGTGTTCGTTTGCTCGTTGGTAGGCGGCCCAGAAGGTGGCGGCGTGGCCGAGGTGGAGGAGGCCGGTGGGGGATGGAGCCAGGCGGCCTGTGTATCTCTCAGCAGTCACATAAAAAGCGTACCTCAGCGGCTGAAGAGTTGATGGTGATAGCGATTGAAGTTACATAGCTACATGTAATCCACACCGTACTGCACGGGGATCTGCGTAAACGCGATGCGGGTGGGTGCGGATTCGCGTGCGGGGAGCATACTGCCGAAGTGCAGCGTTGTGTGGCCGTACTTGAGGTTGAGCTTGTCCATGGTGGCCGAGAGCTGGGTGCGATTGTTGGGGTCGCCGAAGAGCTCCTCCTGGTGTCTGTCTTCGGGTACGAGGTCGCGCAGGGTGATGCCTACGAAGAAAGGCCGCTGAGCCTTGTCGTCGGTGGGGCGTTGCGACCAGATGCCGCGCATGACCTCGAGCAGCGTAAGGGTGTCCTGACACTCACGAAAGCGCGCCTCCATGCCCCAGCCGGAGTGCCGGATTCCGCTGGTGTGGCGTTTGGAACGGAGCTGCTCGGCCTGCTCGCGCGTGAGCTGGTAGCGGATGACGAACGACATGGAACCTGCGTAGAACTTCTCCATACGCAGACGCATGGCGGCCTTGTGGAGCAGCTTGTTGGCGACGGCCCATGCTCCCTCGTCGCTGCGAAATTCGGGAGCCATGACGTGGGAGTGGCCGAGCGACTTCTGCACGTCGCTCGAGACAGGAGCGCCGTTGTCGCCGGTCTCGCCGCCGCGCAGCCAATGGTAGAGGCGGTCGCCCCAGACACTGCCCCAGAGGTTATGCCAGCCGTTGCGGTCGAGCGCGAGAAGCTGCTCCATGGTGTGAATACCTTTGGCATTGAGCCGAACCTCGGTGCGTGCGCCGACGCCGGGCAGGTCGCGCAGGTCAAGATGCGCGATGGCCCTCGGCAATTGCGAGGGCAGAAGCCCGATGAGGCCGTCGGGCTTCTGCATGTCGCTGGCGATCTTGGCGAGGTAGCGGTTGGGGGCCATGCCGATGGAGCAGCGCAGGGCCTCGCCCACGTTTTTGTAGATGGACTGCTTGATCTCGAGCGCGATCTTGCGCGCGCGGGGCGGCTCCTGCTCGCGGCCGATGAGCTGGCAGACCATCTCGTCGATGGATGGATTGTGGGAGACGGGGCAGGCGAGTTCGACCGCTTTGGTGATGGCTTCGGAGTACTTCGCGTACTCGGTGTGGCTGCCTTCGATGAGGATGATGCCGGGGCACATCTTCTTCGCTTCGCCCACCTGGGTGCCGGTCTTCACCCCGAAGTCCTTGGCCTCATAGCTGGCGGCGATGCAGCTGGTAGTGTCGGTCATGGTGGGGACGACGGCGATGGGCTTGCCGCGATACTCGGGGTGCAGCTGCTGCTCGACCGAGGCGAAGAAGGAGTTCAGGTCGATGTGCAGGTGAGTGAAGCGGTCGGGATGGGGGGCGAAGGACATGGTATGGTTTAAGTCATAATATTCGCTTTTTCTTTGCCTAAACGAAATCTTTTTATGGACCAGACCAGTCTGACTCGAACTTACATTTCAAGTATTCGTAATGTAATTACCGAATTAAAGATTTACCCACGTGCAGTTAAAGAGTATGAGTTCGATCATGTCGCATTGGGGCTGCTTTCAAAGGCATTTAGGCTCAGCGAGGCATGTCTGACACTATTTGACGCTCAGTACTTCGACGAAGCATACGGTCTTTCTCGATCGCTCGTGGAGTGCGCGGTGACTCTTCGACATCTCACCATGAGTTCAGAGGAAAGAGAAGCACGAACCAAGAGATATCTCGATTACTTCAAAGCTGAGAAAGTGTATTGGCTACATCAAGCGAGATCTTATGGCACGGATTCGCAGCGACTCAAAGATATTGAGCAATATGCCAGCAAGAAGAAGTTTGAAGATTTTGGTGTCGGCCCTAAACAAGCAGTGAAGCACTGGTCTGGACTGTCGGGATTTTCATGGAAAGTAACTGAATGCGAACACCCTCTGGATTCACCTTCGAATACTCAAGAAAAGCGTAAGAGAGATTATGTTGTTGATTATCATCAAACGTCACAATATGTTCATTGTTCGATCTGGAGCCTATTGAATTACTGCCCGGATACGAAAGAGCCATATGCTGCAAAGTACTGTGCGGAACGATTCGATTTAAATTCACAGCTTGTCCTTGTCATCATTGGTAATTACCTGCACGTCTGCTGTGGATATGCTTTATACGGCCTTGGAATTGATCGACCATCTCATCTGGATCAACTAGCTGTTTCATTTATGAGACAACTGGAGCCGGCTCTAGAGATGGAAGCGGAGGGCCTGATCTGTAAATTTGGATAAGTAAGGCGCAGTATCCTCCTTTATTTTACGTGTTACTTGCTAAAATCGCTGACCATGGCTGCTGCTGATCCTCCCGCGACCCCGAAAGAAAATCACGACAAACCCACGCCGCATCAGGTGCGGCTGGCAGAACTGGCTGCTCGCCATGCCATTGCCGAAGAAGGCGGCGGGCCAGAGCGGCGCGCTCGAGAGGCTACTGCGGGGAAGCTCTCGGCTCGGGAGCGGGTTGATCTGCTGCTGGACGAAGAGACGTTCGAGGAGACGGACAAGTTCGTCACGCATCGCGCATCGGACTTCGGCATGGACGAGCAGCGCGTTCCCGGCGACGGCTTCGTGACTGGACATGGGCGCATCGATGGCCGCGTGGTCTTTGTCTTCGCGCAGGACTTCACCGTCTTCGGCGGGTCGCTTTCGGAGGCGAACGCGGGGAAGATCGTGAAGATCATGGACATGGCGATGAAAGTGGGCGCGCCGGTGATCGGGCTGAACGATTCGGGGGGAGCGCGCATTCAGGAGGGCGTGCTGTCGCTGGCGGGGTACACAGATATTTTTCTGCGCAACACGCTGGCGAGCGGTGTTGTGCCACAGATCTCGGCGATATTGGGGCCGTGCGCGGGTGGGGCCGTATACTCGCCGGCGATTACGGACTTCACCCTGATGACGGAGAAGACAAGCTACATGTTTGTCACCGGACCCGACGTGATAAAGACGGTGCTGCACGAGGATGTGACGAAGGACAAGCTGGGCGGGGCGACGACGCATAACGAGATCTCGGGCGTGGCGCACTTCATGGCGCACGACGATCGCGAGTGCCTGGCGATGGTCCGCGAGCTGGTGGGATTTATCCCGTCGAACAACCTCGACGATCCGCCGCGACGCGCGACAAACGACGATCCAGCGCGGGCAGATGCGGCGCTTGACACCATCATTCCGGACGAGAGCAACCAGCCTTACGACATGGTCGATGTGATCACGAAGATCGTCGATGACGGATATCTCTTTCAGGTGCACGAGCACTTTGCGCGGAACCTCGTTGTGGGGTTTGCGCGAATGAACGGGAGGCCGGTGGGGATTGTGGCGAACCAGCCGGCGGTACTTGCGGGTGTGCTGGACATCGATGCGAGCGTGAAGGGGGCGCGGTTTGTGCGGTTCTGCGACGCATTCAATATTCCGCTGATCACGTTCGAGGATGTCCCCGGCTTCATGCCCGGAACGCGGCAGGAGCACGGCGGCATTATCCGGCATGGAGCGAAGCTGCTGTATGCCTTTGCGGAGGCCACGGTGCCGAAGCTGACAGTGATTACGCGCAAGGCCTACGGAGGAGCGTACTGTGTTATGAGCTCCAAACATCTACGCACGGATGTGAACCTTGCCTGGCCGACTGCGGAGATTGCGGTGATGGGGCCGGAGGGTGCGGTGAACATCGTCTACAAGAGGGAGCTCGATGCCGTGGTGCGTCGCGCGGAGGCGGTGATGCCGCAGGGAGTCTCGCTGTCAGAGGAGCAGAAACTCGAGGTGCTGGCGGAGGCGCGCAAGGAGAAGGTGGACGAGTTTCGCGAGCGGTTTGCCAATCCGTATATTGCTGCAGAGCGCGGATATGTGGATGCGGTGATCCGGCCGCGGGAGACGCGTCGGCGGCTGAACACGGCCCTCGATATGCTGGCGACCAAGCGCGAGAAGAATCCTCCGCGCAAGCATGGCAATATTCCGCTATGAGTTTTGCTGCATCACTATGAGCGCTGTGACATCTTAGAGGGATGCCTGCCAAAGTCATCTCTACTGCGAACGCCGAGCACTACAAGTGGGGCGGCCCCAACAACGATGCCTGCGATGGCTGGTACCTAGTTCGCGCGCCGGAGCTGAACATCATTGAGGAACGGATGCCTCCAGGCACCAGCGAAGCACGGCACTACCATGATCGGGCGCGGCAATTCTTCTTCGTGCTTGAGGGCGAGCTGACGATAGAGATCGAGCACCACGAGTTCAGCGTGAAGGCGGGCGAGGGGATCGAGGTCTCTCCTGGCCAGCGACACCAGGCGATGAACCGGAGCGCTGGCGGAGTCCGACTTGTAGTGACCAGCCAGCCACAAAGCCATGGGGATCGTATCGACGATAAGGCATGAACTGTCGTCCGACACTTCTTATTTGTATACCGAAATTCAGTCAAGGGTATTCATCCCTGCATTCGGCAGTTAGTCACAAAAATTAAGAAACTCATCACATTTTTATATTGACCCACGGTAAATAAGACTGTAGGTTTTCCTGCATACCAATGAGCTTCACCGGCGTGGCAGAGTGCTGTCGACCGGTCCAGCAGATGCAGCGGCCTCGTGTCTGAATGCGTAGCCGTCTGTCTTTTTCTGGAAAATCGTTTTTGCACTGCAATCGGACGAACGAATTGCAGCGAATTTTGGGATACCCACCCTTCTCTGTAGATGCGGAGGAGGTTTTTCTGAGAGGCCACACGAGATGATCAAACCCCCGTCGAGCTTATGCAAGCGGTTTTCAGCAATCGTTTGTCTGATGCTTTTTGTCTTCATGCTCCCATCTGCCAACGCCCAGGAGACAACTGCAGCTGTTCAGGGAATCGTGACCGATCCCTCTGGAGCTGTCGTGCCGGATGCTACCGTAACGGCTACCAGCGTCAGTCTGATCAAGCCGGCGTATACCAAGACGGACTCCCACGGTTTCTATCGGCTCAATGCGCTACCCCCCGGTAGTTACATGATTGTCGTTGACGGTGGAGGCATGTCGTTCAAGGCTACTGACCTGAAACTTTCAGCGGGTGATCTTCCCAATTTCAATATCAGACTCACTGCGGCCGGTACTGTGGCGGTGATTGACGTAAATTCGTCGGTGGCGATGGTCGACGTTACGCAGAGCAAAGTCGAGACGGTAATCGACAAAGAACAGATTAATGCTTTGCCGAGGTCGGGCCGTTCGTTCCAGTCGGTGCTTACGCTGGCTCCGGGAGTTCGTCAGGAGCCGTTGCAGAGTCTTGCGATCGTGAACGGCTCGACCACACCGAACGCTGCCGGGAATGCGAACATAGGCGGTGGTGCCAGCCGCATGAACGGCTTCCAGGTGGATGGAGCGTCGGACTCCGAAAACCTCTACATGATGGATGGCGTTAACATCACGAATATTCAGGGCGGCGGTATCGGCCTCAATGTCCCTAGCGAGTTCTTCCAGCAGGTCTCCATCAAGAACGGAGCTATCGAGGCCCAGTATGGCGGCGCATTGGGCGGCGTGATCAATGTGATCCCGGAGCGCGGCACCAACTCGTGGCACGGCAACCTTGCGTTACAGTACCGCTCGAGCTTCATGGACGCGAATGATCAATGCGCGGTGAGCACGGTCTGCTTCCTGCGGTATAACCCGGCGAGCTCGGCCAATTCAACGACGCGCGTCGACGCGGCAGCGGAGTACTACATCGCCAAGCAGGACCACTATCGCTACGTGGACCCGAGCTTCCAGGTAGGCGGACCGCTGTTTACCGACAAGCTGTTCATGTTTGTGAGCTACGCGCCAGACTTTCAGCGCATCCGGCGCGATGCGACTTCCACATTCCTAGGCAATGCAGGTCCGCACAGCTACTACAACACTGCAGACACGCATGCCGGTGTAGCGCGCCTGGATTACAGCCCGACTGGAAAGCTGCACCTCTACGCTGGTTGGTACTACAACTTCATCCGCATTGTTGGCCAGCTTCCGAATCCTGACAGTAAGCTGGGGCAGACGAATACCCAGGCAAGTACCAACCCGGCAACCTTCCGCCCCGATGGAGGCTTTGTAAACCCGATTTCGGTGTACTCGTTCGGCGCTGATTACACACTGGGTTCGAGGACGCTGATCTCGGGGCGCTATGGCTACCTGTTCAACAATATGCACACGCTGGGTACGGCGTCTGGCCTGCGATATGTGTACCAGAATTCTGCAACCGCGACGACCTCGACACTCTCCGGGGCTGCGATCCCAGGGGCATATCAGAATACATCGGGTTTTGCGAACATCGGCGCTAACCAGCCGACATTCTTCAACACGTACACGCGGAAGGGGCTAAACATCGACATCTCCCACCTGAAGTCTGGGTGGGCCGGTACGCACAACTTCAAGGGCGGCTACCAGTTCGTGCGCACCGGCAACAACGTGAAGCAAATCTTCGACTATGCGCAAGTGTTGCTCTTCTACGGTTCCGGTCAGACCTACTCGCCCGGCACCAGTCCGACGGCCTGCGACGCCATTAAAGCGGCCAATCAGACGGCGTGGGGAGTTTCCAATGCCACCAAGAACTGCACCGGAAACTACGGCTACTTCATCGTTCGTGACGGTACAGACGTTCTGGGCAAGATCAATTCCAATGCGCACGGTTTCTACGTGCAGGACGACTGGAGTGTGGGGCATACCGGCCTGACGATCAATGCCGGTGTCCGCTTTGACCGTGAGTACGTGCCGCCATATGTCGCTGGTGACCCAAGCATCACCTTTGGCTGGGGCAGCAAGATCGCTCCTCGCATTGGCGGGGCCTACGACCTGCTGCACAACGGCAAGTTCAAGATATTTGCCAGCTACGGCAAATACTTCGACATCCTGAAGTTTTCGCTTCCGCAGGGCAGCTTCGGTGGCAATTACTGGCATGATTGCGTGTACACGCTCGACAACCCGAACTTCAATCTGATCTTGCCAACGGCGCCGGCGGCATCGGACGGTTTCCGCCATGGCTGCCCGCTGACGGGCCAGGCTCCGGGCGTAGGCTCCAATGCGGTTACCGATACGACGGCGTCCGGTGGCAATCCCGGACGCTTCATTGAGAACCTCGACTACCGCGCTGTGAACAACAGTTCGGATGATCCTGGTGTGGACCCGAACATAAAGCCGACTGCTCAACATGAGGTAGAAGCCGGTGCGGACTATGCGATGACGCCGTCGCTGTCATTCAGCACACGCTATGTTCGTAAAGCACTCGACTCCACGACGGAAGATATGGGCCTGAACGATTCCTACGGATACTACATCGGCAACCCAGGTTCAGCGTATGGCGACCTGCTGCACCGTGCGATTCCGAACGTGTATCGTTCAGCCATCACGAACGGTACTTCGCCCGCTCAGGCAGCGCAGTTCCTGAATCCTTTGGGCATCTGCTCGGCGTGCCCATCTACGCCGGCTGCATCGCGCGTGTACAACGGCCTGGAGTTCCGCGTGGAGAAGCGTGCGGGCAATTATCAGGTGACGGCTTTCTACACATACAGCCGCCTGTACGGCAACTATCCGGGACTGACCAGTACGTTTATCTCGGACGGCGCGGGCGGCCGTCATAACCCGAACAATAACCGATCGTTTGATAACCCGACGATGCAGTTCACGGCGGCTGGCAAGCCGTTCGGCGGGCCGCTTCCCACCGACCGCCCGCACTCTCTGACCGTGTTTGGCTTCTATAAGCTGAGGTCCTTCCTCGGCGAATCGACCCTGGGTCTTACGCAGATCGCTTCGTCGGGATCGCCCATAAGCACCTGTCTTGGTAATCTGGCTTCGAACAGCGCCTGCCAGTTCGTTGAAGATCAGGGCCACTGGGCTGATCTGTCACGAGATGCGCAAGGTGCAATCACGAGGAGCTCGGTGAACCAGCGGCGCACGCCCGCATTCACGCAGACCGGCGCCAACATCGGCCATTACGTCCACGTGAGTAAAGATCACGAGAATCGTCGCGTCGGTGCCGAGTTCAACGTGAACAACCTGCTCAACCAGCATGCCATCATGGGCTATAACATAACCCCGACAACTTCGGCGCCGACCATTGCAACGACGTCGAACGTGACCGGAACCGACTACCACCAACTCATGACCGGCTATGACTATATGGCGGAGATGAACGGTACGCTTGGCACAACCGCCAACGGTGCCACCAGCCCCAAGATCCTTTCCAACCAGTATGGTTTGCCGAACACGTTCCAAACGGCGCGTTCGATCCGCTGGAAGCTGGCCTTCGTCTTCTAAATCCAACTGTCAGTAAACTGCAAAATGCAACGGGAACCGCTCGGCGGTTCCCGTTTGTCTTATTTGGCTACTCGATCTTTCAGGCTGGGGCAGAGTTGGACGTGCTGCGTGTGAACCCAATCCGAACCGACTTCCCCGCGCTAGTGCGCGAGGATGCACATGTACTATTTGTCGATCTTCAGATCGATGTAGAACTGGTTCTTGCTGTCGAAGGAGCTGATGGTTTTGACTGGGCTCTTCTTGCTTTCGTGTTCGGCCCAGATCTCGTAGTCGGTATTCTGCGCGAGCTGGCCGAAGCGGTACTCGCCCTGATCGTTCGCGATGAAGCTCTTCACCGAGCGGCCGTCCTTGAGATAGACGACGGCACCCTTCACCGGGGTATTCCCATGATCGGTCACCTTTCCCTGCACCACGCGCTGGGCCGGGCCGCGCTGTTGAGCGGCCACCTGAACTGAAAGGGCCACAGGGGCAACCGTGAAGGCGCAAAACGAGGAAAACGCCAAGGCGACTTTACCAACGTTAGAGGGAAGCAACCGGAAACCGTTCATGGTTTCAGTATACGGATTGGCCCCTGGAGACGAAATTACTCCCGGAGACCAAATTATTCGTCTTCCTCCCCTGAAAGATGAGCGACATCTTCGTCGTCGTAGCCAGCCTCTTCAACCGGGGCCAGCTCGAGGGGGTCGGTCGAGACGACCTCCAGCTCCGCGCCGCACTCGTCGCACTGCACAGTTTCGCCTTCGTCCATTTCATCGTATAGATCGAGGGGGTTATCGCATTCCGGACATACCACAGCCATGATGAGCCTCCGAACTGGAGAGGGGGCGCGGCTGGACCGATCCTGCCGAAGGGGCCGCGTCACACTCCCTGCTAATAAATTTATCGACTGCTCCATATGGGGCGTCAAGCATAACGATGATTACAATTCCGTATCTTCCGGAAGAGCGTTCTTTCTTCTTGCGCTCCCTAGCTTCACACCCAGAGATGCATATGCCGGTTCTTCGTTGCCTGTCCTGAAGCGAACCTGAAGTGGAAATCCGTAGGCCGGCTCCGAGCAGGAAGGCGTTCTGTGTGATGAAATGAAAGAGACGAGCCCACGATGCGCCGGACTGGATCCATCCCGCTTGCCCTGCCCTCCTTCGGAGGAGCCGTGCGCCGGCTCATTCTGTTGAATGTGGGCGCGTTTTTCGCACTCGCCATTCTTTCCTGGGTATCTCCTCCGCTGAACCGCCTGCTGACCTCGCATCTTTTGCTTGAGCCTCTTGCGGTGGTTCGTGGAGAGTTGTGGCAGCTGTTCACCTATTCGCTGATCAATCCCGGGATCCTGTCGATCGTCTTCAGCATGTTGACGCTGTGGTTCACGGGGTCGCTGCTGGAGGGAAGTTACGGTAGCCGGTGGCTTACGGAGCTGTACTGGAGCTCGGTGATTGGCGGCGCGGCGATTGCTTCCGCGATCTCGTTCACGCATCTGTTTGGCCTTCGCCCTGACGCGGTTGCGATTGGGGTGTGGGCGGGCGTCTTTGGCATGCTTGTAGCCATTGCGATGCTCTTTGGGGACCAGGAGTTTCTGCTCTGGTTCCTGATTCGCATCAAGGCAAAGTATCTTGTCGCGATCTATATCCTGATTGCCATCGCTATTCTGCTGAAAGGGGCGGATAATTTTGGAGCGCTGGTGCAGCTTTCGGGAGCTTTCTCCGGGTTTCTCTTTGTGCGTTTTGCTCCGCGGCGAGGTCTTGTCTTCGGGGTGACCGAGCGTCTTTACGGGCTCCGCAACTCCTACTATCGATATAAACGCCGCCGCGCCGCGCGCAAGTTCGAGGTTTATATGCGCAAGCAGAATCGCGAGGTGCACTTCGATAAGGATGGTCGCTATATCGATCCGGATGAACTTCGCCGCGATCCGAACGATAAACGGTGGATGAATTAAAAGATCTGCTAAATCGCAAAAGCACCTGAGAATGTCGCATCCCACTCTATAATTGCGGAATTAGTTCTGACCTTACGACAATCGTAGCCGCAGAGTTCCTCCCGGGTCCACAGGCAGTAACCTTCGAACATCCTGTCCTTGGCATTCAACCATTCAACAAATGGCGCGCTCGCGTGTGTCATTAAGGAGAATCGCCAACTATGCCACGCACACTCCCCATGCTGGCTGTTATTGCTTTGTCCGCAAGTGTCTTTAGCTATGGGCAAAGCTCGAATACTCGTTACACCATCGTGAAGCTCAAGGCACCATCGCCTCCGACGACGACCCCTTCTGAGCCAACGACCCCACCAACGACGACACCGACGGAGCCGACTTCACCCCCTACGACGACTCCTACAGATCCAACAACCCCGCCCTCGACGACACCATCCGCATGCAGCGGGATGGATCTCGGCGCCGGCGCGAGCCTGAATGGATTCGTTCCCTTCGCGGCAAATAATGCGTGGCGGCAGAACATCGCCAATGCGCCGGTGGATGGGAACTCCGGTAACCTGGTCAACTTCATCGGAGGTGCCAACCTCTATGCGAACTTTGGTGCGGGAACCTACGACGGAAACATTATCGGCATCCCATATACGGTCGTAAGCGGTTCGCCCTTGACCACCATCAACTACACGCTCTACGGCGATGAGAGCGATCCGGGCCCCATGCCGATCGCGACCTCGACGCTGATAGAGGGCTCTCCCAATCCCGGTGACGGCGACCGTCACGTTCTTGTCCTCGATCGCGACAACTGCTGGCTGTACGAGATCGGCGGAGCTTATCCCCAGGGCGATGGAACGTGGCAGGCAGCAGCTGGAGCTGTCTGGGATATGCAGAACGCCAACGCGCGTCCGCTCCGGTGGACGTCTACCGATGCGGCAGGTCTTCCCGTGTTCCCAGGTCTTGTGCGGTACGACGAGGTTGCGGCCGGCCATATCGATCACGCAATCCGCATGACGCTTCGTCGCAGCCGGGCAGCGTTTGTCGCTCCGGCCACGCACTGGGCGGGCAACTCCACCGATGCGAATGCGGCGCCCATGGGCATGCGCATGAGGCTCAAGGCAGGTTATGACATCTCGTCGTTCCCACCGCAGGCTAAGGTCATCCTTACCGCGCTCAAGAACTACGGCATGATCATGGCTGACAACGGAAGCAACCTGTTCCTGATCGGCGCTCCGGACGATCGCTGGAATAACGATGATCTTACGACGCTCAAGCAGGTACCCTCTTCGGCGTTCGAGGTCGTTCAGATGCCGACGATCACGACGGCTGCGAACCTGGCGCAGGGAGCTGCTCCTAACATCACGAGCCTGACCGCTAGTAACCTTACCGTTTCGGCGGGTACGGCTGTGACGCTGACCTGGGCGGCTGACAATGCTAGCTACTATGTCGTCTCACCCGAGGTGGGCGCCGTGCGTGGAAACACAGCTACGGTTCATCCGACGGCGACGACCACCTACACACTCTACTCAACCAACCAGTTCGGTCAGAGCAACAAGACCATCACTATCACGGTCCAGTAGCTGCTCACGAGTCTCAATACAGCGAAGGTGCCGCGCACTCTCTGCGCGGCACCTTCGCTGTTAGATCGACTGGCAGGGGTTTCCAGATACCCCTCTTATACTTTTTGCGCAAAATATTGATTTTATTAGGTTTAGGCTTGGACCAGTATTTCAAGATATTGATAACAAAGGAGTTGTTTATCAAGATCTTGATTTTACGTGGCTTATCGCTTTTTCAAGCTTGGGTTTCTATGCCGTACTTCCAGTATAGCCAGGTGGGGAAGGTAAATCGGCAACGACAATTCATTGATTCTGCTGGGGATAATGGGTGTTTGGACTTGACAGGCTTTTTTGGAGGCGCGTGGGCAGGTCTCCTTTCGGGCTTTTAGGTGGTTCGCTGCTGACACGGTTGAGGATGACTCCGCTCAGGATGTAGGTGTGGCGCGAACTTCGGAGACACCACACTAGAATCCTCTAAGCGGAGGGTTGGAGATGATCCGGAGTTATCAGGGCAGGACTCCCGTTGTGCCGGAGAGCTGCTACGTCGATCCATCGGCGCAGGTGATCGGGGATGTGGAGCTGGGCGAGCAGGCCAGCGTGTGGATGAACGCGGTGGTGCGGGGCGACGTGAACTCGATCCGGATTGGTGCGAAGAGCAACGTGCAGGACTGCGCTGTGCTGCACGGGATGCGGTATCTATACCCGGTCACGATCGGAGAGATGGTTACGATTGGCCATAACGCAACGGTGCACGGCTGTACGCTCGAAGACAACGTGCTGGTGGGGATTGGGGCGGTGATCCTGAATGATGCTCGTGTGGGGGAAGGATCGATTATTGCCGCGGGGGCGGTGATTCCCGAACATGCGGTGATTCCGCCGCGTTCACTGGTGGTGGGGATTCCGGGGAAGGTCAAGAGAGAGCTGGGCGAGGAGGATCAGAAGATGATCCTGAAGTACGCGCAGAATTATCTGGACTACACGGCGATCTACCTGGCGGAGAGGAAGGGGTAGTGCTGGTTAGCGATTGCTGGACTCGTGTCCTCCTCATTGCCGGAAAACACGCAGGGACGACTGACCGCTTCCTGTCCTTATCGGGCAGCGATACGTGTTGCCAGTCCGGATAGCCCATAAAGCCAGGCCACGAGCGAGATAACGGAAACCAGAGTTGTCAGCGAGACAGTGGACGCTACCATCATCTCCTCGCAGTGATACTCTCCCGCAAGAATGTAGACGGTCTTGGCCGTGGGCACTGCCGCGCAGATGACGGCCGCAATCGTATAGAGGGGGTCGAGCCCCAAGAACACGCTTAATCCGTACACGATCAGAGGCATGATGACGAGCTTGACGGCCGAGAGCAGCGAAGCTCGCCCAAGATTGGCGCGCAATCCATCGATCGACAGTCCCAGTCCGATGGCGAACAGAGCGCAAGGCGTGAGCGCACCTGCCAGGATGCCAAGATACGCGGTGACCGGCCCGGGCATACGGAGACCGAGGACCGAGCAAAGCATGCCGACCAGGGTTGATAAGACCATCGGGTTAAGCACGACATGCTTAACCGTGACTATTGGGGGCGTGCGTGAGTCATGCGCATCCCGCTGACCAAGTTCGAGCAGGATCACGGCTGCCGGAAACATCACGACGGCTACGAATACCGTGGCGATTGCCGCCGGCAACACGGCTCGCGGACCATAGATCGCCTGCAGGACGGGTAAAGCGACGAAGCCGGTATTGGTCATCGATGCCGCCATACCATGCATCGTTCGGCTTGCAAGACTTCGGGAAGCACGAAGGCTCATGATGCCGAACACGAGGAGGAAGCAGAGGAGGGAGCCACCACCAAAGGCAACAAGAAAGCGCCAATTGATCAGCGAATGACTTGGTTCCTGTGCAATGGTGACGATCAGCAATGCCGGCATTGCGATGTTATAGGCGAAGTGAATCAGTGCGTCCGACAACGACCGCGACAGATAGCCCGTATAGCCGACGATCCAGCCAGTCAGGATCACGGCAAATACGGGAAGGATAAGGTCAGCGATCTGCATCGAGGATGTCTCAGATTGACTCTCTAAAGTTGCATGAAGAGTAAGGTGCAGTCAATCGCACTCGACGCTAGGCCGCCAACAGGGCACCCATTTGAGCGGGCCTAGCCAGCCTTTGACCAGAACCGGAGCCACTTTCTCCGCAAGGAGCTTGTAAACCCTCTCCCCGGCACAGAACGTAAATCATCTCCCGGTGCTCTCACCGAGGGGTGGAGTCAGCTACGTCCTTCGCGACGCCATCGGGCCGGAGTCATTCCCATACGCTGTTTGAGGGCGCACTGAAGCGCAGCATCGGACCGGTAACCCGCCGCCTCTGCCACAGCGCTGGTGGAAGCAGACGATCTTCGCAGCTCGAGGGCTGCCTGCGTCATTCGGATGTCCATCAGCAGATCGCTGGCTGACACGACAGCTCCAGGTACGATTCTTTTGCCGGGCCAATAGTAGCTTCCCAGAAGCCGACTTAGCGCTACCGATCCGGTGAGTGCGTTGGCGATTTATCCCTTTTCTAGAATCGACGGAAGTTCGTCAATCAGATAGTCATTGCTTGAGAAGCGCGTCAAGACCAGATTGCGCAATGGCTTCGTCAATCTCCGATTTGGCGCCGCTCGCGGATATCCCACCCAGAAGCTGCCCATTGACCTTATTCGG
>Ga0193742_1000648_pt1 | contig 22633 bp, 24 predicted proteins | sample L2c1metaG_FD_165511 | JGI IMG/M metagenome (GOLD analysis project Ga0193742, IMG submission 165511) | Soil microbial communities from a riparian zone of the East river system, Colorado, United States - L2c1 | ecosystem: Environmental > Terrestrial > Soil > Riparian zone | place: USA: East River... | reverse complement strand
CCACGACGGTGCAGGTGGCCGGATGACGGGGAAATGGGCGCGGCGCACGGCCGGGATCGCGTTCCTGGCGGTGCTGGTGCTGCTCGCCACGTTCGCCGTGCAGGTGTACGAGAAGAAGTTCACCACCGTCGTCTCGGTGACCCTGCACACCGACCGGATCGGCAACCAGCTCAACAAGTCCTCCGAGGTCAAGGTGCGCGGCGTGGTGGTCGGTGAGGTCCGGTCGGTGCACGGCGCGCGGGACGGCGCGACCATCGACCTGGCACTCGACCCGGACAAGGTCGACCGCATCCCCGGCGACGTGACCGCACTGCTGATCCCCAAGACGCTGTTCGGCGAACGCTACGTCCAACTGTCCATTCCGGACGACTCGTTCGCCAGCCCGATCACCGACGGCGGCGTCATCCGCCAGGACCGGTCGGCCAACGCGATCGAATTGGAGCGGGTGTTTGACGACCTGCTGCCGGTGCTGAAAGCCGTGCAGCCGCAGAAACTCTCCGTCACCCTCACCGCCATCGCGACCACTTTGGACGGACGAGGCAAGCAACTCGGCGACGCGATGGTGACCACGGCGAACTACCTCGAGGAGTTCAACCCGAACCTGCCGAAGCTCACCGAGGACCTGCGCGACCTTGCCAAGGTGAGCGAGCTGTACGGCGACATCGCGCCGGACCTGCTCGACTCGCTCACCGAGTCCACGGTCTCCCTCAACACGGTCGTCGAGAAGCGGGAGGCGCTCGGCCAGCTCTACGACCAGGTCACCGGCTCCGCCCAGGACGTCACCATCTTCCTGCGCAACAACAAGGAGAACCTGATCCAGCTCGCCAAGTCCAGCCGTGCGCCGCTCGAGCTGGCCGCCGAGTACTCACCGAGCTTCCCGTGCACGCTCAAGGCGCTCACCGACCTGAAGCCGTCGATGGACAAGGCGCTCGGCGCCGGCACGGGCAAGCCAGGACTGCACGTCACCGCGACGGTCACCGAGTCGCGCGGCCCGTACCTGCCCGGCGTGGACGACCCGACCTACGACGCGACCGGCGGACCGCGCTGCTACCCGAGCGGGGTCGCGCCGACGAGTGGGGTTGTCGCCGTGCCGACCGGCAGCGCCGGGCACCCGCTGCTGTCCGGCGATGGTGACCTCGGGTTGCCGAACTCCCCGCAGGAGCAGGAGTTCCTGGCCACGCTGGTGGCCGGGGCGGCCGGGTTCAAGCCGGGTGAGGTGCCCGGCTGGTCGAGCGTGCTGCTCGGCCCGCTGTACCGGGGGACGGAGGTGACGCTGCGATGAGGAAGCTCGCCGGACCACTCATCAAGGCCGCGATCTTCGTGCTGGTCACCGGGCTGGCCACGGCCGTGCTCGCGGTGTCCATCGCCAACACCGGGATCGGCGACACGATCGGCTACGCGGCCAGGTTCACCGACGTCACGTCGCTCAACCCCGGCGACGACGTGCGCATCCACGGTGTGCGCGTCGGACAGGTCGACGAGATGTCCATTGTGGATGGACACGTGGCGAGAGTGACCTTCACGGTCGACCGGAGCAAGCCGCTGCCCTCGGACGTCACGGCGACCATCAAGTACCGCAACATGGTCGGCCAGCGGTACATCGCGCTGGAGCGCGGCGAGCGGCCGTCGACCAGAATGCTGGGTGCGGGCGCGGAGATCCCGCTGGACCGCACCAGCCCCGCGCTCGACCTGACCGACTTGTTCAACGGCTTCAAGCCGCTGTTCCAGGCGCTGTCGCCAAAGGACGTCAACGCGTTGTCCGGGGAGATCGTGCAGGTGCTGCAGGGTGAGGGCGGCACCGTGGAGAGCCTGCTCGCGCACACCGGCTCGCTCACCTCCACGCTGGCCGACCGCGACCGGGTGATCGGCCAGGTGATCGACAACCTGAACACGGTGCTCGGCACGGTCAACGGCCAGGGCACCGCACTGTCCACTTTGATCAGTACGGTGCAGCAGCTGGTGTCCGGGCTGGCCGGCGACCGGATGGCGATCGGTGAGGCGATCAGCGGCATGGCCGACCTGACCACGGCCACCGCCGGGCTGCTCGACCAGGCACGGCAGCCGCTGAAGGACTCGATCGCCGGACTCGGCGAGGTGTCGGGGAACCTGGTCAGCGGGTCGGCCGACCTCGAGCAGTTCCTCACCGTGCTGCCGGACAAGTTCACCGCGGTCGGGCGCACCGCGAGCTACGGCTCCTGGCTCAACTTCTATCTGTGCGAGGCCATCCTGACCACCGACCCGCCGCACCAGGTCACGCTGCCGAGCGCGAGGTGTGCGGGATGAAAGAGCCGAAGTCGTTCAAGGAGCGCAATCCGATCACCATCGGCCTGGTCGGCACGACGGTGGTCGTCGCGCTCGTCGCGCTGGTGTTCTTCTTCCAGGACCTGCCGGTGATCGGCGGCACGACGTACGAGGCGGAGTTCACCGAGGCCGCCGGGCTGCGGCCGGACGACGAGGTGCGGATCGCCGGCATCAAGGTCGGTGAGGTGACCGGCGTCGAGCTGGCTGAGGACCGCGTGCTGGTCGACTTCCGGGTGCGCGACGCGTGGGTCGGCGACCGCACCACCGCGCAGATCAAGATCAAGACGTTGCTCGGCCGCAAGTTCCTCGCGCTGCAGCCGAGTGGCCGAGGTGACCAGGACCCCGACCGGCCGATCCCGCGGGACCGCACGGTCACCCCGTACGACGTCACCGAGGCGTTCGAGGGGCTGGCCAGCACCGCGGAGCAGATCGACACCGGCCAGCTCGCGGACAGCTTCCGCACCATGTCCGACACCTTCGCCGACTCGCCGACCCACGTGCGCACCGCGCTGAACGGGCTGACGGCCCTGTCGCAGACGATCTCCTCGCGGGACGCGCAGCTCAGTCAGCTGCTGGCCAACACCCGGCAGGTGACCACCACCCTGTCCGGCTCGAACGGCGCGATCGACAAGCTGATCAACGACGGCAACCTGCTGCTCACCGAGCTGGCCAACCGGCGAGACGACATCCACCGGCTGCTCACCGGCACGACCGCGCTCGCCGAGCAGCTGTCCGGGCTGGTCGCCGACAACCAGAACCAGCTCGCCCCCGCACTGTCCAAGTTGGACTTCGTGACCGACATCCTGCAGCGCTACCACCAGAACCTCAACGAGAGCCTGAAGTTGGCCGGGCCGTACTTCCGGCTGGCGAACAACGCGACGGGCAGCGGCCACTGGATCGACAACTACCTGTGCGCGCTGGTTCCGGAGAACCGTGATCCGTGCGTGCCGCCGACCCTGCCGGGAGGTGGCGGATGAGGATTACCAGACGGCTCGGCGTACTGGCCGCGGTGCTCGTCGTGCTCACGGCGGCCGTGCTGTGGTGGGTCTTCTCCGGCGACGGGCAGAAGCGGATCACCGCGTACTTCTCCCGCGCGGTCGGCGTCTATGCCGGCTCGGACGTGCAGGTGCTCGGCGTCAAGGTGGGCGTGGTCGAGTCGGTGACGCCGCGCGGGCGCACCGTCGAGGTGGTGTTCAACTTCGACGAGAGTGTCGGCATCGCGCCGGACACCAGGGCCGTGGTGATCGCGCCGAGCGTGGTGTCCGACCGCTACGTGCAGCTCACCACGCTGAGCCGGGGCGGCAGGCAGATCGCCGACGGCGCGGTCATCCCGGTCCGCCGCACGGCGACGCCGGTGGAGCTGGACGAGCTGTATGCCAGCCTCGACGAGCTGCTGTCCGCGATCGGGCCGAACGGGGCGAACAAGGACGGCGCGCTGTCGGAGCTGTTGGAGACCGGCGCGGCGAACCTGGACGGCAACGGCAAGGCGTTCAACGAGACCGTGCGCAACTTCGCCGACGCGGCGCGGACCCTGTCCGGCTCGCAGGACGACCTGTTCGGCACCATCACCGAGCTGCAGAAGTTCACCACCATGATCGCCGGCAACGACAGCCAGGTGCTGCAGGTGAACAACAAGCTCGCACAGGTGTGGCAGATCCTCGCCGCGGACCGCGAGCAGCTGTCCACCGCGCTGTCCACGCTCGGCCTTGCGCTCGGCGACATCCAGAAGTTCATCCGCGACAACCGGGCCGCCATCAAGTCCAATGTGGACAAGCTGGCGGCGACGACACAGCTGATCGTGGACAACCGCGCGTCGGTCGCGGAGGCGCTCGACGTGGCGCCGCTCGCGGTGACCAACGTGATCAACGCGTTCGACCCCGAGACCGGGACGCTGCAGGGCCGATCGGTGCTGCTGGAGTACCTCGCCACGGCCGGCCAGCCGATGACCGGTCCGGACGACCCGCCGCTGCCGATCCCGCTGACGTCGGGAGGCTCGCGATGAGTCGACGACTCGCGACCCTGCTCGCCGCGGTAGCGGTGTCCGTCACGGCGTGCTCGTCGGACGGCGTTACCGGCATCTACGACCTGCCGCTGCCTGGCGGCGCGGACCTTGGTGATCACCCGTACCGGGTCACCGTGCGGTTCGCCGACGTGCTCGACCTGGTGCCGCAGGCGGCCGTGAAGGTGAACGACGTCGTGGTCGGCACGGTGGCCGACATCAGCCTCGGCGGCAAGGACGGCTGGACCCCGCAGGTGGTGGTCGCGGTCAACGGCGACGTGGTGCTGCCCGCCGACGCGGTGGCCAGCCTGCGCCAGTCCAGCCTGCTCGGCGAGAAGTTCGTCGAGCTGGCCGAGCCGTATCGCGGCAAGGGCGACGCGGCGCCACGTGCGCGGCTCGCCGACGGCGCGCTGATCACCGCGGACCGCACCAACCGGCACACCGAGGTCGAGGAGGTCTTCGGCGCGCTCTCCCTGCTGCTCAACGGCGGCGGCATCGGCCAGCTGCGCACCATCAGCCAGGAGATGACCAACGCCCTGTCCGGCAACGAGCAGGAGGTCAAGGCGTTCCTGGCCAACGTCAACGAGCTGGTGTCCAATTTGGACGCGCACCGCGGGGACATCACCGCGGCGCTCGACGGGCTCAACCAGCTGTCCACCACGCTGGCCGACCGCGACGAGCAGATCGAGGGCGTGCTCACCGACCTGACCCCCGGCCTCGCGGAGCTGAGCTCCCAGCGGGAGGCGCTGGTGACCATGCTCCAGTCGCTGGACAGCCTGTCCGACGTCGCCGTCGAGACCATCAACCGCAGTAAGGAGGACATGGTCGCCGACCTCACCGCGCTCGCGCCGATCCTCGACCAGCTGGCCGCGGCGGGGCAGGCGCTGCCGCAGTCGCTGGAGATCCTGCCGACGTTCCCGTTCACCGACCCGGTACTGGACGCCGCGAAGGGCGACTACCTGAATGTCTTCCTCACCGTGAACCCGAGCGCCGACTACGAGGAACCGCTGCCCCCGTTGCCGATTCCAGCAGGGGCGGGAGGTGGCTGATGCTCAGCAGAACCGTACGTGTCCAGGTGATCGTGTTCGTGGTGCTCGCGCTCGCCGCGGTGGCGTTCGTCGGCGCCAACTACGCCGGGCTGGATCGCCTGCTTGGCAACAACACCTACGTGGTGCGGCTGCAGTTGGCCGACGGCGGCGGCATCTTCACCAACAGCGAGGTCACCTACCGCGGCGTGGCCGTCGGCCGGGTCGGCGAATTGCGGCTCACCGACACCGGGATGGAGGCCGACCTGGTTCTCGACGACAGCGCACCGCGGATCCCGTCGGACACCCGTGCGGTGGTGGCCAACCGGTCCGCGATCGGGGAGCAGTACGTCGACCTGCAGCCGCGCGGCGAGCAGGGCCCGTTCCTCGCCGACGGCGCGGTGATCCCGCGCTCGGCGACGGCGGTGCCGATGCCGGTGACCGACCTGCTGAAGACGGCGAGCGACTTCAACTCCTCCGTGCCGACCGGCGATCTGCGCACGGTGGTGGACGAGCTGTACAACGCCATGCGCGACTCCGGGCCGAGCCTGCAGCTGCTGCTCGACTCGTCTATGTCGTTCACCGAGTCCGCCGCGGCACACCTGCCGCAGACCACCACGCTGATCGACGACGGCGCGATCGTGCTGTCCACCCAGCTCGACTCGTCGGCGTCGTGGCGCTCGTTCTCCAGCAACGCCAAGCTGTTCGCGACCGAGCTGGCCAACGCGGACGGCGACCTGCGGATGCTGATCGGCACGGCGCCGGAGGCCGCGACCCAGCTGTCGCGGCTGCTGTCGGACACCGACCCCGGTTTGTCGATCCTGGTGGCGAACCTGCTTACGACCGCGAACATCTTCGAGGCGCGAATCGACGGCATGGAGCAGCTGTTCGTGACCCTGCCCAAGGCGGTGGCCGCCACGTCGTCGTCGTTCACCCCGGACGGCGCGAACCTCTCCCTCGCGCTCACCTTCACCGACCCGCTGCCGTGCGTCGACGGGTACGGCTCGACCCAGAAGCGGCCGCCGACCGACGTCGGGGCGCTGCCGCTGAACACGGCTGCCGCGTGCACCCTGCCGGGCGGCGACTCGCGGCTGGTACGCGGGTCGCAGAACGCGCCGACCGGTGGCGTGCCGGACGCCGTGGTGCCTGGCGGGCTCTTCGGTCCGCTCGGCGCGGCCGGCCTCCCGGTGTCGACCGAACTGGAGGACCTGCTGTGGCTGACGAAGTAGTCGAGTCCACATCGGACACCCTGGACGACTCGGACGCTCCGGACGCCTTGGACACCCCGGAGTCTCCGGACACGAGTCGACGGCTGTTGTGGATCGGGGTCGCGGCGCTGGTGGTGGCGGTCGCGTTCGCCGGGTGGGCCGGGTTCTCCTGGTGGCGCGCGGCCGATGACGACGCGCTGCGGTACGCGCAGGCCCGCGACGACGTCCTGGCGGCCGGCCGGTCGCACGTCACCCTGCTGACCACATTGGACTACCACGACATCGACGGCGGCATCCGATCGTGGCTGGCGGTGTCCACCGGCCCACTGCGCGAGCAGCTGACCCGCACCGAGGAGAGCACCAAGCAGACGCTGCGCGAGGCCGGCACGGTGGCCACCGGCCGAGTGCTCGACGCCGCGGTCAGTGAGCTGGACGAGCGCGCCGGCACGGCGAAGCTGCTGGTGTCGGTGGAGATCGCCACCCAGCAGCAGGGCAGCGCGGCGGCGAGCAAGCGGAACCGGTTCGTCGTCGGAATGTCCCGTTTGGACGGTGAGTGGAAGCTCTCCGCCCTCGACCAGGTGCCGCTCGGCGCGCAGTGAGGAGGTGGCTGAGCTTGCGGATCAAGGATATGGAGCCGGAATTGGCCGACGACGACCTCGATGACGACCTTGCGGACGTCGAGGACTCCGAGGACGCCGACGAACCGGACGAGGATGCCGACGATGTCGACGATGTCGACGAGCGCGGCCGGCGGGGGCTGTTCACCATGCTGCGGCTGTTCACCGTGCGGCGGGTGGCGATCGGCCTGCTCGTGCTGGCCGTGGTCGTCGCCGGCGCCGGCGGCTGGTTCCTCTACCGGGCCCAGTCGCTGCGCTCCGCGCCGTCGGCGGCCAACACGGCGCTGATCGACACCGCCCGCACCGCCGAGGTCAGCGCGGCCGTGACCACCGGCCTGAACCGCGTCTTCTCCTACTCCTACGACAAAACCGCCGACACGGAGCGGGCCGCGACGGCCATCCTCCGCGGCCCGGCCCGCGAGGCCTACGACAAGCTCTTCGCCGACGTACGCCGGCTGGCCCCTGAACAGAAACTGGTGCTCACCACCAGAGTCGTCAGCGCCGCCGTGCAGTCCATCGAGGGCGACACCGCGAAAGTGCTGGTATTCCTCGACCAGTCCGCGACCCGCGCGGACACCGGCACCGCGAACGCGGCCGCCGCCCAGTTGTTGATCACCGCGAAAAGGGAGGGCGATCACTGGGTCATTGCCGATATGGAGCCGCGATGACAAATTTCGCCGAAAAACTTGTCCGGGACGACAAAAAACTGGTAGGTGCAATTTCCACATAGACGTTGTGTTGTACGTGACTGCCAGGTAGCGTGCTCGACGGGGGCAGTCAACAATTCCGCAATCTATTTCCGAAGTTGTGAATGGAAGGAATTGATCGCAAATGCGCAGAAGTTTACTGGGCGTGGCCGCTGCGGGAGTGGCACTGGCCGGCACCGTACTGATGACCGGCACCGCGTCGGCCGCCACCTGGACCATCGACCCAGGCGGCCCGTTCACCGCGGCGGCCGGCGAGACGGTGCTGACGGTGCAGGAGTCCGGCGTCGAGCTGGTCTGTGAGTCGGCGAGCGCGGCGGGCACCCTGAAGTCCGGCAGCGGTCAGGAGAACCCGATCGGTCAGCTGCCCGACGACGGGGTCCTGTTCAACAACTGCACCGGCCCGCTCGGCCTCACCTTCGAGGTGAACCACGAGGGCGTCTGGGACCTCAACGGCGCGACCTACGACGCCGCGACTGGCGTGACCACTGGCACGCTGGACAACATCAGCGCCATCATCACCGGTCCCGGCTGTGACGCGACGGTGTCCGGCTCGGTGAACATCACCTTCACCAACAGCACCGACGTCCTGCGGGTGCTCCCGGATCCGACGCTGCTGATCGAGCGGGTCGACGCGACGAACAACTGCCTCGGGCTCATCGAGCAGGGCCAGCACTCCACCTTCAACGGCACGTTCACCGTGAGCCCCGGCCAGGACATCTCCTCGCCGTAGCCCACCACCGGCAGGGATTGTCCACTTCGGACGATCCCTGCCGGTCCGACAATCAGGAGCATCGATGAGCAGGCTCGCGGGTGGTGTGACCGGCGCAGTCGCACTGTGCGTGCTGATGTCGGTGGGTGCCACCGCTTCGACCAGCACGTGGACCGTCGTACCCGGCGGCCCGGCGTCCAGTGCCGGCTCGGTCGTGGTCACCGTGCAGGAGACCGGCGTCGAGTTCCAGTGCTCGTCCGTGAGTGGCAGTGGGGTCTCCGTGTCTGGCAACGGCAACGCCAACCCCATCGCGGAGATCCGGGCCGACGATGTCAGCTTTGCGGAATGTGAGGGTCCGTTCGGCGCCGTCGCCGAACTCACGCCGCGCGGAGTCTGGCATCTGGCGGCCGCTGCCTACGATCCCGCGACCGGCGTGTCGTCAGGGACGATCGAGGACATCGAGATCGGCATCCTCGCGCCGGGCTGCACGGCCACGCTGTCGGGCTACGTCGACATCACCTACGACAACGCCACGGACACCGTCACACTGCTGCCGAACCCGACCGTGGAGATCTCCTATGTCGACCCGGTTGACACCTGCCTCGCGCTGATCGAGCAGGGACAGCACCTGATGCCCGATGCGTCGTTCATCCTGGGCCCTGGCCAGGACATCAGCTCTCCATGAGGCGTGCGGGAAGTGCGGCATGAACCGATCGCGGATCCGGCGAGCAGGGACACTGCTCGCGCTCGGTGCCGCCGCTGTGCTGGCGGCGAACGGTTCGCCGGCTGGCGCCGATCCCGTTGCCAGGCAACAGACTTTCGATGCCACCTTGCCGTACTCGTGTGTCTTCCCCGGCGCGCGGCACGACGTGCCGGTTCGGGTGGTGGCCATCGCGCCGACCGTGGTCGCCCTCGGCGATCCGATTGAGCTGTCTGACGCGAGCCTCACCCTGTCCCTCCCCGAGGCCGCGGTCGCCGAGCTTGCCGGGCTCGGCGCCGTCGTGATCGGGGCGACCACCGACCTGCACGCGACCGCCGGCGCCGAGGAGGCGGTGTGGACCGGATCGACGGCGCAGACGCAGGTGCCGGCGGCCGGCCCGCTGGAGCTGGTCGCGTCCGTCGGCGCGCCGACGGTCAGCGGCAGCGAGCCCGGTGAGCTGGCCTTCGCCGCCGGCGTCCTCGACCTGACGATCACGCCGGTGCAGGCGGACGGCGCCACCGGCGCCTCGGTCGCTGTTGCTTGCGTCCCAACGGATTCGGCGCAAACCAGGTTCGGCGTCGTGCGAGTGGCCGAGGAGGGCACCGCAGTGCCGTCCCGGCGGCCACTGCCGGGTATCCCCGGCGTGACCGACTTGCTGCCCGGCGGTGTTGCCGGTGCCGCCGCGCCGGCCGGCGTTCCACCGCCGGACTGTGTGGTCATCCCGCCGCCGCAGCCGCCCCAGCGACCCTTCATCCCGTACTGCGCCAACCTGCTCGGATTCGCGAACGTGGCCAAGCTGAACGGAGCATCGTTCCAGCCGGCGGGCATCGTGAACATCGCCGCGGAAGGATTCAAGTTCAACTGCAAGCCGGAGACAGGTCGCCCGTGGCTGTGTCAGCGGGCGACGACCGAACCGCGGTACAACGGCGAGCCGAAGCTGCCACCGGCGCCGGCCTCGTTCGTGGGATTCGGGTTCGTGCCGACGAAGGCGACGATGCAGCTGACCCAGCTAGGGCAGATCAACGCCGTCGTGGAGGGCACCTCGACGCGGCCGTACGAAGGCGGGACCGTCGCCACAGGGAAGCTGATGGCCCGCATCTTCGACGTGAGCGTCAACGGCGTGCCGCTCGACGTTGGGCCGAACTGCCAGACCGCGGTGCCCATCGACGTGACGCTCAGGGGGAAGTACCCCGACTACCAGATCGTGCCCGGCGGCTTGCTGGAAGGAATCATCACCATTCCGCCGTTCAGCGGCTGTGGGGTTACCGAGGATCTGGACCCGATTCTCACCGGAATGGTGTCCGGGCCGGGGAACTACGTTCGGATGACGCAGGGCGAGATCTGTACGAATCAGCCCCCGTACGGAAAGTGCCCACCCGTCGTCCCCATACCGAAGTAGCAGATCCGTTCATTCATAGGAGAATTCATGGCACGCACTCGATTTCGAGGATTCTTACGGGTCGGCGCTGTCGCCGTGGCGCTGGCCGGTGGCGCGGTGGTCGCCGTACCGACCGCCGCCGCTGCCGACGTACCGGTCCTCAATGGACAGTGGGCGCCGCTGAACCGTTGTCCGGTGGACGATCCACTGATGCTCGCGGCCGACGGCACCACCACCTCCGCCGCGTGTCTCACCTCGCACGCGGCCAGCGGTGAGTTCACCATCGGCGGCACCACGCTGCACGCCGGTGCCGCCGATCTGCAGACCGGCGTGCTCAACAAGGCCGGCGTGTACTCGCTCGTCACCCCGGCCGGCGCGGGCATTCTCGCCGAACCCGTGCAGGTGCCCGGCGGTCTGCTCGGTCTGATGTGCCCGAGCGCCGTCCCGCTGGTGTCCGACATCTGCGACGGCCTGGTCGGCAGCCCGCTCAACGCGATCACCGCGACCCTGGAGCCCGCCGGCCCGCCGAGGGACTTCAACCTCTCCGCCGGGACCGGGGTCGGGGTGCCGATCGCGACCATCCCGGTGCGGGTGCACCTGCGGAACCCGTTGCTGGACCCCAACTGCTACATCGGCTCGACCGCGGACCCGATCCTGCTGCGCCCGGCGAACCTCAGTAAGCCGACCGCCGCCCTGACGCGGTTCAATGCCGACGGCACGGCGAACCCGACCGGCGAGATGGGCTACCTGAAGCTGACCGGCGCGAGCCAGGGCGACTCGACGTTCGCGGTGCCCGGCGCGAGCGGGTGCGGACTGCTCGGTCTGCTCGACGGCGCGGTGAACCTGAAGCAGGGCCTGCCGTCACCGGCCGGGAAGAACAGCCTGGTGCTGAACGACGCGGCCACCTACTTCGGTGGGTTCCAGAACCCGAGGGCCTTCACCCCGACGGAGGGCCAGCAGCTGTCCGACCGCTGGCACGCCGCGGTGACTGGCTGATACCGCTGGTCACGCCGTGACGCCTGGCCGGCCGCTCTCGACGCGGCCGGCCAGGCGACGGCGGAAGTCCGGCTGGGGCGAACGGCGGCGACTACTGCTGATAACCCTCGACGACGTTCGTCGGGCGCGCTGCCGCGTCGTCCGGGTCCTCGCCGGCCGACCGCCGGGCGCGCCGCTGACGCAGCAGGTCCCAGCAGGTGTCCAGCTCGACCTCGATGGCGCGCAGGCGCTCGTGGTCCGGTTCGCCAGCGGCGCGCTCGAGGTGGTGCTCCTCGTCGATTAGCGAGCCGATGCGACGGGAGATCTCACGGTCGTTCACGGCGCCCCCTCGCAGGTTCGGTGCCGTCGCGGTATCCATGGTTCGCTCGCAAGCTCGCTCATGGTTCCCATCCTGCGCCGGTTCAGCGCGGCGCGGGGAGCGCGATCCGGTGCTCCGCCGCGCGCAGTGGGATGGCGCGCAGCACCAGCTCCAGTTCGAAGCGCAGGTCGGGGTCGTGCAGCAGGTCGCCGAGGGACAGGTCGACCTGGCGCATCCGGTACCGGACCGTCTGCGGGTGCACGTGCAGCTGGCTGGCCATGTCGACCACGTTGCCCCTGGTGTCCAGCCACGCCCGCAGCGTTTCCAGGGTCCGCTCGCGCTGCCGCGTGGTCAGGCCGCGCAGCGGGGCGAGCAGCCGATCGGCGAGGGTGGCCAGCAGCCGGTCGTCGGAGTGCACGAGCACGGTGGCCAGGTGCCGCTCGCAGTGGATCACCGGGCCGTCGTCGATGACGCCCTGCTGGGCGAGGATCAGTGCCTTGCGCGCCCACCGCAGCGCGTAGCCGGCGGCGTCGAGCGGCACGGGTGGGCTGACCGACAGCTGGCACTCCGGCAGCGCGGCGCGGATGGCCGCCAGCCGTGCCTCGGTGATCTCACCGGGGACCAGCAGCCGGGGCTCGATGCCGTCCAGGTCGGCGAGCACGTCCGCGTCGAGGGTCGGTTTGCGCTGGTTGTGCCCGGTGCCAGGGAGCGGCTGTACGGCGATCGGCGACACCTGCTCCGGTACCGGCCAGCCGATCAGCTTGGCCAGCTCGGCGATCGCCGTCGGCGGGGCCGGCGGCTGCTGCAGGATCAGCCCGAGCAGCCGGCGTTGCCAGGTCTCCATGGCGCCCGCGGACGTCGCCTTCGCCTCGAGGTAGCCGTCGAGCGCGACCGAGGCGAGCTTGTCCATGTACGCGAACAGGGCGTCGGCGAGCTGGGACATCACCGTCGAGGACAACCCGTTGCGCTTGCCGATCCGCATCAGCCGTCGCCACGCCACGCGCGCGCCGACCCGGTAGGCGGCCTGCAGGTCGTCCAGACTGCGGCCGTCGCGCATCTCGTGCTGGCCGAGCTTGTGGTGCACCTCGTAACACTTCTGTGCGGAGGCCTCCGGGTTGGCGATCTGGTCGACGAACAGCCCGAGGGCGTGCTGCACGCCGGAGCGGATCGACTTGCCGTACGGGCTGTCGAGCGGCTTGGCGTACGCGGGAATCTTGGCGCGGATGTCGTCGCCGATCTCGGCCGAGAGGCTGGACAGCTCAGGGCGCAGCACGTCGGCGAGTCGTCTGGGTAACACGACCTCGTCGAGCCGGTACTCCACCGTCATGGGCCCTCCTCACCACCGCCGCGGCGTCGAGGGGTGGCACTCGGCTTATCGGATCGTCAGCGTGAAACGTGTCATCAGCACGAGAGAAACCCACTTCTTGTCATCCACGTGACAACTTCACCCACTTTCCTTGTGGACCTGCCACAGGACCCTCGGCTGACTTGCCATCGAATATCCATCTCTGGCAATATAGCTGTAACGGAATATTGAGGAGGTCGGCATGGTGGTCGAGGAGTTGGCGGACGGGCGGTTCGCGGTGCGGTTCGAGCGCGCGTTCGCGCACCCGGCCGCCAAGGTGTGGCGGGCGCTCACCGAGCAGGCGCACCTGCGCGCCTGGTTCGTGGAGATCCTCGACTACGACCGCTGCCGGCTCGACTTCGCCGCCGGCGCGACGCTGTCGTTCGTGGCAACGGGTGACTTTCCGACGGGTCACGGCCGCGTGCTGGCGTGCGACCCGCCGCACCTGCTGGAATACACCTGGGACACGGAGATCCTGCGTTTCGAGCTGGCCGAGGACGGCGACACCGCCTGTCTCCTGCGCTTCACCAACATCGTCGACGGCCGCGACACCGCCGACGCCGTCGCGCCAGGCTGGTCCACCGGCCTCGATCGGCTCGCCGATGTCCTGGCAGCGGGCAACGCGATGTCCACTGTGGACTAGTCGGCGTCGATCGCGACCTCGTTCAAGCACGACCGTGCCGCGGCGTGCAGCATCAGCCCAACGGCCAGCCAGTCGCCGTCGCCGTCCATCAGGATCTGGCGGCAGTGGTCGGCGAGCACGCGGGCCACGGGCCGGTCGCCCACCCGCGTCCCGGCAGTCGGCAGTGCGCCGTACCCGGTTCTGATCCATGACCTACCCTTTGGAGACGGTCTCGACGTTGAAACCATGCTAGATGGTTCGGAACCACCATGTGTGGTTCGGTGTGATTACACAATGCGTTGATCGGGGGACCGTGGTGTCACTCTCCGCCGTTGGTTGCCAGTAGGCTGTCCGCGTGTCGGATCTCAGCTACAACCCGCGCGCTCGCTTTCTCGGCGCGGAGCTGCGCGCCGTGCGGGAGCGGGAGAAGGTCGGCGTCCGCGAGCTGGCGAAGCTGCTGGGCACCGGTCACGCCAAGATCAGCCTGTGGGAGAACGGCAAGAAGGTCCCCTCCACAGAGGATGTCGCCAGCTTCCTTGGTGCCCTCGGCGTCGGCGGTGACGAGCGGGAGGAGCTGATTGAGAAGGCCAGGCAGGCGGACCAGAAGACCTGGGTGGCCACCGGAGTCGCTGGAGCCACGGACCAGTTCAACGCGCTGATGGAGTTCGAGCGCACGGCGACCGAGATCGTGGATTGGTCGCCCCTGGTCATTCCCGGCCTGCTGCAGACGGGTGACTACGCGCGAGCGATCATGGGCGACATTCCGCAGGCGGACTTGCGTGCCGCGATGCGGGTCGGACGGCGCGACGTTCTTACCAAGCGCAACCCGGTGAACCTCACCTCATTGATCGGTGAGTGGGCGCTGCGGCAGCCGATCGCGGAGTCGGCCATGATGGTCGACCAGCTCCGGCAGGTGATCGACATGGCTGACCGGCCGAACGTCGTCATGCGGGTGGTGCCGGCCGCTACAAGATGGCACCCAGGACTCCTGGGTCCGATCAAGATGCTGCGCTTCCAGCGGGGCAAACCGATCGTGTATCTCGAACATCACCGCGCATCCGCCTTCGTCTTCGAGGACGCCGAGACTGCGGATTATGAGGAAGCGCTGGAGTGGATCAGCGGTTTGGCGATGTCTCCACAGGAGTCCACCGCGTTCATTGAGAAGCTCATCAAGAAAGAGGAAAAGGTATGACGATGTCCGACAGGTGGAGGAAGTCCAGCCGCAGCGGCCAGAACGAGGATTGCGTTGAGCTGCACCCGACTGGTGGGGTGCGGGACTCGAAGAATCCGGCGCCGACGTTGGCCGCCGATCTTCGTGCGCTGGTGTCCACGCTCAAGGCGGACCGTTTCACCCAGCGAGCCGACTAATCGCGATCAGCCCTACCCGCTGAGTCGGTCGCGAGTTGTCTTCACTAGAACGGTGGGGGCAGTTCTGGTTCTGGGTCGGCGATGGGTTCTGGTTGTCTGGTGAAGCGGAAGCCGCGGGGGCTGATCCAGGTGATCTCATTGCGGGTTTTGGTGACTTTCCAGTCGCCATGTGTTTTGGCTCGGTGGTGGGTCCGACACGAAGGATGAACATTCTCCTCGTTCGTCGGCCCAGCCGGAAACGGTTCCGCGTGTTCCATGTCGCAGAGGTGCGCTGGTCGGGTACATCCTGGTCCGGTGCAGGTGGGGATGTTCGCTGCGGTGTGGTCTTTCAACGCTGCGGGTGGTTGGTAGCGGCGTCGTCCGACGTCGAGTACGCGGCCGGTTGCGGGTTCGGTGAGCACTCTCTGCCAGGTGGCGTCCTGCTGTCCGGCGAGTTCCAGTGCTTGTTGTGCGGTGATGTCGCCGTAGCCGGCGAGGTAGCCGGGTTTGTCGTCCACGCCGAGTGCGGTGGTGGCGGGCAGTGTCAGCCACACGTGGACTTTCACCTGGTCGAAGTTCTTGCCCGCCAACAAGTCCAACGCCACATCCGCGCGGATCTGGTCCATTGTCCGACCGTCGGCGCCACCAGCTGTCTTGAGGTTGCGGGCGATCGCGTCGATCCGGGCGTCGGCGACGTGGGTGCGGTCGATCGGCCCGTGGACCGCCAGCACCCCGCCACCGTCTTCGACGGGATAGTGGTCGACCCGGCGGGACCGCGCTCGTTCCTGCCGGCGTTGCTCGGCGGCCTCGCGGTTCACCGTGAGGACGGCCTTCTTCAGTTTGTAGCTGAGTTGGCGGGCGGTGCGCGTCTCGGCCGCCTCGATCACCAGTTCTTCGACTTGGTGTGCCTCTTCGACGGTGAGGTTGGCGGTTTCGTCGGCGATCTTCTCCGCCCGAAACCTGTCGATCCGCCCAGCCCGGAACGCGGCCATCGTGGCTGGTAGTCGTTCGACCAGGGTGGTCGCCAACTCCAACCGTGCTTTCGCCTGCGGCGGCTGCATCTTCAGCACGCCGGCGACTTCCACGTGCAGGAATTCGTCATCCGGGTAGGTGGCCGCGTAGTTCGCGAGGTGCGTCAGCTCGATGGCTTCCGCCTGCGCGGCGACTTGGCGGTAGGCCGCGGCAGCTACCAGCGGTAGCGCGTGTATGTCCGCGCCGCTGGGTAGGTTGATCACCGCTGGAATCATGTCGCCTATTTTACGGCGTTCTTTGGTGTTCGAACGTGTATTCGATCCGGTTCACTCGAAAGTGGTTGGGTTGTGTCGTTCTGTAATTGGTTTGGTGATGGGGTTTGGGTGGGTGGTTGGGTTTGGCGATCGCCGGGGTGGCTGGGTTTGTGTTGTTGGGGCGATCGACGCCGGGGTGGTGCGCCGCGCGGGGCGCGACACACCACCCCGGCAACGAATCAGTGAGGTCACCTCGCCGCTGGGCACGCCAGTTGGGTGGAACCCTGCTCTGATTGTTGCGGGGGCCACGGGGTATTCTGCTTTTCGGCTAATTCAACATTTTTCATCGGATGAGGCGGTCGGTGGCGTCGTGCACGGTTACCTCTAGTGGGGTCGGGGTGAATGCCGCTACGCAGGCTCGGTAGTCGGAACCCGCTTCCAGATCGGCCATCCTGACCGCGTCAGCGTCCACTTCGGACGATTCGGAGTGGACTACGCGGGGCGGTTCGTCGTGCGGGGACAGGGTGAGGCTGCTCATCGGGACCGACATGCCTTTGCCGGTCGCCTTCACCACCGCCTCCTTGCGGGACCAGTAGGTGAAGAACGCCGGCCGGCGCAGCTCCGCCGGCACCGCGGCGAACGTCTCGCGCTCGGCGACGGAGAACGCGATGCCGGCCAGGTTGTCCACCTCGGTGTCGCGGATCTCCTCGACGTCCACGCCGACCGGAGCGCCGTCGGTGACCGCCAGGGCCACCCACGCGCCGGAGTGCGACACCGACACCTCGATGCCGGACGCGCCGACCACGCGCGGCTTGCCGTGCGGCTTGTCGCAACCGAAACAGGACGCGTCCAGCTTGATCGTCGCCGGCTCGACGCCGAGTCGCTCAGCGGCGATCATTCGGATCAGCGCGCGACCCGTCAGGAACCGGCGCTGGTCGATCTCCTTGCGGTACGCCCCGTAGCGCCCTCGCTCGACGCCGTCGAGCAGGGCGACGAGCCGCGGGGTCGCCACCACGGGCGCGGCCCACCAGACGTCACAGCGCATGACCCGAACTCTAGTTTCCAGCTCGTGAGTTCTACTCGTAGAGTGCGGCGACCTCGGTGGCGAAGTCCTTCATGATGACGTTGCGCTTGAGCTTCAGCGACGGGGTCAGGTAGCCGTTCTCCGGGGTGAACTCGTTCGCCAGGACGTGGAACTTGCGCACCGACTCCGCCGTGGACACCGCCAGGTTGCCGTCGTCGACGGCGTGCTGCACCTCGGCGCGCAGGTCGTCGTCCGTGGCCAGGTCGGCGACGGAGGACGTCTCGTCCTTGCCGGCCGACGTCTTCCAGAACGCGAAGTAGTCGGCGTCGATGGTGATCAGCGCGGCGATGTACTTCTGGCCGTCGCCCACCACGAGCGCCTGCGCCACCAGCGGGTGCGCGGCGATCCGGTCCTCGATCACCGACGGCGCGACGTTCTTGCCGCCGCTGGTCACCAGGATCTCCTTCTTCCGCCCGGTGATCTTGAGGAAGCCCTCGTCGTCCAGCTCACCGAGATCGCCGGTGGTGAACCAGCCGTCCGCGTCGATCGCCTCGGCCGTGGCGGTCTCGTTGTTCCAGTACCGGGTGAACACGCCGTCGCCCTTGAGCTGGATCTCGCCGTCCTCGCCGATGCGCACCGAGGTGCCGGGCAGCGGCTTGCCGACCGTGCCGGGCCGGTAGGCGCCCGTCGTGTTGACCACCGACGCGGCCGTCGTCTCGGTCAGCCCGTAGCCCTCGAACACCTCGAGGCCCACGCCGCGGAAGAAGTAGTTGAGCCGCGGCCCGAGCGCCGCGCCGCCGGAGATCGCGTAGCGGACCTGGCCGCCGAGCGCGGCCCGCAGCTTGGCGTAGACGAGCTTGTCGAACACGAAGTGCTTGAGCTTCAGCCCGAGCCCGGCCCGCGCACCGGCCTCGCCGTACGCGATCGCGGTCGCCGCGGCGGCGTCGAAGATCTTGCCCTTCCCGGACACGTGCGCCTTCTGCCGCGCGCCGTTGTAGACCTTCTCCAGCACGTAGGGCACCGACAGGATGAACGTCGGCCGGAACTCCACCAGGTTGTCCATCAGCGTCTTCACGTCCGCCCAGTGGCCGAGCGTCGCGCGGGCCAGCACCGCGCCAACCTCGACCATCCGGCCGAACACGTGCGCCAGCGGCAGGAACAGCAGCGTCGACGGCTGCTCCCCGACCTCGCCCTTGAACAACGGGGCGAGGTACTCCACCGCGTTCCCGCCGGCGGCCAGGAAGTTGCGGTGGGTGAGCACGCAGCCCTTGGGCCGGCCGGTGGTGCCCGACGTGTAGATGATCGTCGCCAGGTCCGCCGGGGTGACCGCCGCCCGGCGCTCGTCGACCGCATCGTCTGCGACCTTCGCGCCGGCCGTGACCAACTCGTCCACCGCGGCCTCGTCGAGCCGCCACACGTGCTTCAGGTCGGTGGTCCGCTCGCGCACGGCCGCGACCCGGTCGGCGAGCGCCTCGGTCTCCACGACGACGCCGACCGCGCCGGAGTCCGACAGGATCCACTCGACCTGCTCCGCGGAGGAGGTCACGTAGATCGGCACGGGCACCGCGCCGGCCGCCCACAGCGCGAAGTCGAACAGCGTCCACTCGTACCGGTTGGCGGACAGGATGCCCACCCGGTCACCGGCGCCGACACCGGCCGCGACCAGGCCCTTGGCCACGGCCGTGACCTCGTCCCGGAACTGGGTCGTCGTCACGTCCTGCCAGCCGCCGTCCACCTTGCGCCGGAACACGACGTCGCCGGGCGCCTCGTCGGCGTTGCGGTACACGACGTCGGCCAGACCGCCGCTGTCCGGCACCGTGGCCAGCGGGGGAACGGCGAGTTCAGGCATGGTCTGCTCCTTCGAAGCACGCATCGGCGCCGGTCTGATGGCGCTACCTCACGGTAACCAGTGCCGGTATCTTGCCCGCGATCCGCCAAGAAGGCCACCTTCGCCCCAATGCCATGAAGGGCACCATCAGGACACTGAACGTCCTGATGGTGCCCTTCAGGGCATTGCGGTGACTACAGACCGGCCGCCGCGTCGGCGATGGCCGTCGAGAAGGTGCTCGTCTGCGTGTAGACGCCGGGGTTCAGCGGCCGCGCGCAGCCGTAGCCCCAGCTCACGATGCCGACCTGGACCCACTCGCCGGCGTCGTCGCGACGGACCATCGGGCCACCGGAGTCACCCTGGCAGGTGTCGATGCCGCCGTTGTCCCAGTCGCCGGCGCAGATCTCCTCCTCCGGCACCAGCTCGGTGTACGCGCTGCCGCACTGCGCGTCGTCGATGAACGGCACCTCGGCCTCGAGGAGGTTCTGCTCCTGCGGGCCGCCCTCGCTCGCGGCGCCCCACCCGATGAGGGTGAAGGTGCCGTTGTCGTAGCTGGCGTCGGCGGCGACGTTCAGCGTCGGCAGGTCGACCGGGCTCGCCAGCTTGATCAGCGCCCAGTCGTCACCGGACGGGTTGCCGTAGCCGGGGGACTGGTAGACGTAGGTGGACTGCACCTCGACGGCCGCCGGGTCCTGCAGGTCGACGACGCCGACGGTGGCCGTGATGCTGGTGTCCGCGCCGGTCCCGCCGACGCAGTGCGCGGCGGTCAGCACGATCTGCTGGGTGTACATGGCGCCACCGCAGCCCATGGAAAGCCGCACCATCCACGGGTACTCGCCGGGATCGGCCGGCGTGCCACCGACGACCATCGGCGAGACGTCGTCAGAGCCGGCGGGCGGCGTGGCGACGGCCTGCCCTGCCGTCGCCGCGAACACCGCGGCGATGCCGGCCACCACGGCCGACATTCGTCTGAGCCTGCGCGGCCACGTCTGTGAGTTCATGGGAAACCCTTTCAGCAGGGGGGAACGGGTGATTTTGATGCTTACCCGATCATCGAATGCCCACAAGATGCATCCGTCGTTCCCAGTTCCCAGTAAGCCCAGGTCAACGACTGAGGAGGGCGCGGGCGATATGGGTAATTTGCACCTCGTTGCTGCCCGCGTAAATCATCAGCGACTTGGCGTCCCTGGCCAGCTGCTCGACCCGGTACTCGGCCATGTACCCGTTGCCGCCGAACAGTTGTACGGCCTCCATCGCGACTTCGGTGGCCGCCCTCGACGAGTACAGCTTCATCGCCGAGGCCTCCGCGAGGCTCGGCGCGCGCCCGTCACGCAGCGTCTCGATCGTGCGAAACACCAGGTTCTGCACGTTGAGCCGGGCCACCTCCATCTCGGCGAGCTTGAGCTGGATCAGCTGGAAGTCGCCGATCGGCTTCTCCCACAGCGTTCTCGTGCGCGCGTACTCGACGCACAGCGCGAGGCACTCCTCGATGATGCCAAGCGACATGGCCGCGACGCCGACCCGCTCGGTGGCGAAGTTGTCCCTGGCGCTCTCCCGGCCGCCGGTGGTCTCGCCGAGCAGCCGGTCGGGGCCGAGTCGGACGTCGGTGAAGAACAGCTCACCGGTCGGCGAGGAGTGGAAACCCATCTTGCGCAACGGTTTCGACTGCGTCAGTCCCGGCATGCCGGCGTCCAGCACGAACGTCAGCACCGGTCGGTCGCGGACCGGTGACCCGTCGGAATCGTCCGCCAGCTTCGCGTACACGACAAGCGTGTCCGCGTGTGGTCCGTTGGTGATGAACGTCTTCTGTCCATTGAGGACATAGTCGTCGCCGTCGCGGCGCACGGTGGCGGCCATCCCGCCGAACGCGTCCGAGCCGGAGCCAGGCTCGGTGATGGCCCAGGCGCCGACCTTGTCGAACGTCAACAGGTCAAGCGCCCACCGCTCCCGCTGCTCGACCGTGCCGCGCGCCATGATCGTGCCGGCGGCCAGGCCGAGGCTCACGCCGAGCGCGCCGACGATACCGGGGCTGACCCGGCACAGCTCGGTGATCGCGATCATCGACAGCGCCTCGGCGCCGCTGCCGCCGCCGAGCATTCCGCCGCCGGAGACCTTCTCCCCGTCGCGCGCCTTGGCCATCGTTGCGGCGAACGAGTCGCGGGCCATCGCGTCCAGCCCGAACGAGCCAAACAGCTTGCGGATGATCGGGTACGGCGGCAGGTCGCCGTGTTCCAGCTCGTCGACGTGCGGCCGGATCTCTTTGTCTACAAAGGACCGTATGGTGTCCCGGACGAGCAGGTCGGCCGCGGACCACTCGATCATGACCAGTCCCCAAGCCGCTGCGCGATCTCCGCGATCGTCCACGGTTTGTCGGTCTCCGTGGTCCGCACCGTGTGCCAGCCGGCGAGTTCCGAGATCGCCCCGCCCTGCACGGCGAACAGCTTGCCCGTCACCGGGCAGGACGCCTGCGCGAGGTAGCCGACCAGCGGGGAGATGTTGACCGGGGCGAACGCGTCGAACTCGCCCTCCTCGACGGGCTGGGCGAACAGCGCACCCATCCCCGGTGTGGCCAGGGTGAGCCGGGTGCGCGCGATCGGCGCGATGGCGTTGACCCGCACGCCGTAGCGGTCCAGCTCCTGCGCGGCGACGAGGGTCAGCGCGGCGATGCCCGCCTTCGCGGCGCCGTAGTTGGCCTGGCCGGCGTTGGGCAGGAACGTGCCGGACGCCGACGACGTGTTGATCACCGAGCCGGCCACCGGCTCGCCGGCCTTGCTCCGCGACTTCCAGTACGCCGACGCGTGGTGCAGTGGCGCGAAGTGCCCCTTGAGATGTACGGAGATCACCGCGTCCCACTGCGCCTCGGTCATGCTCGCCACGAACGCGTCGCGCAGGATGCCGGCGTTGTTCACCAGCACATCGAGCCGGCCGAACTCGTCGACCGCCTTGGCCACCAGCGCTTCCGCGCCGGCCCAGTCGGCGACGTCGTCCGTGTTGGCCACGGCGCGCCTGCCGGCCGCGACGATCTCGTCGGCGACCTGCTGCGCCGGACCGGTGTCGGCACCGGTGCCGTCGTTCGCGCCGCCGAGGTCGTTCACCACGACGCTCGCGCCCTCACTGGCGAACAACAGCGCGTGTTCCCGCCCGATGCCGCGGCCAGCTCCGGTGACGATCGCCACTCGCCCGTCCAGTGCTCCCATGTAGACAGTCCTTTCTAGACGATCTCGGCAAGGCCGTCCTTCAGTACGACGGTGTCGCCGACGGTGGTCTCGTACGCGAAGCGGCCGTCGCCGGCCGCCCAGATCG
>Ga0193742_1000647_pt1 | contig 22647 bp, 26 predicted proteins | sample L2c1metaG_FD_165511 | JGI IMG/M metagenome (GOLD analysis project Ga0193742, IMG submission 165511) | Soil microbial communities from a riparian zone of the East river system, Colorado, United States - L2c1 | ecosystem: Environmental > Terrestrial > Soil > Riparian zone | place: USA: East River... | reverse complement strand
TATCTTATCTGACAGATGATCTTATCTAACAGATGATCTTATGTTTCCTTACATTTCTTCGACATGTGCTAGACGCATACTTTGGATATTACTTACATGCTTTAGACATGTGTTACACATGGCTTACGCCCGCCATTCATTTCCGATGCTGCACATCTCATGCTTGCAGCATGTTTTACTTATGACTTACGCATGTTCGCCTTACTGCTTACATGCTTACTTTACTATATAAACCTAGCATAGACAATTGTACTCTTTAGACAATCTTTATTAGCAATAATATTGAAGTTAGCCATCTGCTTTATCCTCTACACTCTCAAACCTTTAGACAATACTTGACCTTTACCGGTTAAGCACTCTTTAGGCTCAGCTTTTAAGGACCCAGATGCAGAACTGACTGTTACAATCACAACTGTAAAGTCTGAATTGTTCGAAGTTGTAACAGTACTGTCTTTCTTCTTGATGAAAAAGACCGGAGATGCCATTGGAGATTTAGACAGACGGATCCGACCTGTTTCCAAGTTTTCCTTGAGGAATTGATCGAGCTCCTTCTGCTCCATCGGAGCCAATGGATAAACCTTGCAATTAGAGGCCTTCTCTCCAGGGATCAGCTAGACTGCATGATCCCATTTCTTGGATTCTGGTAGGGCATCAAAAGACTCTTTGGAAAAGATGCTGTCAAACTCCTTCAGGTACTCCAGAACAGACCATCTGGAGGGGGCGGAAGCTTCAGAGTTACCTTTGAATGCTTCAGCTAAGTGCTGAGAAACACTGGAAGTGGCTCGGATCTCCGCAGGTGCTGGAACAAGGCCAATTGCAAAGATGCGATCTCCTGGTTCAATGGGTTCTTCAGCTTCCTCAGGCTCTTCATCTTCAGAGTCTGTGTGGAGTTCCGGTACAGGCCCATTGGAGACAGCTTCTGTCCATCAGATTTTGGCTTTCCGAGCGATTCTCTCCACTCGAGCTTCATCTCTACATCCAGAGCAGCATCGGGGTGGACATCTGGACATCTTGACTTCTCCAGTCACCTAATCAATTTCCGGATTGTGCTTTCGTAGCCAAGAGTGTCCAAGGATGAGCTTCTGCTTGCCTAAGCCAGTAACAACAAATAGTGTCCGTTCCGAGTGATTCCGATATCTCAAGATGAGATCCACCACCTCAGTGATGGAACCAGCCTCATTCAGAGTTCCGTTGACATTGTAAAACGGGATGGGTTTGGAGAGCTTCCGAGTATGGAGCCGGTTGCTCTTGGCATAGTGGCGGTCGATGAACTCTCCGGTGGCTCTGCTGTCCATGAAAGAGCTGATGGACTTCACTTCTCCTGTATCAGTGGTTTCAAGCTCAACCTTCAGTTTGAGGGAGGTTGAACCTCTTCCGCCGAAGCAATGACAAGTTTGGATGGGAGTCGTCGTTCCCATTTTGGGCGCCTATTCCGAACTATCTCCGTTGGAGTGACAATCGGATTTTCGGATATGGAATTTTGCATGTCTATAGATGGTTCAACTGTTTCATTAAGGGAACATGTAGGTAAAACAGAAAAACAATTGTGGTATGACAATGAGGGTGTGCTGTTCACTCACTGCGACGGGAAAAATCCTGCTCCTCAACCTCCGCTGTGGGCTCCAGGTGTTTCGCATCGAGTTCCACAAGGCGATCCTCTAAGTAGGTCTGGAGGTCGTCTATACTTAATTCTCCGATGTCAAATCAGGTGGGACAGTCAGGAGCTTTGTGTCCTGCCTTTCCGCATCGGTAGCAAGAAAACAGAAGTGGCTGCGTCTTCCAACTGGCATCAATATCCATCGGAACAGGGTTTCCGGGGGTCGGAGCGTGTTGATGATTCGCGCTCCTTCTGATCTTTTCGCCTCGTCTTTTCTTAACGTACATTATCATTTTATCTGCGTGATTACAGCGTAATATTGTGCTTAATGAAGCGTGAGAGGTGTTCAAACGTCACCAATTGCGAGGCGTTCTCGGAATGAGCTAGAGCGTCCACCCGTCAAGGAACTGCTTGTATAAACGTCGACCTAGGGTCACTAGCTCCAGCCATCAATATGATTCTTGGTAATCTGCCAGTAGCTTTGGTCAATTGAGAAATGGGGTAGATGTGTCATTGGTACGGGTGATTGGAAGAGGAAGGGTGTTCGTAACAGAGCAAATGCCAAATACTATATCGAAAGTTCGTTCTGCTTCAAGAATCAAAACCAATCTCGGTCCTGAAGAAGATGAGTAGTGACGATGCGTCAAGTAAAGCAGCTTTAGTCTCCAACCTATTCGTCTGGTCCGGTGAAGTATGACAACTCAAGGAGTAACCAGAGAGAGCCGTAGAAATAAATAGAATAGATGCATGACTTTCAATTAAGATACATTCCATGTTGCCTCATAATTTCCACAATCCAAATGTTAGGTTGACTGGGCCAAGTGCGGATAGAACGTTCACAAAGCTCTGGCATGCAACCTGACTGGATGTCGGTCTACGGTTCCACCCAACCCAACCCATCGTTTTATATGAATCGAAGTCTAATATCTGTGAGATGTTTTTCTGGAAGCCCACGGTGCTCTGCACAGAAACCTCTGACAGCTTTGTTTGCGCATAAAAACAACCCTGAAATCTATCGTCCATGTGTATAGTTGACGGACCAACATTATTTTGGACTTGAAGTTGGAAAGGAGAAGGCGGCGAAGCTTTTTCATAAGCAACATCGAGTTGGAGAGGCCCATTGAAGTTATTGACTTGGGCAACGAAAACGGGAGATAAAGACGGAATTGACGTTGTTAGAGGAGCGTTCAGAGTTATACTGGCGTTGATCGCACTGACAAATTATTGAGATGGGTGTTTGTACTTGCCCAGTGATCGGATCCTCACCTGTCTCCTGTGCCCAAGCGCAAGACGGTTGGTAAGGTTTGACCGGGCCTTGGTGATAACGTGACATTGGTGATTATTGGACTGGAAGAATAGGGTAACGTAAGAAAATGAAAAAGGTTTTTTTTTCCTGTAGATACCTCCTGATAGAATCCAAGGCCAGCGACTCTGTAACATTGAAACTACCCTGAATGGATGCCAGAATATTTGTCACCGAGATTCGCAAAGCCCGCAGAGACTTAAATAAAGTGATTCAGTTGTTTTGTATTTCGTATGGGCCTTGAAATGAAATCAGGTACCCTGCAATATATGGGGCGCAATGAACCTTGCAGGGTGAAGTGGTCGAAACTGAGATATTGACGAAGATCACCATAAGTTTGCGAAAACATTGGCAAGTAAGTAGCAAAGTTGTCGATTTTCGAGTTGACCAGAGGCAGGACGACACTTATATTGAAAGCCAAATTACCATCACCAATATTGCTTGGAATCTGCGGTCGGAATCAATCTCATAGTTAAAAAGAATAAGGAAAAATGGATTACGTATATGGAAAGACCTCTATCATTTCCCTCCTCACTGAAACATACCTTCGTCTGGTTTTGAATATATATGCTTGACGATTGCATTTCAACCGTGAACAAGACGGATGATTCATTAGAGTCACTGTTCATTGATACTGACAAAGCGCCGTTTAGCTGGTTCGGTTTGATCAAATTATGGGTAGCGTTTGAGCGAATCATCATGAGACCCGTTGGAGGGAGTTGAAAGGAGGTCCTAGGTTTAAGAAACTGATAAGCAGCTTGGATGAAAGAGTGGACAATGATTTTACACTACGGAATTGGGAACATTCGAATCCAGTCGCCAATTATTACAGGTCATCTTCGCGCTGGAAGACGTCATTCCTGCTATGGCCAATTTGTACGGTGTCAGTTGGTTGGTATCGTAGATGAGCTCTAGCGGCTTGTTTGGGTAAGGGCCAGGACCATAATGGTTATCATCCTTAGATTTCTGGGCATATAAAGTGAAGTAGTTCTTAGGGTGCGTCTCATCAAAGGAGGAAAGGACTCGCCAGAACAATGATTGGAACTGCAATGGTGAGTGTGAGGAAGATGTATATGCCAAGAGCATACAAAGCGACTCTCCAAGTTTTGGCATCGAGCTTGAAAAGCTTGAATTTTGATGAAGGTGTAATTACTTTGCGGTGTTGAGCTTCTGAAGTATCATAGTCCGGTAGGGGGGAGATTGAACGAGTGTATGCCGCTTGGGGATGTCGGAGGGTGAGACCGTTAAATTTATCATCTTTTGTCCGTTCTGCCACCTGGTCAAGGATGATCATGATGGACTTCTGGTCATTGGTGGACGCAAGAGTATAGAAGAAAATAAACGAAAGGTTTGGTTGTTTTACAACAGGTCGTGGCTGTTGATAGGGAATAGGACGGCGTTTATTTATGTAAGCTTTCGTTCCAGGTATAAGTAGCTTAAGTTAAGTATAATACATATCATCTCTAAAGTTCACCATAGGATGAACCCGACAGTCCCTGGTCCTTCCCCGATGGTCGAAATGTCGATAACACAGCATTTAATGCTTGTCCTAGAATACTGAAAACCTGAGTGACATTCTCTCTAATGCTTTCCTTGCAATTCCGCATGAGGGTTATCGAATGTGCGCATGCTGAATCAAAAACGGTTCTCGAATAATCTTCATTAGCCGATGGTGAAATTTTTGGCTAGCAAAAATACAATCAGAAGAGATAAAGGTGGAAGGAAAGGCAAGCTACTGACGTCAGGATGTGTCATCTTCTCAGTTTCGGCGACGATTGTCTGTGTATCTGAGGAATCTAGGTTCCGCCACATACGCCGGAAATCTTCAACGGCCTTGAGGCTTTCACTGAATCTGAAGACAGTGTTGATCAGCGCAACAACTTCTGAGCGGTGCAGCAAATCGTGGTTCGTTTGAGGACTGAGATGATCGATAAGTTAAATATAGATGGGTAAATTCAAAGAAGGCGAACTGCTAACTTGAGTGCCATTTCATCCAGTTCAAATAGGACCTTCAGGGCTGTGGCTATACCAGTTGTTTGCACCTTACCCCAAAGACGACATTTATCGCAGCCAACACAATCCATAATGCGGGAAATATTCCTGAAATGTGTTTTGAACTCTTCTTTCAAGATCTATTCATGTGTAAATTTTAGTGGGAGTAAAATACGGATGGCAAGGTCAAACTTGCATTGGCATTTTCTCCACGGAACAAAACAGTTTCGTCAAACTTGCCAACATTCCGTGCAATGTCAATAACCTTAGACAATGTCTGTAAAGTCTCCACATCATCCTCATGTTTCCCGGTTGAACAGTAATCAAACGCCGAAAGATATGGACCAAGCCGGGCCACTGCGCGAAGCAGTAAGATTGTGTCGAAATAGATGTACTGAAGACGCTCAGGATGTGACGCCACACGGTTGATGAAGCATTTAAGATTAGGACTCTGAATAAAGGTAAACGGTGAATGTGATGTTTGGTTCAACGACGTACCCATTCGCCAGTAGATTGATCCAGATAATCATGGCATATGTGTGTAGAAATTGATGCATGTAAGCCTATCAAATCAATAAGCAGTAGGACTTCCGTGTAACAAGAAGTTTTGCACCAGATATCACCTTATAGTAAACACGTTTTTCAAGACAGTGTGGGTCTGAATCATGACCGTCACCATGAAGAATTTCTATCATGGTATCGGCTAACGAAACTGCCGCTGGAGCCTTTCCACTCATGAGATTGAGTTCTGACAAGCCAAAGCAGTTTTCTTCATATATAGATCGCCACACACGGTGAGCGTCTTTGCCGGAATAACCTGTATACCGCTCCGGCACAAGAGTGAGATCAAAGTAATCCCCCTCTACATGATGTTAAACAGGTATATGAGAGGAAAAACTGATTGGACTTGCCCGTATTATCATCAAGGAAGCAGAAATCAGAGTCGCGGTAGTAACATCCGGGTAAGGAGTGACGCTGGAAAAATGAGATCAGGATTTGGTATGTTTGAAGAAGAAAAGCCACACCTTGTCAATTGAAGAGGGGTCTACTTGGCTCAACACTTTTGCACGCCATTTCTCTGGGACATCGCTCTGTAAATTTGGAGTAAGTGAAGATATGATGGAATTGATTGAAATTCTTACTTCATCCAAGGAAGTGATTGCACATCCAATATCACTACATGAGCCATGGTCTGGCCAGAATGGACACTCCCGGTATAAGTCTACCTAAATATTAATATATATAAGTGAATATGCAAGTACGGCGGAGATGAAGGCCCACCTGAAAGTATCTGAAGAAAGGCATGTGGACCAGATCGGATAGATTGCCAAATAGTTCATCGTTGACGCTCTCCATAGTTTCATAGTCGCATCGCGTGGTCTCGATTGGGCCTGTGAGCTGCAAGTACATACCTGAATTGGGTGGGTGCAAGGAACACGAAAGGTACCTACAACAGAGTTTTGGCAAGCGGTTTGCTGCTTAGCCGGTTCATGTTCCAAAACATTGTGAAGTTGGTCTTTGCGAATCAAAGAATCGGAAAAGAAGGACTGGGTTGCATGAACAGGCCAACCAAAGGCATTTAGAATCAAGATAAGTTCCAAGGAACGACAGATGATCATGGTATGGGGATGGAAGCATTTTCCACGTGTAAGTATTACATATGTATTGCCACGTATAAATTGAACTACTCTTAGCTTTAACATTTAATCATTACTTTTAGGTTCCATTTTCCGTCAAGGCTTCTCGTTTTCCGGACACCCGTATCCTAACCATGGCTCTATCAGCAGCTGACCTCCAGGTTGGCGCCTAATCTTTTTATAATACTGTAACTTCTTACATATAATATAGAGGAGACATGAGCTCGAGGGGGCACCAGATCCTTTCCCGTCTCTGTCTCAACCTGCTCAACCTATTTCTGCACAGTCTACGCTACCACACACTCTTCCAGGCTTGGATACCACCTCTGAAGCAGCTTTTCCCTCGCTTGTTTCCGCTGCTCCAACTGTCAATGCCAACTCGGTCTGGGGATCGGCTGCGGGCCCTCGTATTAAACCCACCGTTAACAAGGCACCAGTCTTTACCGACTCCTTTACTTTGTCGTCCATTGATTTGAGCAACGCTGGCAAGGATGGCAAATCAGCTACACTAGGAGAAGTTATTAAGCAGGTCATTGCCAAGTACAAGGTCAAGATAGAAGCCAGCGCGAACCAAAAGGCTCTTCAAACTACCTTCCATGTCAAGGCAGAGTCACAAAAGGAGCTCGACAAGGCCAAGCGTAGTCTCTTGGCTCTGTTGAGTCCAATCGTAAGTAGTACACTGTTTTGTACCTCAATACGATATAAGTTGACAACTTTGAATTAGGTTACTCTTGTCATTCATGCACCCGCGTCAACTATCGGCTCAATCATTGGTCCTAAAGGTACAGTCCATTCATGCCCTTTTATTGAATCGCTTCTGATGATCTTTTCTTAGGTGCCACGTTGAAGCAAATCCGTGATCAAACAAGTGTCAGAGTGGATATTCCCAAGAGAAACACGACGGTGTTGAACGGCAATGGTCATATAAATGAAGGACTGAAAACATCACCCTCCCACGAAGACGATGACGAGGAGCCGACCATCCCAGTCACCCTCACAGGACCTCAGCCCTTGGCATATGAAGCACAGGCAATGTTGAACCAGATCATCTCGTCCAAGACTGCCAAGATCACCCAGCGCGTTCGCAATATACCAGCCCATATCCTTCCTTTCGTCGTTACTCGCAGAGCCATGTTCATGGCAGCTGCTAACGATGCTAACGAAGGTGATGCCATCGCCTCGAATCCAGATGACAGGGCCTTGTTCATGGCAGCTACTAGAGATAGTACTGTTAATTTGGCCTTGAATTCCGGTGCTCGCGAAATCACTATAAGCGGCGATCGTCAGGCTGTCATTCGTGTGGTGGAAAAGATCAAACAGACAATTGAAGGTTTCGAAACAACTCTTACTTCGGTTAAAATATCACTGCCCAAGCGCCAACATCGGCTTTTGACTGGCCCAAATGCCGAGGCTGTGTTGAAAAAAAGCAGTTGCTCTGTTCTTGTCGGCAATGCCGATGAACTTAGCGATGATGTCATTGTATGGGGTCAGGTCTCTGATCTACCTACTGGTCTTGCTGCGGTCATGGAACAAGCTAATTCAAAATACATTCACCAATTGACCCTCCCCGGCCCCGTCAACCTTTCTAAGCAGCTCGCGTCCTATATGAACCGTGTTCAATATGCGAAGACCATGAACGTAAGCCACCCTAACGTTGAGGTTTTCCTCCCTTCCCCCGACGCGCAATCTCCAACTTTAAACCTCGATTTGGTTGGAGACAAGCCAGCAGTTGATGCTGTCGTTAAACAGGCCTCTGAGTTGATTGGTAAATTAATTGGTGCGACTAGAGATATCTCTATTGACTGGCTTTTGCATCGGGTAATCACCGGAAAGAACTCAAAAAAGTGTGTTTCTCTCGCTACAGCTATTTTTTGCCTTTGAGAGGTTAACAACGTACAGGTTGAAGCAATTTCATGAAGCTCACAACATCCTTGTGTTTTTCCCTATCGAATCTTCGGAGTCTTCCCAAGTACTTTTGGTTTATGATCCCTTGTCTTCTGCTGCTTCTTTGTCTCCCGATGAGAAAAAGAAACACCTGGACAATGTGGAGACAGAGATCTTGAAACTGGCTAAGGATGCGGCTGACGTGAAAACCGAGGTTGTATCTGTTGAGAAACGCTGGCATGATGCAGTTGTCGGCAAAGGTGGTACTACTCTGAACGCGTAAGTCGAAGTTGGTTTCAAACGAACACACCATGTGTTAAGGTCAGGCTTAGGATCATCGGGGAAGATACTACTCTTTCCATCAAGGTTGGAGCTGAAGCTGCGGATTCAACAACTCAAGACGTTATTGTTGTACGCGGAGTCGGTGCCGATGTTGACAGGGCTGTGAAAGAAATTCGCAAGATTGTCGAAGATGCGAAGAATGACGAGATTGTCAACAGTCATGCAAGTTTATAATAGTGTCCAACATCCTTGATATCTTACAGTGCTGTTTTGCAGTCAACGGAATTTGACATCGAGAAGGAGTATGTTGGTCGGGTGGTTGGTGCTCAAGGTGCAGGTGTTAACAAACTTCGAGATCAACTGGGTGTCAAAGTTGATGTCTCTGACGATGTCGACGAAAGAGAGAAAGAGGGCAACAAGAAGAAGAAGGTCACTCACCAAAAATCCAGAGTCAAGGTACTTTCCATGCTTTGAATATGCTTCTTCATCGATGTTCTTACCTAAGAATAGATTACTGGACGAAAAGAGAACGTCGAAGAAGCTAAGAAGCGAATCCTAACCCAAGTGGAACGCCTTGTAAGTTTCTTGCGGAAATATGTCAATCTTCGCTGAACGTGTATCAGGCGGACGAAACTTCTGAGATACTCAAAATTGCTGCCCAATACCACTCCTCTCTTATTGGCCAGAATGGAAAATATGCCATTCGCCTTGAAGAAAAATACTCGGTCAAGATCACATTCCCTCGTCAATCGTCTGAGAATGGCGAAGCCAAAACCAGGGAACAACTTAAACCTGATGAAGTCCTGGTTAAAGGCGGCAAGAAAGGTGTTGCTGGCGCTAAATCTGAGCTCCTCGATGTCAGTCGTCTACCTCTCAGTATGTTATTCATTCATGAAACTCACTTCCCACTAGGCCTTGGAGTTTGAGAAAGAATCCAACAATATTCTCAAGTTCACTGTTCCAACTCGTTCGGTCGCACGTATCCTCGGCAGGGGTGGTCTATCTATTAATGAGATCAAGGCTAACACGGACGCTCAGATTGACGTTGACAAATCTACCGAAGACGGCGGCGCGACAACTCTTATCACTGTTCGGGGCACGAAGCAGGCTGTGGCTGCTGCTAAAGCTGCTATTCTTCAAATCTCGGACCAAGTTACAGACGAAACATCAGATTCGGTGGTTGTAGAGAGCAAGTTCCACCGCAACATCATTGGTGCAGGTGGACAAGGCCTCAAAGAACTCATTAGTCGCTGCGGTGGGCCGTCGGATTCCAAGTTACAAGCAGGCTTGATCAGATTGTATGTCCCCGTTAGTAGCATCGATTTTGCTCAGCTGACTTATCATAATGTAGCCCTCGTCAAGGGGAACCCTCCGATGATGTTCGTCTTCGAGGGGATCCCAAAGTCGTCGCCAAACTGAAGGCCGAATTGGAGCAAATCGTTGCCACCTTGCGCGATCGTATCATTTTGGCTGTTGACGTTCCAGTTGCCCAGCATCGTGCATTGATCGGCCGTGGCGGTCAACATTTGAACGACATGCAGAACAAATACAATGTTCAGATTCAAATTCCTGGTTCTCGCTCCTATAATCAAGTGGGAGAACCCGAGAACCTCTCTGATTTTGCTGGCGTTGATGCTTCTAACCTTGTCAAAGTGTCCGGACCCCGTGCTGCTTGTGAGAAAGTGATCGCAGAACTTAACAAGGTACGACAATCTGCCAGCATGATTCTTTTGTATCACTCACTGATTTCATATATACAGGGCAACGTCAGGTCACAAGCCACTGAAGGTGTCACCAGCACGATTACGGTTCCCTTGAAATATCATCACAACATTTCGCAGCAAGGTAGTTTCTTCAGGACCCTCAGATCTTTCGGTGTACACGTGGATCACTCGGCTCAACCTTCTCAGTCTGCAATCCCCGTGCGCCCTGCGCCGTCGGCACGTATTGATGATACAGGTGCAGACACGAACGGCGTAGAATGGGAGCTTATTCTCAATTATCAAGATTCGGAAGAGGATGATTCTATCTGGACATTGAAAGGCCGTGATCAGGCCGGTCTGGACAAGGCGGAGAACCTCATCAAGGAAGCCATTGAGAATGCTGTTCATATGTCTCACGTTGGCTTCCTTACTTTGGCCGATAGGACAATGTTCCCTAGAATCGTTGGTACTAAAGGCGCCAATGTTGCCCGCCTTCGTAATGAGACTGGTGCTGACATCACTGTCAGCCGGGAAAACAACACTATCGTCATTATCGGTGTGTTCAATTTATTTATTTTTTCGTATAGGCAATCAGCTCATCCTGAATGTTATCACTGTAGGTGCGGAAAATGAAGTCATCACTGCAAAAGATGCCATCCTCCGCATGGCGTCGAACTCTAGTCGTTCACGTCGTCACGACTGATTTTTCATAAGTACCAAGCAAGTACTAAGTCGACTTTGATCCGTACTCAAATCTATTATGACAATGCTATTTCGGTTTGGTGTTAGTCTAAGTATGATCCATATCCCAATCTGACAGACATTTGTGGGCTTTTTCTTGAGCTCAGTCCAGGAGCCTGGCCTCATGCAAATTCCCAAGGGGTTTATACTATCATTTGTTCAGCTTATTTTGAAAATTTCAGGAGTTTGAAAATCACGTTTTTATCATTCTTCATCCTCCCAGGGTGCTATTCTGGGAGTATAAAAAAATTCAGTGAAGAACTATGAATAGACGGATATTCGACTTTTTGAACACTTGGAAAAGCTCCGATTTCATCTGTACTTAAATTTCAAAGGAAAAAGTAGATATTCAGGTAAACACGGAAAGAGACACATTCTGAAATTTTTTGTCCGAATTAGTGAGTGGTTGTTGAGAACAACGCTGACAGTCTACGAAAAAGTTTTCAAACTCCTGAACTGACCTAATAAATAAATGACAATCGATTTGTAATATATAAGAGCTATACACCTAGAATAGGAAATATTTACTATTTTCAAACCTAACCCTGATCCGGATTACTTAATCCCGCTGCTGATCCTCCACGGACCTCCAGGGACCGCAGAAGGACTGTGGCACATAATTGCGCAATTTATCGTCATGTTCCTTCAGATATCAATGGCTCCCAAGCTCCTTCCCCTTTCTCATTTTCTATCACAATGGCTAACCCTCCTCATGGCGGCGTCTTGAAAGTATGAAACAACAAAATTGCGTCAAACTGCGTCGATCCAACTGACATAACTCATCTGATATAGGACCTCCTTGCCAGGGATGAGGTGATTTCCCCCGCGCTTTCAGAGGAAGCTCTTTCTTTACCAGATATCGAACTGACGGAGGTATAATAATTCACTCATTTTATGACCATAACCTTCTGACAGCAGACAGCGTCAATTATGCGACCTTGAGCTCATTATGAATGGGGGTTTTAGTCCTCTGGAAGGTTTTCTAAATGAAGACGACTACAGAAGGTAATGTCATATGTACTAAGTTAAGTCCACGTACCTGACCACAATCTCCAGTGTTGTTAGGCATTTGAGATTATCGAATGGCATCCTTTTTCCTATCCCAGTCACACTAGATGTTTCTCACGTAGATATCGACCGCCTATCCATAGCGCCAGGCAGACGCCTGGTGTTGCGGGACCCCCGTGATGAAGAGGCACTTGCAATCATCACTGGTAAGCGTCTGTTGTGCCAGGTCGAAAATGGGATCTGACCATTTGTCATCCAGTTGAGGATGTTTATAAACCAGATCTCGTAGAGGAAGCTATCGAGGTGTTTGGTGCCGACGACCCTGCCCATCCGTCCGTTGCTTATCTTCGAAGCCGTGTTCAAGCCTTCTACATTGGCGGAAAAGTGCAGGCAATAAAAGCGCCCACTCACTTTGACTACGTAGCGCTTCGATGTGAAATTTCTTTCTCCAGCTGCTTATTTCTATCTTTAGACTGATTTTTCATCCAGATACACCTTCCGAACTGCGCGCCCAATTCAAGAAACTTTCTTGGAGAAAAGTGGTTGCTTTCCAAACCCGGAATCCCATGCATCGTGCACACCGTGAGCTCACAGTTCGAGCAGCTCGTCAACGACAAGCGGTATGCTCCTTTTCCTCACAAAGAGCTATTTCTCAACCAATCACTAAACTCAGAACATTTTGATTCACCCTGTCGTTGGGCTTACAAAACCGGGCGACGTGGATCACTACACTCGAGTGCGTGTATATGAGGCTATCATGCAAAAATATCCAAATGGAATGGGTCAACTCGCGCTTCTACCTCTTGCCATGCGAATGGCAGGGCCAAGAGAAGCTGTCTGGCATGCGATAATTCGCAAAAATTATGGAGCCACGCACTTCATTGTTGGCCGGGACCATGCCGGGCCTGGCAAAAATTCACGAGGAAGAGACTTCTACGGACCATACGACGCTCAAGACCTTGTCATAAAGTATCATGATGACCTACAAATCGAAATGGTTCCTTTCCAGCAAATGACATATCTTCCTTCTACAGACGAATATCAGCCCATAGACGAGGTACCGAAAGGGGTCCAAACCCTTGATATATCAGGGACTGAACTAAGGAAACGATTGCGAACAGGTGCTCCCATCCCAGATTGGTTCAGTTACGAGTGCGTTTACTCTGTGGATTAGCTTATATGTCTTACTGATGGTCATGCAGCGCTGTTGTCAAGGTGCTGCGAGAAAGCTATCCTGCTCGAAACAAGCAGGGGTTCGTCGTGTTCGTGATTGGCCTGCACAACAGCGGAAAAGATGTTATTGCAAAGGCTCTGCAAGTGATACTCCATCAACAAGGTGGCAGAAGTGTTTCATTGCTTCTGGGCGAGACGATAGGGCAGGAATTGTCACAAGGTATTTCTTATTGTTGTTTCATCAACGATAGTCATCATGTACCGACCATTTGCTCGTTTAGATCTGAATTCGTCACCGAACGACCGACATGAAGGTGTTTATCGCATCGCGTCAGTATCAGCCGAGCTTACTCGAGCCGGTGCGGCGGTCATTGCAGCTCCCATTGCGCCACAAGAGCGATCACGACAACTTGCACGCGATACGATAATGCAGTCCGGAGGCTCTGGCGCCAATTTCTTTCTTATTCACGTTGCTACGCCCTTGGATCATTGCGAGAAGGTAGACCGTCGAGGCCTTTACGCTCGGGCTCGTCAAGGAAAAATCAAAGGATTTGTTGGTATCGATGAGCCATACGAGTCACCTGAGAGCGCAGACTTGACAGTTGATGTTACCCAGCAAAGTATTTCGGAAATAGTCCATAGTAAGTTTTGTTGCATCACTGGACGTTCACCACATTAACAAGCGGCTTCTTATCATTAGGTATAATCCTTCTTTTAGAAACAAATTCTTTGTTGTAGAGAATATCGTTCGTACACTCAAATTTGGACCGTGTAAATATCTGGTCCCATTGATCCGTAAGACTGGCCATTATTACTCAATCGTCCAATCGCGGCAAAATTCTAAAAACAATCAAGATATATATCAAAGATTTACATATAGTCGCCTGCCTAGAATAACTATAATAATCATTGCAAACCATAGTACTCACATTTTTCCATGACTATAATACTGAAAAAAGGTATGCCGCCAGGTATTCCAAGTATAACTAACTCCGACTAAGTCCTGAATGTGCGCGGCCTCAATTGGAGACGGGAATGTTCATATCTCGTCACCTCAAGCTATCCAACGGTATACCTCGCGATATATCACGACGCCTGTATGCTATGACTTTCGAGGGCAGCACAACTTCGGGTCGCCTAGAAAACACCATTCGTGAGAAGGTGACCATTGCTTGAACGCACCTTTTTGGCGACGATATCAGACTGACGCATGTATTTCTTCGGAAGTTAACCGCTCTTCTACAGCCCGCATCGCTTTCTATCACAAACGACTCTTGGCAACATCGCCATCACACGGCGATGCGTGAACAAGGTGGAGGGAACGGAGAAACTCGTATGTTAAAGTTTCATTAATCGGTTTCAAGGTTATATTTCGATTTGTTTAGATTTTTCAATCCAAATTGTTTCCAATGCTTTCGAAAATAAGGTCGCATTCCTATTCTGCTTTGCCAAGTTCCCAAGTAACCGCCATGCCACAGACTACGATGCAGCGGCATCGAATGATTTATTCAGCTTTGTCAGAAGAATTCGCCCAAGGACTACATGCTCTATCCTTAAAGACGAAAACTGAAAGGGAGATCGAATCCGCCCAAGTTTGACCCACTTATAGCCCATATAACCATTAATCTTGGTTGTTCAGAGGTGTTTACATGCATGAGGTTTTAGACTCACAAATACAAAAAGCTTCAACTGAGTGCTCGATACCTTGTTAATTGATTCACAACCAGAAACTTTGCCGATCAATGGCACTAAATTCAGAGTAACCTCTGAGTATATTCATGGAAGCAAGGACGACAGCTTGTGAATACTCAGCCCATCGCCCTGATGTCATGCCAGATACACTCAAGCCACACTGCAGAAAACTTTGAGTGTGTATAAACGAAATCTTGATTGCAAATACCTAGCTTTCGCCTGCTGTATAGGACTGCGAACGCAGCTTCAGCATTTTTGAGAATATGCGTCGACATATTTCTCACTGTGCTGTTCCTCTCAAAGGATCAGCATATGATTACCCAGTTCTTTTGTCGTCGGCCTCATCAAACGTCTTTCGTCTTCAATGCAGTCTCATGGCTGGTACAATAGACTTCAAGTTCTGTGCGCTGGCATATCACGTATTGCAGTCCTTGACTTTCTAGATTGTAGCTGCGCGCCGCGGTAAAGAGAAGGGCCACTCACTCAAGCGATGCATGCACACGCAGTGCCACTTGGCATCATGATCATTTCGTTGCCGGCAGGACGAACATTCGAACAACTCCAAGTTCTCCGCTTTGCATCGAGGAGTGAATCCAAGTGACCGACGGCGTCGACCGTCTGAAAATAATATGGGTGATATATCCGTCTCCGTGTTTTTCATGTCATTAGAGGATCGATAAACCGTAGGGAAAGGTTACAGTATACATAAGTAGTCATATACAATTCATGTACAGCCAAGCCATCAAATACATAGATTACATTACATCGAGATTGCACGACCCAGCCCAATGTCGCGTGTTTCTCGAACAAGAGGCCGGCCTCTAACAGTGCCCTTCTTTGCATGTTGCGTAGAAGGCGAATTATCAAATGCCCGGTCTGCTCTCAGATACTCAATTGCGCGAGGACTCTTGTGCGTAAATCCAGCAAAGGCCAAGGCCTTGCGCACATCCATAATTTCAGCACCGTGAACTTTGTGTCGAAGTAATGGGTCTCGAGTCGCGTCAGGGGGGGCCCCGTTCGCAGGCGCCAGTGGCTGAAACATCGGGCCACACGTCAGGTGCCTATCATGGCCTGAAACCTAAAGTTGCATGCATACCTCAGGTGGAATGTCGGAGTCAAAATGACGCGTATCCTCAGGGTTAACAAGCTCTGGTCGGTAAGGCGCAGGGTATCGGTGGATATTTTCCCAGTCAATGCCCTTGAAAAAAGGGTGAGACTGTGGTGCGTAAGTAAAACTGTTCTCAAGAAAAGTATTTTGATCACACCTTGATGACATGAGCGCCATCATCCTCGGTTGACGTACCGATTTGTGGAACGAAGCCACTTCGTCGAGCCTGCACGACAATTGAGTTTGGCCGCGAGACGGATGCTAATACCTGAGAGCCGAGACGGTCTTCAGGTTCGCACAACAACTGTTGCATGAGGTTGATCCCTTCATGGGAGACGCGAGGTCGAGACGGAAATCGCAGGGATTGTTTCCAATTCAATATCTTTTGGCGTGTTACATGTCGCTATATGGGTTCGTGTCAGTAAGGGTAAGAGGCATGGGAAAAACGCTTTTATGAAGTTTTACCGAGTTACTAACAAACGGCGGAAACCTAGGTTTCGGCCATGATGTTATTCAAGCATTCACGAAGACGTTAGAAGGCTGACCCGTATAGACATTCGAACATGATGACGCCAAGGCTCCACCAATCGCAGGAAGAAGAATAGCCATGACCACGAATGACCTCGGGGGCCACTGACAAAAGATGAGGGACGGACCAGAAAAAAGGTTCGGAACATACTGTAAGAATTAGTACCACATCTGCCATAAATTCAAATTATTTTCCCTCATGCTTTGTTGTCATAGATAACTATTGTCACTCACACAGAATAGGCCAGCTGATTTTTTTTAGAAAAACAGTCATAAAATTTGAGATCCACTGAGCATTCAAACATTCATACCTTGCGTCTATTTTTCTCGCGCCATGTGAAAATGCCACCCTGCCCCTCACCGCCACCCATCAAGTTTTCAACTTCTTTAGGATCCATGCGCTTTGTCTTCCTTCCGTCAGCTATGCCATTCGAATCTCCCAGGTCTATGCCGTGCTTGTGCAGCAGATGAAGTCTCTGTTGTTCATAATCTGATCAACTTTATTTAGTATTTTCTTTGCGGAAAGGCAAGATTAAGATACAGGAAGTATCGTGAGCCCAATGGAGATCGGTGCTGATAGAATTTGAGATTAGATATTGCTTATATAGGACGAAAGAGGACAATGTGACCGACGCTAATCCGAAATCGCTGAGTTTAATGTGGCCTTCGGGGTCAAAGAGAAAGTTCTACCCAATGTCATAGTCAGATCGGGCTTTGTGGACTTTTTATTAAAGGGACCGACGTCGGGTTTAATATCACGGTGAATAAATCCATAGCGATGGCAGCTCTCTATGGCTAGAATCATCTTCACAAAAAACCAATCAGAAATCATGTAAGGTACCCTTGGCAACTGGTAAATTACCTCAGCAATATAGAATCGAGTAAAATCTTCTTCAAAGACGTCTCTTTCTATCAAAAGATTGAGAAGATCTCCGCCTCCCATGTACTCCAGCACCTGATAGATGTTGGGAAATGAAGTTGATATTAAACCTTCCACGGCAACCTTGGGAAAGTATATCTGATGACTGACCAGATACAGGTGGTCACGGTCCTGGAAGCTGTAATAGAGCCTTACTATCCACTCTGCCCCGCGTGGAGAATGGACAAGAGAGGCAGATTTGAGCACATCGCGTTCAGCGCGGACATGGCCTTCTTGGCCTTTGCGCAGCATATCGACCTTACGCAACTACGATAATAATCGGTGAGCAAGTAAGCAATGATTTTCAATGCCACTTGCCTGTTTCATTGCGTAAAGATTACCAGTTGACCTCTCTTTTACAAGAGATACAACGCCAAAGGCGCCTGGTCATCCAAATAAATCGATAAGCCATGTTAGATGGGTGAAAAACCAACCATGCCCGATAGTTTTTAGGTTGACAAATGCACTGACATCGACCTTTTGTCTCCGTTCCCGTAAATAGTCAGTTTCATTCTGGCGCCAACGAGCTCTAAGAAGTTCCTTCTGTGCCTGATTGAGTTGCATTTGAGCCATATCTCTTTCCATAGACTCTTTCCTTTGTTCACGCGATGAAGGGTGCCGAAACAGTGGAAAGTAAAGATTTTCGAAGTAGATCCGGGCGGAAACGGCCTTCTCCAAGGTAGCCAGAGAAGGCGTTATGATTCTCTGAGGTGCTATACCAGTTTCTCCCAAATGGCTCGGGATTTGATCATCATTCTCTTGGACCTCAGGGTGAGATCTGAGACCGCCCCACCTATAGGTCACGGTGGGAGTCCTTGGTCGCCCGGGAAGACCATCACGGAAGCCTGAGTCGAGGACCAGATTTTCACGAGCAGCCGTCGTGAGAGACGAAGAAGTGGTGGTACTCATCCCATTGACAACGTGAAGTTGACCAGGCAATATGTCAGTCTGTGACGGTTTGAGAGCACTTAAAACCTCGTTAACGGCCATTGCTTGATTCCTTTGCTTAACATAATTCTTAATCGGGCTTGCCCATTGAGGATCTACGGTATCTTGTGAGCATTAGGATTTTACGGAGAGAGAAACTGACCCCCTAGTTTTCCAACTCCATCAGGACCCCAACGCGTTAGGAGGGCTTCGAGTTGGTCTGCATCGGAGGCATGAACCAAGTGGCTGATTGAATCAGAGAAAAGTAAAGAATTGATTCACTGACAGACTTACACAAATCCTGTAGGGTTAGAAACCATGTCTTTGCTTACTCTCCGGCCTTTCTTAGGCATGGATTTTATCGCTGTGTTAGATTCCTGATGTTCATACCTAGGTCCTGCTACAAGTTCATCTAAAGGGGGAGACGGAGCTTTCCAAAGCAGGCGTGATGGCGAAGGCGTCGGAATCATTGCTAAGAGGTCATAGAAGCCTTTGTGGAGGAAAGTTCCGGTAGGAACAGATGTCGTTGTTGGCTCTTCATAAAATTCTGGTGGTTGATAAACATATGGCGAATAGGCATACGGCATGAAGTAGGGGTTGTTGAGTGAATATGGGCTTGATTGTGCCATTCCGTCTAGATTATTATGGGGAATTGAAGGTAGTGGCCGTCGATTTGGAGAAGACATAGATATTGAGCTAGAAGCCCCTATGATCAGTTAGCAGATCAGAATCAGTTGTATGCGGTAATCGCGTGACGGTCACAAACGCGATTATTGTCACGGGACGCGCCGTCGCGCCAGCGCCTTGAGGCGACAACACGAGTAAGCTTGATAATCAGAAAATCCGACAGGTTTGACGTTATTTTGTGTCTGCTTGCTGACCTGTTCGATGCCGTGCATGTGCATCGCAACGTTCGTACTCAGTGCCTCTGTTGAACCTCAGGTCTGGTCTGGACCTTTCCATCGAGGTTGTTTTTGAAACGGCCTATTTTTGTTATGGAGGGTACAGCGGTGATCGATGATTGACATCACCTCCTTGGTTTAACTGAATGCTGCACCGGCGACGAGCGCCTGCGCTATGATGTAGGTCTTAGTACAATCTTTGACGCTATTTATGGCTCGTTGTATTGAGCTCCATTTGAAACGGCATTTCGAAGGATGAGTATACTGATCTCTGCTGTCATTCAGGAGGAACATGAGGCTTCATTCCGATCGGTTATGAAATGGATGTCTCCATTTGTGCTTCAATTCTGCTTATCAAAATGTCTAGTATGGCCGGGGCCAAAGTAGACAGAATTTCTTCTATCGGAGGCCCGTAAAGTTTGCCAAACTTGTACCTTCTCGCGTCAACAACAACAATAAGGTTTGCTGCACTTAATCTAACTGCATCAAATTCTAGTTGCCTACTTCCAGGGAGTCACCTCTGCTATATCCTCAACACACTATACAACCCCTGCTTCACTCCAAACCCTTAGCAGCTGGCCTCAACTCTACCTCGTGCTCTGGTGCATCGAGTACATGCGTCTGGCTTGTTGTCAATTCCCCCTTGTTTGATAGTCTTCACCTGTCTTGCTGCCAAAAACCGCCCACCTGCATGTGCGCTCGTGGTTGGATATTTAAAGTTCAGACGACTCTCAATCACCCTTTAATTTTCACTTCTCCCCATCTCATTTTTTTCTATTAGTATCTCTTTCACTAATATGACGAGCTCGAGCAAAGATCGCTACTTTGGGAATGTAGCCAAATCACGTCGAAGCTCTCCAGGAGAGTCACAAAGCAGTCATAATGTGTTCTTTCAAACGGGACAGGGTGGGCGAACAGTGCTCCCTCCTCTTTCTGACAGCTTTCCAACCTTACGTTTTCCAGGTCTGTTTTTCATGTAGTGTTAGAAAGTCAACGCGCTCAATTTGCTATTTACCGTGTACAGTGCCCCCATCTTATTCTAACCCTTATACACAACCTCGTTCAGCTCCAAACAAGATTGGATATGATCTCAATCCTCAAGCATTTTACAGTCCGTATCAATCAACAGGCACAAGTCAGTATATTTCCAGATCGACATTATCAATTCGACATTATCAATTAATCCTTTGAATTCATTCATCTCTTTTTAGCGCCGCAATTTCAGCCTCCTTTTGCGAACTATGAAATTCATCATGAGCGATATTCTCCACAGCCATCTTACCCTACTTACCCTTCCAGGTCGCCACAGCCGATTATCCACAACCCTCCAGACTCGCGGAGGTTACCGCCTTTGACGACGTCGACCCCCCCACTAGAACGATGGCAACAATCTTCGTTTGTCCAGCCAGCAACCGGGTTTCCCGGAAATTCAATCCGATCACCAACCGCGTCGTATCCGCCAGCATACATGACCTATTCTACAAACCCAGCTAACGCTTATTCCTATCATATTCCTAGTCAGGATCATGCCTCATCCATAAGTCATCAGAGTCACGCGGCGATGTATGAAGAAGTTCCTCGACTAGACCCCCGCTCTGCCTCACCCTACAGCCGCTCAGGAACTTCGCATGTCTCCCCACCACCACCTCGGGTTTACACCCCCCCACCGATTTCCCCCGTGTCCCCTGAAGAACCAACCATCAAAAAGAAGCGCAAGCGTGCCGATGCTGCACAGCTCAAAGTCCTCAACGAAACTTATAATCGAACCGCTTTCCCGTCTACGGAGGAACGCATTGCCTTGGCAAAAATGCTGGACATGTCAGCTAGAAGCGTGCAAATTTGGTGACCATATCTGACCCCTAATATTGTATGGCTCTTACTGATGGCGTCAAACTAGGTTCCAAAACAAGAGACAATCGATGCGACAGACGAATCGCCAGTCATCGAACGTGGGCTCTAGTTCTCATCATCCTTTTTCGATGACGAGCGCAGACCCCATGGCAGACGACCTCATACCACATCCGTCTTCGGGCTATGATACAAATTCTGGGCCCTTGGGCGAGTCGATGTACTTGACAGGCTCTCCGCAAGACGCGGCTACTAGTAGGTCCCATTCCCATTCTCAACATCACCACCACCACCACCACCACACATCTCATCGACATCCTCGAGACCAAGAAGACGACCTTCGCAAGTGGTCTCGCCCGCTATGAGAAGAGCGATATTATTCTCCATTAATTTATTCGTGTAGTTACACCCGCTCCTTTGGTTCTTATATCTTGATCCTAACACTCATAGAAGTTCTAACTTAAAAGTCATTTGTTATTAATGGTTACCTTAATTCTTCCCAGCTACGTATTTGATCGGATGAAATACTTTTCCTTACTCCGGCTGGCTACTATATATCTCATCGTCACCTTAATTTTAGCACGGGATAAAACTCCTTTATTCGAATTAAGTACTCTACATTTCCCCCTTGTTATTGGCTTGGCAATAAATACACTATACCATTTCAGTCATCAGAACGTAGAAACAAACTATTGCATATTTGAAAGCAGAAGTTGGTTTGTACGTATACCTAGTCTCATCACACGACCTCGCCACCAACTTCCAGAAGATGGGGATTTGAGTCCATGAAGAACTTCGGGATCGGTGCCTTTTACTGACGAACACCATATTAGGTATTAGTATTTTGTTGTATAACTAGTATATTAGGGAGAACCTGTATACGGTCATTTTTTATGCCTTTCTTGATTGGATTCATAAGCCAAGCTTCAAATGCAAGAAAGGTTGAAGAGCGTAGGTAGGTGGGGGGCGTGGTTCTGTACTTGAAATAATAATTGATCTAGATAAAAATTCCAGTTGCACGTTTACATTGACATAGGGTAACGGCAGAACTTGAATCGAGCGTAATGACAATAAAGATCGTCGGTCTTCTGACCCACGACACTCTTTAATTATAAATAGATAGGGCCAGGGATGTGGACTACGATTGAGAAATTTTAATTTCGGACATAGTAGCTTGGCGTGTGCTGGTACTTACTTATGCAGTTAAGCCGGCCTAGGTCTTACCAACACTCTTCTTTGAAACAAGGCGACATTGTTTTGACGGCTGGTTGGCAGATGCAGTCGTTGGCACAGATGATGATGTCGCCGTTCCGGTATTGATAGCTGCGGGTGATGATGGAGGAGGAGAGGTGCTTCCGCTACTGTCGAAACTAACGAGAGGTGGCCCTGGGATAGTAAAAGAC
>Ga0193742_1000646_pt1 | contig 22649 bp, 20 predicted proteins | sample L2c1metaG_FD_165511 | JGI IMG/M metagenome (GOLD analysis project Ga0193742, IMG submission 165511) | Soil microbial communities from a riparian zone of the East river system, Colorado, United States - L2c1 | ecosystem: Environmental > Terrestrial > Soil > Riparian zone | place: USA: East River... | reverse complement strand
CTCCGTCTTGGGCTGGCGACGATGAGGAGGAATATACAGAGGTGACGGAGAAATATCGGAGGAAACATCGGAGGACGTGGAGCGTCCCCTAACACTTACGCTCCAATTCTGATTGAAAAGCTCATCTTGAAGCAGCTGGCTTGCCATTCTGGGTTCCAACACTAGTTCAGTTTGTTGAGATTTTTATTGGCAAATCTCAATATTATAAACAATGGAGACCTTTATACAAATGAGCAGTTACTTTTCATCCTACTCTTGCTGCATGGTTGGAGAATGATCCAGACTGTCTGTCTGATGAAAAGCTATGGGGGGAGCCACAGACTGTTTATACTTTGGCTGATATGGAGAAATGGCTAAAGAATCAGAAGCATATGGAAGTGAAGAAAGGAATGGGAGATTCAGAGTCAGAGGAATCAGAGTTGAGGGAGTCTGAGGAGTCTGAGGTGGAGGCTGCAAAAACGAAGTCAAAGGGAAAGGCAAAGAAATTGACAAAAACAAAGGAGAAGGAGAAGGAGAAGGAGAAGGAAAAGAAGAAAGGGGCAGAATATAATGACAAGAAGAAGAAGAAGAAGAAGGGAGAGTAAGCAATTAAAAAAATTCTCTCTTTCCTGTATCAATTTGGTTTATTGTTTTGTAAAATTAGCTGGCTTGTGACCTACATGTCTATATTTTCACTGTTTCAGCATTCTTCGGCATTCATCTGGTTTCTGATCTGGTGCCATCTGATACCCTTGGCACATGCACATTCAACTGAAAGGTCATTTCCAAATTTGACCTTCAAATCATTTGCAAAAGTCATATCTTCTCACTTTGGATCTGATATCTCTCTGGCTACTGTGTTGGTTCTTGTATTCACACTAGCAGAAAATGTTAACTTGTTAAATCTTCACTTTCCACAACAACATCCAGAGTACTCTGGTGAAAATGCTACACAGTTGACTGGGTGGATGAATGCATTAACTAGAGCAATAATATCACATCTGGGACAGAAAGAAAGTAAAACTTTGTTTCAATATGCTAATGTTGACAAAAGTGATCAAGACAAACATCTTGGGCTTCAAATTGAGAATTTGGCTAAAGCATTGAATTTATCTCCTTATGACAAGAAAGAAAACTACAGAGGCAGACTGGAAACTGTATCAATGGAACAAATTCAGCCAATTCATGTTATCTGTCCAAAATCTTTTGTGTGCAGCACTGCTTCTTGCAAACCAAGAAGCTTAGTTCGAGCTAGCCGAAGTCGTGATGAGCCAGATGTTACACTCATCAAAGGGCAAATCATTTATAAAAGAGTTCCAGTGTTGTCTGGAAAATGCCCCAGTTGTCAGACATTGTACCATGCTGATCATGAAATATACTTGTCATCATCTGACTCAATTATAACCCCAATGCAAGTTTATCTGAACTCTGCTAAATATCTTAAAATTGGAAGCAATATATGGGTTGATCGGTCCTTTTCAAATGCTGCTGTAAATGCTATGTATAATTTCCATGCTTCAGCTTCTGCATATACAGAGTACTGGAATAATACTTTTGGTTCAGACTCTTTTACTCTTAGTCGGCCACATATATGGCAGGCCTTTGTCCAGGAATCTTTAAGGACAATTGCTGCAGAATCCAATATAGATATTGAGTTAGATGTTAACCTTGATATCAAAGAAGTCACTGCTGAAGCCTTTTCCATACTTGGTGAAAATGGATTAATTAGAGCAGCAGACCAACATGCTTGCTCTGAATGTACTCAGGAATATAAAAAACACAGTGACATTGTGCTTAATAATGACCCAGCTGCTCTAATAGGAATTGATGGACATCAGTCTGCACCACCACTTATTGAAGAACCCACACTTGATCCTGCTCTAATTGGCATTGATAACACTGGAGATCCTTCTACAAACACTGATAAGAAATATGTCAAGATGGTTGTTCTTGATGGAATTGTTATGGGACCAACTCATTGTGCTTATGATAATTGCCAGAATGATCTATCAAATCACAGAGGAGGCTCATTATGTGACTATCATGAGGTTGAACTTGGACCACAATGTCTTGTACGCAACTGTCACCACAACAAAGCTGAAAATACAAATGAATGTGCAGCTCATCAAAGAGAATGGAATACCTATAAAAAGTTTCATACTGGCCACACTCAGTCTGGAATATGCAGAATACTTCAGAGACCTGGGGAAAGACAGCCTTGGAATCATACAGTCAGACAACCAAATGTGCAACGTCATGATGACATCAATGATGATCCACCACCACCAGCTAATTATTTTAGCCCTGCACAATATTACTGTGTAGAAACTATCTGTGCTCCATGTGGAGTTGTTATAGCCTGGACTAAATTTGATAAGTCTGAGTCTCCTACAAGAATCTTGAATTTTCTTGAATCAGTTTACCCAGAAGAATCCTCTAGACCAGATTATATATGCATTGATAAAGGTTGTCAAGTTTTACGTACTGCAGTAGCAAATAAAAATGGGGAAAGACAACAAGATTTATTGTTGACACCTACCACTATATAAATCATAGGGTTCAAGATTATCTCTGCAGAAAGTATTGTAATCCATCTCCAGCAGATGGTTCAGCTCCAAACCTTGTGATAATTGGTTATGATAACAATGGCCAGGCATATGCTAAACGAGCATTTAATACACAAGTGTGTGAGCAACTTAATTCATGGCTGGGTGGATATGAATCCATTCTCAAATGCATGACCCCTGGGAATTTCAACTGGTTTCTTCATGCCATGCTTTTTTATCACACTAAATCTGTGATCAAGCAACAACAGAGAAAGAGAAAAAATCAGGAAGAAGACAATAATGATATGGGATTGGATGAAGATGCTGATGTCAGAAGTGACCAACTTTCTGCTAGTGACTCTGATTAGAGACAAACATAAATGTAACAAGTGTACCATAGTGTAAATAGTCATATGACCCTGATGATATTATATATAACTAGTGACAAAAATAAATGCAACAAGTTAGCAGTGTACTACAGTGTAAAAGAATCCACTGGAATCCACCTAGAATCCACTGGAATCCACCTAGAATCCACTGGAATCCACCTAGAATCCACTGGAATCCACTGGAATCCACCTGGAATCAGTGGGGGAGTGCAAAGTATTGATCCAATGGTATGTATCCATGCTCCTCATAGTCCATCTCAGATGTCTGATTTAGCCTGCTCTCTGAGCATATATACTGTACCAGAATCATTTATCACGCCTACAATGAGCTGAAAAGATCTGGGTCTTAGAGTGATGGACTCTTACAACTTTTGGCAAGCCATTTTGCAAATTTCCCTATATATCCAAAATTCTCTATATTTATCACGTGTCCATCGTTTGGGTAGCGAGCGATGCCGCTTGTCGGCCTTACCGAGTTATACTACAATCATCAGCTTTTAAGCAATTATAAATGAGTAAATTTATACATATACATATAACTACATAAGTATTTAAAAAGGAAATAAAATGAGTAGAAATGGATGAGATATGCATGCTATGCCAATAACGAGCGCTGAACCATATCCGGAATGAATATTATCGATGCTGCCGGCTGGGGTGGCAAGTCGCTGCCACCGCATCTCACTAGGAACTTACATAGGTGTATACCCTTTCCACTAGCTGCCAATCTGAGTCATTGAAAACGCTTCTCAATCCGATGGCTGACAATGGAAAATGTGGCAAAACACCTCGGAGGTGGGTTTTACTCAGCTCACTAAAAGGCATCACGTGACCGGACTCTCGGGACAACTTCGCTCCAGATCGATTGAACTTCGTGTATATCTACCGGCCTAGCTAGGGGAGTTGGGTAGAGGTGCCTGTTCCCAGTGGCATGACAGATAACTATCACTTATCCTTAAAGAGATGGCTCTACTTATGTGCTTGACTGAGATACCGATTAGCTGCTATTTCAAACAAAGCTACGTTATTGTACTCTATCCTAAGGTGTATTCTCACACGAAGCACTTGGTCTTCTACGTGGCTATGGCAAGATGAGTGATGTAATGTGAGATAACGCGGTTAAAGGAAGTCGGCCCGATTTGGCCACCTTCCAAAGGATTCAATCTAATCTGTCCGTCAAAGCCCCAGAGGTTGGAAAACACCTGTACGATGGTCGCAATTGACGCGTTTTTGTGTAGATCAATCTTCCACCGGACCATCCTACGTTTCCATAGCCGAGTCAGCTGTGGCATCCCGGGTTCTTGTTTCTGGAGGTTTGGTTAATCAATCAGGTGTGATCTACACTAGTCTCCCCTAGACAGACTTCGATATATGTGATGTATGGATCACGATATATGAAGATATACACTGGCAGAACATATATAATCTTCTCGCAGCTTTGAGGTGCTTGCGTAAATTTGATTTGTGTGGGGGCTTGAGGCGAAACTTCGTCAAAAAAGGTTCACAACAGTCGCTATGTGCTCTACTTAGCTGTCCTTACACTAAGTACGGTTCCACAGGTGCAGCACAGGATTGATTAAAAATTCCAGAACGGGATTGGCCACTCCGTTCGTATACACAATTTATATATTACGTACCTATGGTAGAATAAAGCATCCAGATTGATAATATCTGATATCTCGAATGACTGCGTGAGAGGCAGTCTGACATGTTCCCCAAGTCCATGCAACACGTTGCTTGGGGTATACCTTAGTATACCGTACTAAGCGTGAGACGAAAGCGTGTCCATCTAATTAGTGACAGACGTTTATCTCTTCGCGGAAGTTGTCCGAGGGTACGGCGAATTCAGACAAGAAAATGTAACGCAACAAATTTGTTCAAAATACCCTAGAAAGGGTAATTTAAGTGTGGATGGCCACAGGTAAAAAATCAACAGTTTGCCAGTGACTTCGGATATGAGGACCCCCTAAAGTCCCCAGGTTTTAGTCAAAACCGGGGTCAGGGGACTTTTTGGGGTCCTCCTATATAAGGTTTGCATCAATCTTCAGCGCTTCAGCACCACCCACCTTGCTCAGTGGTGGAAAGGCCGTTACTGCTATATTCATTTTTCATGACACAGTCATTTATCATTGCCTTACTGAGGGTATTTTAAGACTGGCAGGACAATGATTTTGAATCCATACCGCGCTGTCCACAAGTTACAGATGAAGGGCGAGGAAGAATCCAGAATGGTTGATTCTTTACATATTTAGGCCAGATACAACACGCTCAGCCCTCAGAACTTTTTTTGGCCATGATATTTTTTGGCATGTAAATTTATCAACAAGGTGAAGGATGGGCGGCGATTACTCTCAGGCTACGCCAAATATGCGCTCCACAAATCCCCAAAGTCATCACTTTTCATTGAAACCTTATGACACTCATATGAGTTATATCTCTCCTCGCGTTGCTCAAATGATTCTACATATGGTTAGCCGTACGATCAGGAGAAGGCGACTACCTCCACCGGTGGAAATAAGGTGGACGACGATTGCCTGTCTAATAAGTTCTCAGAATCAGATTAGAGGTGGCGTCCCATTTTTCTAACTTGACAGGCTTAGGGTGTCTAGATTACTATCATCTATTTTCAAGGAGATGACCCTATGTGTTTGGAGGAAGCTTGCTTGATCGCCGATCCTAACGTGTAATTGCTACCGCAGATAGGGCTAAACTTATTCAAATGGTATTCCGAATGCGCGGGGTATATTCAACACTGCCTTGGCCTCTGCATGGGTATTGTCAAAATGCGGATATTGCAGTCACTGGGAACTTACTTAAACTGGTATGCCACTGGATCGGATTTGTATAAATACCTCTGCTGCGCTATCTTTCTTCTTTATCCTCTTGTACCAGACGCACCACAATCTCAAACTTGAACTACAAATTCACTCAATCATGCAATCCGTGAGTCGCATTTGCATCTGCTCACCTTCAACCTTGAAGCTCACCCTCGATGTCGATAGGTAACCTCCGTCCCTGTTAACTACGGCTGCAACCAGGCTGACTGCGCTTGTCAAAATGCGTAAGTTTCGTCTCCGGCACTTTGATATGCGACCTTACCGTCTGCCAAATTTTAGCACTAGTTGCGATTGCAAGGGCCACAGCCACAACTAATATCAAACACCCAATCACGGTGATGGGAAACCATAACTCGTGGAGAATAAGAACAAAGGACGATATATGAATTTTGTATTGAATATAACATTGTTGCCATTTCAAGTCACGTGACACCTAAGCCTTTTCCTGAGCAATTCCCCAGGTCAGAACAATTCCTCGATCAAGTGACAGATATTAGAGTAGATTTTAGAGTCGACCTGGAAGTTGGCTGAGCAGAGTGATACGGATCCTCGTCGTGATTCTTCATTATCAACAGTCGAGTAATCGATATGAAATTGATTGACGCTGGCCGCAGTGGCCGGATCCCGTTTTAAGCCTGAGGAAGCTGTCTCGATCAGGATTCGAAGAGCAGATCGTCGAATCTGCCACTCCAGCAAGTAGTTTGTTGTGAATCGGCGTTAACAAATGCCTCATGCCGCGATGCTATGTCGTGAGCCTTTGGTCCCGAGTACATGGTGGTTTAGAGTTTTGACACTGTATGAGGCTTTGATCGAAAAAAAGGCAGTGGAGGTGATTAGTCGTTGGAACTTGATGACCTGTATCTGCCGTCTCACACAAGCAGCGTGTAAATAACTGGATCGGACCAATCATGTCAATTAACAATCCTGAAAGGATGGAAAAGAAAGGGAAGTAAAGTCACCTTTGCACCCGTTAACACAATCTTTCTCGACACGAAGGATAAGCAGTACGACCTTGGGCTTGATATGAGACAACTAGATGAAAATGTCGGCAATAGTTTGGTGGTTTATCTGATACCCACCTCAGGTTCGTAGCTAAACTGCTCGTGACTGCAAGTCCCTCTAAACGAATGAGAAACTTGATGTCACAGCCCCCCACGATATCCCGAATCTTGAACTTTGAAAATTTTGCTTCGAAACCCATTTTCTGAACAATGCGCGTATTTTCGCTACGCGAGTCGCAAGTCATTTTCTGACTTTACACCAGTGACAACCATCTTTCCTGACGCGCGGATTTTCGCAAGACATTTTCAGGTGCATTATCTGGGAGTGCGGCTTGGTGCAATGCTGCAATGGCAACATTGATATCAGAAGGCTCTTACATGAAGTCAGTGGATACTCAAATATTTGATCTTAACCTGTCCGCTGTGAGAGACTATGACAATGCGCGTCCAGTACTTAATGGAGTAATGTTGGAATAATGGAATGGATTTTCGCTGACGCATTCTGAAGAGCACGTGCCACAGTTTTTCACAGCAGTAATCACCGTATCAGACGCGTCCAGATCGATTGAACCTCGTGCACTTATATCTCCGAGCTATACTTAAGTGGAATGCCTTTTTGCCAGTGGCACGACAGGTCACTATCACTTATTCTTAAAGAGATGGCTCTACTTATGTGCTTGACTGAGATTAGAGATACCGATTAGTTGCTATTTCAAACAAGGCTAAATTATTTTGTATTCTAGGGGTGTATTTCTCACACAAGACACTTAGCTCTACATGGCTATCCGCAAGATGAGTGGGAATCAGATGTGATGTAAAATAACGCCGTTAACTAACAGTTACCCGTAGTACTTGACTGATTTGTATCGCAGGTGCGTGGGGTATCGATATTTCTCACTGTATACTTCATTTGGCAGGATCCATATATGGCAATGGGGGGATCTGTATAAATACCCCCCTGCTGCAATAATTTCTTCTCCATCTCGAGAACTCTCTCTTGTACCAGACGCACCATAATCTTAAACTTGTACCACCAACTCACTCAATCATGCAATCCGTGAGTCGCATTTACATTTGCTCACCTTCAAACTTGAAGCTCACCTCGATGTCGATAGGTAACCTCTGTCCCTGTTAACTACGGCTGCAACCAGGCTGACTGCACTTGCCAAAATGCGTAAGGTCATTCCCCAGCGCTTTGATATGCGACCTTACCTTCTGCCAAATTTTAGCACTGGTTGCGATTGCAAGGGCCACAGCCACAACTAATATCAATCACCCCTACTCACCGCGATGGGAAACCATAGCTCGTGGAGAATATGAACATTGTACTCATTAAATCATGTCCTTATACACTTATGAAAACCTATGGCCGTAAGCAACGCTCAGCTGAACTTGAGGTTGCCAGCATGATGGTAGTAAGTAAGTCGGTTCAGGAGTCAGCGCATTCTGCCTGGTCAAAACCCTCTCGGCAGCAGGGCAAATTCTCGAAGATCATGCTGCCCATAAATGATAATTGCAGTGTTTCTCACAAAATGATTGTTGGAAAGTGTATTTATTTCCGATATCGGTCCGGTTCGGCCACCTTCCTAAAGCGGTAATCCTGGATCTGTTCCGTCAACGCCTGTGCACGTTTTTGTGTATCTTCAGCATCCCTAGCTTCCACCGGGTCATCCCATGCTTCCATAGCCAGGTCAGCTGTGGCATCGTGTGTTTTTGGAAGGCTTGGTTAATCAATCAGGTATGATCTACACTGGCAGAACGTGAACAAAAGTAGATTTGATTTGTGCGGGTGCTTGAGGCGAAACTTCGTCAAGACAAAGTTTATGACAGTCACTTTGTACACAATTTTTTTTAGCTTAGCTGTCCTTGAAATAAGTGCGGTTACACAGGTCCAGCATAGGGTTAATTAAAAGATTCCAGAACGAGATTGTACAAACAATCCATATTTTTACGTACCTATGGTTTCTAAATACGCCATATTGATGATATCTCGAATGACGCGGCGTGAGAGGCAGTCTGACATGTTCCCCAAGTCCATGCAACACGTTGCTTGGGGTATACCCTGATATACCGTAACCGTGAGACGAGAGCGTGTCGCCATCTAATTAATGATGCCAGTGATGGACTTTTAACGTTTTTCAACGTTCATCTTTTCACCCGAGGGTACGGCGACTTCACATCAGAAAAAATGTAACGCAACAAACTTGTTCAAAATACCCTAGAAAGGGTAAAGTGTGGATGGCCTCGGACCGGATATGAGGACCCCGAAAGTCCCTAGGTTTTCTTGGGATCGTGAGCCTTTTGTCCAAATTAAGCTTCGCATCAATCTTCAGCGCTTCAGTACCACCCACCAACAGTGGAAGCTCTGTTTTATTTTTCATTACGAAGTCATTTATTTTTATTCCTCATTGCCTTACTGATGGTATATATTAAGACTGGCAGGACATATTTTGAATCCATACCGCACTTTCCACAAGGTACAGATCAAGGATTGATCTCTGCTAGGAAGAATCCAGGATAGTTGATTCTTTAAGTATTTATGCCAGACAGAACACCCTCAAATTTTATTGGCGATGATTTTTTTTTGCATCAGCAAGATGCAGGATAGGCTCCACCGGTGGACATTAGGTGCACGAAGATTGCCTGCCACTCCCTGTGGCTCAACTAGAATTAGATTAGATGTGGCATCCCATTTTTCCAACTTGACAGCCTTAGGATGTCTAGATTACTATCATCTATTTTCAAGGAATGGCCCAATGTATTTGGAGGAAGCTTGACCGCAGATCCTGACTTTTCATCATGTGTAATTGCTACCGCAGATAGGGCTAAACTTGTTCAAATGGTATTCGGGATGGCCACGGGGTATGTTCCACATTGCTTGGCCTCTGTATGGGTATTGTCAAAATGCGGATATTGTACAGTCACTGAGAACTTACTTAAACTGGTATGCCGCTGGATAGGTTTTCTATAATACCCCTACTGCGCTACCTTTCTTCTTCATCTCGAGAATCCTCTCTTGTACCAGACGCACCACAATCTCGAACTTGAACAACCAATTCACTCAATCATGCAATCCGTGAGTCGCATTTACATCTGCTCACCTTCAAACTTGAAGCTCACCTCGATGTCGGTAGGTAACTTCTGTCCCTGTTAACTACGGCTGCAACCAGGCTGACTGCGCTTGTCAAAATGCGTAAGTTTCTTCTCCGGCACTTTGACATGCGACCTTACCGTCTGCCAAATTTTAGCACTAGTTGCGACTGCAAAGGCCACAGCCACAACTAATATCAATCACCCAATCACCGCGATAGGAATAAGAACAACAGACGATATCTGATTTTTGTATTGAATTGTTGCAGAGAATATAACATCCTTACACTTGTGCCAGCTGTATCCTAAGTCACGACGCTTTGTTTGTCAGGTATTAGAATCGACATGGAACTTGCAAGTTGGCTGAGCAAATTCTGCCGAGTTGGTACGGATTATGGTCGTTGTTCCGTTGTGGTTCTTCACTGGGGAATGTATCAACAGTCGAGTAATCGATATGAAATTAATTGACGCTGGTCAGATCCTCGAAAGCTGTCCCGATCGAGATTCAGCCAGGAGTACTTTCGGGGTCTATGCTCCCAAATATTAGACATTTTCCAAGCGATAGCACTGTGTTGCATGGGACTCCCGGGCCTGAGCAACTTGCAGGTGTGGGCCGTTGCTCTACGTAGAGTCTATACTAGTTTAGCAGTGGTATTATACATACAGCTGGTCTGATGCAACTTGCCTTGTTCGTATACGTTCTCGTATTTGATATTTCTTACTGGGGGTATCAACATTTTCCATGTAAGATGTGCTTTGATACATTGTCATCGTTCTGCCAGTGATCTGCTGGATTACAATAAACTTGACAAAGTGAGCCTTCTCATTTCTTTCTTTGTTGCTTTTCTGGACCATTGGATTTGGGCAGATCGACATGACAACAGCGTTTAGAGTCGCAGCTGAACACCTTGGCATCCTGGTACATTCTAGTTGGGTTGGAATTGACTTCACACCGTCCTCAGCTACTCTTGGAAGTATGCTACTCAGCACGTTCTGATGAACGGAGTGTTATGACCTACATTGCTAGTTACCTCCATGCTTTCTCAACTATGAGTGAGGCGCATGAATACTACTACGCACAAACAATACTGACCCTTTGATTCACCTACCATTAGATCAGGCAACAACGGTTTCTCGGCGTGTTAACAAGTTCACAGAACTCATGCAATAGTATGGCTTATACAAAACGACTGTGAACGACGCGTCCGTCCGGTACACAATCCCTCTCTCCATCCCTTTCTTAAACAACGCATCTCTTCAGCTATTAACTGCCCTCTCCTCAATCCAATCCCAATGGTCAGCTCAAGTTTTCACCGGTACTTACACCGACGCCAAAGAGCAATCTTCCGAATTTACCGCCTACAAACAAACCACGAAACGAACCTGGGACCCTTTTCGGGAATGTTCAAACGAAACTGCAGACCGTAGGTCTGCACGAGTACTCCCCGCCTGCAGGGCTGGCACTGTCCGACCTTAGTGCAGCATGGAAGGTGTTATTAGAGAAGGGGGACTTATGTATCATGAAAGTTTGCATTCTTAATTTCTCCGGCACTTTGTAAGAGCGAGGCTACTTTTATTAGTTGCGATTTCCGGGATCACAACCACAACTCGTAAACACCACTCAGAAACCATAGCTCATGGAGGGGCAGACGATATCTGACATAGCGTTATAAAATCACTGGCATTCTGGGAATCCAATACGCAATTTATGCTTGTGGCCGATGTAAGTAACCTTTAGTTGAAAAAGTCTCCCCCCCCCCTCCCGAGGTTGCCAGAATGACACCTCGACCAAGTATAAGTGACAGGTGGATTGACTCGGACGGAGCAGAATTTTGAATAAAACACTCGAGCAAAATTTCGTTGCTCTCAGATCATCATGATGCTCGGCGTCCATAAGTACCACTGACACTGCCAGCCAACTGACATCTTGTGTCTCCCAGCTGTTATTGCTTTTATTTAAATCAATACACTGCCGCTTTTATATTTCCAGCCAATATTATTTATGTACAATCAACCCATGGCCAACCAACCATTATCGATGCATTATCCCTAGAACCCGCCGAATAAAGACACAATCCATCCATATATAAGTACCTATGGTAAAATACGTCATACATGTCCCAACAAACCCATGCTCCCACCTTCAATAAGTCGAATAGTTTTACTCGGAGTAACCTCCAAATCCAGTTATCGAGCAATTATTTTGCTCCATAGCTCGAATGCGCGTGAGGATAAGGCCACCCAGGAGCGATCCCATAATGTTGGAGGAAAGACACCCTCGGAGGGAGTCAATCGCCATCAATTCGACCATTGAAGAAATCCGAAAAAAAAAGCGCCATCCGGGTAGAAAGCACATCTGAGTCATCTCCCCCCATTCCCACCAAAGAAAACAAACTCCCCTCCTATTCCTGATGGCGTGTTCCTTGTCCAGGTCTCCCATGTAATACACTGCTTGGGAAATTAAATCTTCATATTCCTTCAAATTCGTACACAGCACCGCCCTGACCAGGTCCTGGGATTTCATCGCCAACGCCAAGTAACAATGGATCCAATGATGCTAATTCAGATTTGATACCATTCCGTCCTAGTGTGTCGAGATCCTTGAGAAGAAGTGAGGTGATTTTCTGTATTAGCTATGATCAATATACCGATAGTTTAGCAGGAAGAGAGGGAAGAGAGGAAAACTACCTTGAGCTTCCCATCAATCTTTAGGACCATTTCATCCCAAGAGGATATCCAATTCACCACAGGTGAATTGGAAACGCCAGCACTGTGCATCAGGGAGCCGTTGAGGCCATTGGCGATACTCCATAGACTCCCGCCTATCTCGTTCTCGGAAAATCCAGCAAAAGTACTGGGAAAAGGTTGTTGATGCTGCTGCTGGCTCTGATTGGAATTTGAAAAATGATGGGTATTTGATTGCGGTTGCAAAATTTGACCAGTCGACCCATGGGTCGGAGGACTAGCTTCTGAAGAGAACAAGTATGATACACCTGGATGTGGTGATAATAAACCGAGAGGGCCCATCATATGTTGTGCCGAGTGAAATGGGGAAGGGCCTAGAAGTTTTGCGATCTTGTTGTACACCTCTGACAAGACATCTAGCAAAGAAAGTAGAGTTTGTTGATAGTCCAAAGGGAAAGGCTTTGGAGATATATTTAGTTGAGCCTTGATATGGATCTTGATTGAAATGACTTACTATTGAAGGCATAAGAAGATACGACGCGTCTGTCGAGCCGTCCACGTGCGATCCCGTGTATTCGGCTATTCCTGAAGCGCCTTTCTTTGAGGTTTTCGTCTTGAACTTAGAAAGCTTCTGGCGTGATTGAATATACACTCTACATGTAGAGTTGGGTGACATACCATCTTTGATTTATTTTCGCCCTCCTCCTTAGATAACTCAAATTCTGTTACAACGTTAAGCAAGCCCCGTAAGAGATCTTGAGGCTGGTTTATGTCCAAAAGGGTTGATAATGACATCCCGAGGATTGCGAAACGTGATGTTCTTTTAAAAATATTTTTGCGTCAGTCAAGTGTCTATTCTGAAAATATAATATGACTACCTTTTTTTTATTGCGGGCATAGAGTTATTGAACTCCCTGTGAAGGTCTAGGGGTGATATCAAGATAGTGTGGAACCAGTGACTACGTCTAGCAAGGACAATTAGCTAGGATGAGCTGAATTCGCGGTCCACTCACCCCTCATGAAGTTGCCTGATATAAGTAAGGGTAATGATTCGCTTCTGGACCAGATCTCTGAGATACTCCACGGATGTCCCTGGTGCTAGTAACGGACTTTGCGCGCCTGCCATGGTCGATCCGACGGTATCAGAGTGTAAAGACTGCGCGTCCCATTCCCGTGCCTGAGGGGCTGTTGTTGTAGTAGCCGCAAAAGACAAGTTAGTGGCATTCGAAGCCAATGAGGGTGTAGGATTCAAGGACTGAGGGGCTGCAGAGCCCGATGAGGAGGTGGACTTGAAGGAGGAGAGGAGATTTTGGGCAGAGGATTTGCGACGCATTGTAGGGCGTTGTGGTTGTGGATCGTTAACGAACATGTTGAAGGCGGTAGCACCCTTGAACCTGCAAATTCGGCGTATGCGTCCTACTCCTGGTACCTGGCGACGAAAATTAAAACAAGACTGCAAAAGTCACGTGCTCTATTCTTTCCTTAACCTGCACCACCATCTTCAATATGTCACATGTAGATATCAACTCCATCGCAAAGCAGTTCATCGACTTTTATTACGCGACATTCGCTTCAGACCGCACGAATTTGCATTCACTCTATGTTCGTCCACCCAGCTCTCTCTCTCTACCATCTAATCTGATGCCTCCTTCTAGCGGGATGATTCCATGCTCACCTTTGAAGGAATCCAAATCCAAGGAGCCAAAGCTATCGTCGAAAAACTCCAGGTATTCCTGATATCACTACAACGGATCATGGAACCATCTGAGTTGTCATCTTCTACCAGTCCCTTCCGTTCCAGAAAGTGCAACACAAAGTTACAACTCTAGACGCCCAACCCTCATCAACCACCGTCGCCAGTCTTCTTGTCAGTGTCACAGGGTTGTTACTGGTAAGTTTGATCTGAACCGAACTTGATTGAAGCGTTCTCATCGCCGTCCCTTCCAAGGTCGATGACTCAGAGAATCCGCTAAATTTCAGTCAAGTCTTTCAGTTGCAACCTCGGGCTGACTCATACTATGTGTACATCTCTCATGTTTTGTCACGATTACCATCGGATGTCAACTGATTCCTCTAACACAGATTTAACGATATCTTCCGTCTCAATTATGCTTAATCTCGCCAATCCCGGATGAGGCAGCTGGGTCAGGAAAGCGTTGTCGTAGACTATAAATTTTGTTGTACATCGAAATCGGAATGCCAATTTTTAAACACTAAGCTCGCGATTCTAAGTAAGATTTAATTGATTCCTGTTACATAATCGGAGACCCATCGACGTATAAGTAACCTTGCGCGAGAAATGAATTAATGTATTGATATAGAGCACAATTATCGCACAATTATCATATTGGCATAGACAGAGTCAACCGCAGGCTCGAAGACGTGGACTTTGGCGTGGGCGTGGACCATTAAGGTTCTTTGCAAGAGGCCAATCCCAGGGTCACTAACTCATTTCCCGCTCTAATATAATAATAATCGCCTAGAAAGATACAGGGATGAGACAGGTTCGACTATGAAACTTCGAAGCCACGAACCGTAAACAATACCCGTCAACAAATTGTTTGCGGGTTCGTTGACTGTGCCATTGGATAGCAGGCTCTGCCAAGGTGGATTCCATGCAAGCGTAGTGATTTTGTTCAATATTTGTAATGCGGCATTGGTCCATTGATTTTTAGCCTCCGTTGTCGTTTCTTGCTGCGAGAGCAATAGAAGCCCATTGACTGCTATAGTTGCTGCTGATGAATCCGCTGGACGCGGAGCCGGTGTCAAGGGGGCATTGAAATCCCTAAATAAACCATCAATATGTATGTATGAAATTAAAGAATCAAAACATTTGACCAAGGTACAATGCCATCGACTGGTAAATTGTCCAGAAAGTATGTAGCCAGTCTCCGTGCAGTAACAAGATAGTCGACATTGCCAGTATGTTTGAACACTACATCATTCGAGTTGATTCCAATCCCCCCCAAGATTTTTTTTGGAAGCAGATACGCACTATTCGCGAAACCATATATGCCCCACGCTTGACCACGCGACCATGTACTGCTGTCAGAATAGCCTTGAGCCGTCCGCTTCTTGATGACGAGACCGGTAGTTGAGTTATATTCAACAACATGCCATGTGGATCCTGAACGATGACTATAACATTAGATAGGTCTATAAAGACAGAGGTCGAGATCTATTATATACCGTCTGACCGAATATGGTTCTTCATGGTAGTGTTCGCATGGGAGGTAGCGATGTGCCTCAAGGTATCGTTCCCCGTAAGATCTGCAGACTGGAAGAGGACTTCTAGGTTCATCATGTTATCAATAATAACCTTTCATATATAAAGTAACGGTCTGTTCAGTCCAGTTAAAGATCACGCGGAGAACGGAAGCTCCAACCCACCTGGAAGTCTGTCGGGTCACTTGTGTCCCAGCTCCGCGTACACCCAACGATGGGACTAAACCGCGCAGCCAGCATATTTGCGAATCGATTAATCGCTGCTATGGCGGTCTGGTTACAGGGATTTCTAGAACATCGCTGGACGCCTCAGCACAAAACGTTGCGAAGGAGGAAATGCAGATACTCACATAGCCAGCTCCTCTATAAATGGGAAACTGATGAAGCCCACATCGTGCCCAATTCCTTGGTCGGCATCAAGTGATAGCAGCCCATTACTTGCTGACCGTGCCAAATTAAGCCAATCAGCCATCCCTAGGCCATTCGCAGTTGTTGCGCCACATAACTTTGCCCTCGTATTGACAGCATATCCAGTGATGGGGAAGAAACCTGAAGTCCATAGGTTGGGATCAAAGTAAATCCATTTACCAGCAGTTGTGTCGGTGTACTGTGGGTAATTGATGGGATAAGGGAGAGCATGGAAAGTGGCGAGAACTTTTTGGGGGATGAGAGATGAAAAAAGCTGGGAGGGGACAGCTGCCAACACAAATGGCAAAATGCTTAGTACGAATAAAGTGGCGAGCATTGGGTGATTTTCTCAGGTAGCTTTAGGGTGCTGCTCTATACGTGGACCAAATACGAGGAGAGTTGGTGTATCTCTGAGGCGCCTAGCAGGATATGGTGACCACACAAACTTCATATGCAAGTCATATAAGAATTGGATTGGGAATGGAACGGAAGTTGCTCCAGCAACCATGGTATTTTTCTAAATGGGGATTCCTATATAAATCCACGTAACCTTGAAGTCTCAATTTCTTCTTGTAGCGTATTTATAATGCCCATCGATTCTTGATGTCCTTAGCAAGATATTGAGAAGGGCCGCTTTGTAGTTAAATTTGAGGCAGTCATTGTTCAGCATTGGCGTAGTCGCAAATCAAACGGGTCTTTGTTTGGCCCTAGTTTGCGCAGTACACAGCAATGTTCATGCTGCCTGTCCTTAAAGCTTAAAGCTTGACCATTTTCATTGCTCTTCCATTTCCCTTCACGAATATCTAGAAAATGGCTACAGGTTCATCAGGTCTTGGTACAGAAATTGTTGGCACTATCAACAAGCTCCAGGATGTTTTCACTTCTATCGGAACCACATCACAAGCCACAATAGATTTGCCTCAAATATGTGTACTTGGTAGTCAAAGCAGTGGCAAGAGTAGTGTTCTAGAGGTCAGTTGAGTGTTAATACACGATCTCCAATGGTTCTCTGACCTTGCTGATATTGATAGAACATTGTTGGACGAGACTTTCTGCCTCGTGGTACTGGTATTGTGACAAGACGGCCATTGGTATACTGCGCAACATTTCATCTCTGACTCTACTAAATCAGAATTAGGTCCTTCAACTGATCAACAGACCCGCTGCGCCGCCAGGATGTGCGTACTTTCTAATTCTATTATTGCGTACTCTGATTCTAACCAACTTGCAGCAGCAAATGGCATTGACAGCGCAGGTGACAAAGCCGCCAATGCAGATGAATGGGGCGAGTTCCTTCACCTACCTGGGGAGAAATTTCACGACTTCAACAAGATTCGAGACGAAATCGTACGAGATACAGAAGCCAAGACAGGAAAGAATGCAGGCATTTCCCCATTACCAATCAATCTTCGCATCTACTCTCCCAATGTCCTCACTCTCACACTTGTCGATCTTCCTGGACTTACAAAGGTGCCTGTTGGAGACCAACCACGGGATATTGAAAGACAGATTCGAGACATGCTGCACAAATATATTTCCAAGCCTGCCTGCATTATTCTTGCTGTTACTGGTGCCAACACCGATTTGGCGAACTCGGATGGGCTGAAGATGGCTCGCGAAGTAGATCCTGAAGGGACAAGGACAATTGGTGTCTTGACGAAAGTTGACCTTATGTGCGTCGCCCTACCCTTAACTTATGCTTTCTTGCTTACCTCCACGTGCTTTAAGGGACAAAGGAACGGATGTCGTAGATATCCTCGCTGGACGAATTATTCCGTTGCGGTTGGGCTATGTTCCCGTTGTCAATAGAGGACAGCGGGATATTGAGATGAACAAGCCTATCAGCGCAGCACTCGACAATGAACGGGATTTCTTCGAAAATCACCCTTCCTACAAAACCAAAGCACAATTCTGTGGTACCCCCTTCCTCGCACGGAAGTTAAATATGGTCAGCATTCTTCATCGAACTCCATAGATTTTGCCTTTGAATGCTTCACCAGATTCTCATGCACCACATCCGCGCCACCTTACCCGACATCAAAGCTCGCATCTCTCAGAACCTCCAAAAGTTCAATGCTGAACTACTCTCTTTGGGAGGACCTTTGGGTGATGGCAACTCTGGCAATATCGTGCTATCGGTTATCACCGAATTCACCTCCGAATTCCGGACCACTATCGATGGTAACACCAACGACCTTTCCCTGAACGAATTGTCAGGAGGTGCTAGAATCAGTTTCGTCTTCCATGAACTATTCAACAATGGTATCAAGAGTATCGACCCATTCGATCAAGTTAAAGATGGTGACATCAGGACAATCTTGTACAACTCCTCGGTAGGTTTGAGGTCGGGATTTACACCGGAAAAACTGATTTAATCGGTATTTAGGGTTCGACACCAGCGTTGTTCGTGGGGACCGCTGCTTTCGAGGTCATCGTGAAACAACAAATCAAACGCCTAGAGGAGCCAACCCTTAAATGTTGTCAGCTGGTTTACGATGAGCTGATTCGCATTCTTGGCCAACTTCTCGCCAAAGTTGTGCGTGATTAGTCCCTTTCCTGCATAATATAGTTAGGTTTAATGTTTTTTTTACAGCAAGCTTTCAGACGGTATCCAGCCCTTCGAGAACGCTTTAACGGTGTCGTGGTTAACTTCTTCAAGCAAGCGATGAGCCCTACCATGAAGCTTGTGACGGATATGGTTTCGTAAGTACAGGAAGACCCGCCTTTATCAACATCATGACTCACAAATTGGATAGCATGCAAGCTTGCTACGTCAACACGACGCATCCTGATTTCATTGGTGGTCATAAGGCAAGTCCAGGTCTTCCTTCGTCAAACTTTCGCCACTTTCTAAATTGTCCCATAACCTATAGGCTACTGCTCTTGTCACCGAACGTCTGAATGCCAACAAGCCTCAGTCGGCGGTGGGTGATCCCAAAAATCCAAAGGCGCAGATCAACAACAACAAAGATCTCGATGTCGATTCGAAGAAAGATGAACCCAGCTTCTTTGGTTCATTTTTCGCTCCCAAAGCTGGTGTGAAGAAAAAGGGAGCTGCTGTTATGGACACCCCACCACCGTCTATTCGACCGCAGAACGCTCTGAACGAGAGAGAGACGATGGAAACAGAAGTCATCAGTTGCGTTGTTTCTATTTATATTGATTTCATCCGTTCAGAACATCTCACTGCGCAATGTTTCCTTAAACAGAACTACTCATCCATTCTTATTTCAACATCGTCAAGCGGGAGATGATTGATATGGTTCCTAAAGCTATCTCGTTGACCCTGGTATCACATTCCAAAGAGAATCTGCAACGAGAACTTCTCCAAGAACTGTACAAGCCTGATGTCCTTGAGGAATTGTTGAAGGAGAGCGACTTTGTTGTTAGCCGGCGGAAGGAGGTGTTGAGCATGGTCAATGCATTGAACAAAGCTGAAGAGTAAGTTTGAGGGTCCTTCGTCTTACATCCTCCCCTCCGTTTTTATTGCACGAGGCTAACATGTGTTTTCTCTTATCCAGAATCGTGGCTGGCGTTTAAATTCGTCTCCGGTGCCTGTTTTCGTCAAGCTATATAATGGGATATCATGGTCTTCTTTCGTAATCTGGCCGCGACTTGCACATGCGCTCTTTCATTCTTCCACATTTTCTTTCCATTTTCCCCTTCATCCATGCAATCCGAGTACTGTAATACCCCACAATATACAAGTTTACTTGGGATATGTAGTAGTTTCAATATATATACTTTCTTTTTTAGATCTATTTCCTAGCAAACTGGTTTGACTGATGCAAGGTATTTGACTCGCACGATCATTACGGTGATCTTGATCTTTTCTTTTGATATTGTTCATGAAGCCTGATCAGTCATCCAAGAATCATTATTGAAATATGTTGGCCTTATTAGATCCGACTCATGAGCCTAATTTTGAACGCCCAAGTGACAACGTCTTGGCATTATTAGTGGCCTGTAATGCGATGTGGACGGCCAAACTGTCAGAAGGTCGATCTTCTACACAGGCGCTTATCTGTTCGTCGACTGATGCTTGTGATTGATATTGCCATATATAGTAAATCTTTGTAATGGAGATAAGGGAAGAATGATGGATTTCGGCGAATGCGGGCTACCTCGGGCAACGATTCATGATGGCGTGAGATATAAAATCATGATGTTGAGAGAACCATTTATCGAATGATAACAATTTTCCATCCTCATGGTGAGCGCTGGTGAGCGGATGGTTAAGAAGGCTTGCAGGTGAAGGCGCGCTATGATTTTTTTTTAAAAAAGTATGAGAGGGGGGATGAAAGGGCTTTCAAAAAAGGGAAGGTTGTCAAAAATGATAGAAGGTTGTCAAGGGCAGTTGTCATTCATACGTGGCAAGCAGAGAGAGCTGCAGAGAGGCAAACAACGGGCGAGTCTATGTGATATGCTTATTCTGTGAACATATTCGAATCTCGAGGATTGAGAACTAGGGTGGTTATGGATACAGGAGAATAGAAGAACAACGGAACCGTACGACTTGAACGAGACAAAGCAAGAGGCCTTACGTAAGACAAAGATGACTCGAATCTCGGAGTTTGAATTTGAATACGTATATAAAGGACGGTTTCGCCGTTCGAAATATCCCTTCCTTTCCCCCCACATAATTTTTCCCACGATTAACTAGAATTTTTCTCTCGATGTCTTTCGCACTCCCTGCTCGTCAGATCACGTTTGGCAGAACCAATGTGTCCACACAACAACAGCAACCTTACCAGTATCAGCAACCCCAGCAACAGCATGGAGGTCTCGCTCTACCGGGTGGTAACCCATACCTACCTCAGCCGTCCAACAATCTCGCCCTCCCCGGTCCTTCGCCTTTGTCCAACTCATATACGCCACCCCAGAGTCAACAAAAACAGCTAGCCCCTGCTACAGTACCCGCGACTGCCCTTGCCCCTGCCACCACCACCACAAACGCGGCCGCTGGTCCCTCATCTCCTCCTACAACTCAAGTTCCATCAACCCCTGCTCCCCTGACTCTCGAGCAACAACACATTACTGCTGTTGAGGGTATCGTTCCCACTCTCCAGAATATCGTTGCCACCGTGAATCTCGATTGCAGGCTTGACCTTAAGACTATCGCTCTCCATGCCAGGAATGCCGAATATAATCCCAAGGTTGGTACATGAATTTATCTAACGCGTGACATGGCGAACTGTGCCTATTGTTCGCATGTTTTTAGCGTTTTGCAGCCGTCATCATGCGTATTCGTGACCCCAAGACAACTGCCTTGATCTTCGCGTCAGGAAAGATGGTTGTCACTGGTGCAAAGTCAGAAGACGACTCGCGACTAGCGTCGCGAAAATACGCGCGTATTGTTCAGAAATTGGGTTTCGAAGCAAAATTTTCAGAGTTCAAGATTCAGAATATCGTGGGGAGTTGTGATGTCAAGTTTCCCATTCGTTTGGAGGGACTTGCATACAGTCACGGGCAGTTCAGCAGCTACGAACCTGAGGTTGGTTATCAGATAAATTCCCAACTATTGCTGACATTTTCTTCTAGCTGTTCCCTGGTCTCATCTACCGGATGATTAAACCCAAGGTCGTACTGCTTATCTTCGTGTCGGGAAAGATTGTATTGACGGGTGCAAAGGTGAAATTTTTTCCTTTACTTCCCTTTTCCTTCCCAAGGCATCCTTGACGTTTCATCACTCTGTTGATCTTACCGACCAACAAGAGTTGCTGAACATGTGATTATTATGATACCGAACGGCCTTTTTGTTGGATGATGCCATCATGTCGAGTACAGTGGACCCGGTTTGAACCCATCCGCTGACCTTATTTTCCTCGACCTTCAGGTCAGGGAAGAGATTTATACCGCTTTCAACACCATATACACGGTGCTCTGCGAGTTCCGCAAGCCATGATGTGGATATTCAATCCCTCGTCTTGCTCTCATCATTTATGCCTCTTATCTTGCTGCGTGACGTACCGTCCCCAAGTCGGCCATTGGGCCGCGAACGTGGAGAGATAATTGAATCAAAAAAATATCTAAAAATCAGGAAGAGTTTGGATTGTAGTGCACGTCCCTTTTCCTCCAACCTGTCTCTCCGCCCATTCGCTTTTCTTTGGGTTTCGAAACAGTACCATAATTTTATTTTGACCTGTCTTTTTTTTGTCATTCTAAATGCATTCACCATCAATCCCCCCCACCCATCCATTCAATTGTTCAGGACTGTATAAACCCGTACATACATTCACAATATATTATCACTTTAGTCAATTTTTTGGTTTCGGTGTTGCAACGTTGAGCACTTGAAGATTGTTGATTGCAACGTGATTACTAAGCTGTCACACCCTCACCATGCCTAGCTTACCTCCGGAAGGACCAATCGTCGATGCAGTAGCCACCGGGGATGACAGCAGACTTTTCTCAACCAAAGCCTGCGCTCTCGTCTGCCATTCTATGCTCCCACTGTGCAGAAACTATATTTTTGCCTCCGTAACTATA
>Ga0193742_1000645_pt1 | contig 22745 bp, 23 predicted proteins | sample L2c1metaG_FD_165511 | JGI IMG/M metagenome (GOLD analysis project Ga0193742, IMG submission 165511) | Soil microbial communities from a riparian zone of the East river system, Colorado, United States - L2c1 | ecosystem: Environmental > Terrestrial > Soil > Riparian zone | place: USA: East River... | reverse complement strand
CCTCCAGGACCAGGATCGTGACGACCACCAGACCGACGGCGAGCACCGACCACGCCGCGACCTGCGACGTCTCCTCGAGGCGCTCGACCGGCTGCGACGGGTGCGCCGGCTCGTCCCGCTGCACGTAGCGCAACGGCGTCGGGGCCAACGCCACGCGCACCGCCCAGCTGCGGCCGTAGGTGTCGACGACGGTGGCGGGGTCGGCCTGGTCGTGCCGGCGGCGTCGGGCGGCCCGGACCAGCAGGTACACGACCGACCCGAGCGCATAGGCGACGGCCAGCCGCACCAGCCCGCCGATCAGCTCGGCCACCACCTCGACGACCAGCGTCACCGCGACCCGCCCACCGCTGCCGCCTCTCCCGCCTCAGCCGGACCCGTGGAAGTAGACGTGCAGGATCTCGCCCGTCGCCAGGTCCATCGTGGCGTCCCAGAAGCAGGCGCCGCCGTCGCTGACCTCGATCCAGCCGTGCTCCCAGTCGCTCATGCCGTCCGCCGCCGCCGTGTCGCAGATGCCCGCCACCACCAGCTGGCGGCCACCGTCCGACCCGCCGCTGACGCCCGCGTACTGGCGCACGTAGCCGCCCAGGTCGTCGGGTGTGACCTCCTCGCCGCTGGCGTTGACGGCCGCCGGCAGCGCCGCCGGGAGCCGTTCCTCGAACCGGGCGACGTCGGCCTCGGTCGGCACGAACCCCTCGGCCCCCTCGAACGTCGGCCCGGCGTCGAGCAGCACTCCCCGGTAGCCGTCGCCCTCCACCAGGGTGCCGGCGTCGGGCTCGCCGACGCCGCCCGCGCCGAACGGCCCGGCCGACGAACCGTCGTCCCCGCACCCTGCGATCAGCCCCACCAGGATTGCCCCCACCACGAGTCCTCCACGTCGCATCATGCCGCTTCGGACGAGTTGTGCAACCCGGCTGGTTCCCGTCGGCCCCGCCGGGACCGGGCGTCAGGGCACCAGCACCACCCGGCCGACGGCCTGACGGCTCTCCAGGTAGGCGTGGGCGTCGGCGGCGTCGGCGAGCGGGTAGGTGCGGTCCACCAGCACCTGCAGGCGTCCGGCGGCCACGTCGTCGACCAGCTCCGCCACCATCGCCCGACCCCGGGGCTGCACCACCTCCAGCCCGAAGAAGACCGCCGTGAGCGAGCAGTTGCCGGCCGACAGCAGCGACACGTCGAGCAGCCTCGGCTCCCGGCCGGCGTTGCCGACGGCGACGCAACGCCCGCGGTAGTCGAGCGAGCGGACACTGCCGGCCAGGATCGAGCCGCCGACCGAGTCGACGACCAGGTCGACACCCCGGCCACCCGTGAGCGCCCGGACCTGGTCCACCCAGTCGCCCTGCGTGTAGTCGACGGCGTGGTCGAGCCCGAGCGGCCGCACGCGCTCCAGGCGTTCGAGGCTCGACGCCGTGGCGACCACCGTGGCGCCCGCCCGCTTGGCCAGCTGGATCGCGGCGATGCCCACGCCGCCCGCGCCCGCCTGGACGAGCACCGTCTCGCCCTCGACCAGGTGCCCGAACTCGAACAGGCAGTCGTGCGCGGTCCCGAAGCCGATGGGCACGCAGGCCGCGGCGACGACGTCGGCGCCGTCGGGGATGGGCCACGTCACGATCGACGGCACCGCCACCAGCTCGGCGTGCGAGCCCGACACCATCGTGGCGACCACCTTCTGCCCCACGTGACGGTCGTCGACGTCGGCGCCGACCTCCACGATGGTGCCGGCGGCCTGGTAGCCGACGATGTGCGGGCTCGACGTCATCTCGCCGCCCGCCCGGTGCAGCACGTCGCCGCCCTCGATGCTGATGACCTCGACGGCGATCAGCACCCCACTGGGGTGGCAGGTCGGATCGGGGACATCCTCGTAGCGGAAGACGTCGGGCCCACCCGTCTCGTAGTAAACGGCAGCCTTCATGTCGGCACGCTACCGGTGCCCGGTGACGTCGGCCGGGCCCACGTCTGGGCCCAGGCGTCGAGGGGCTCGATGGCGGCACCGAGGGTCCGACCGAGGTCGCTGAGCTCGTAGCGCTCGGTGTCGTCGCGCACGACGAGGCCGGCGCCGGTCAGCTCGCTGAGCCGCTGGTAGAGGACGCTCGACGACATCCGGTCGCAGCGGTCCCGCAGCGCCCGGGCGCCGAGGGGGCCGTGGCGGAGCTCCCACAGGATCCGCAGCGCCCAGCGCCGACCCAGCAGATCGAGCGCGGCCATGAGCGGGCGGCCGGTGGTCGATCCTCGGACGGGACGGCCGGGCCGTGGCGTCACGATGGCTCCTTCTCCGGCTCGTCGTGTTTCTATTTCCGAAACGCTACCGTGCCCGGACATGGCCCGCATCGACCCCGTGACCGCCCCGTTCGACGACACCGCCGGCCCGCTGCTGGCAACGATGATGCCCAGTGACGCGGAACCGATCGCCCTGTTCCGCACGCTGGTCCGCAACCCCACGATGAGCGCCGCGATGGGCCATTGGGGTCGCTACGAGCTGGGCCGGGACCTGTCGCTGTCGAGGCGCGAGCGCGAGATCGTCATCCTTCGCACGTGTGCCCGCTGCGCCTGCGAGTACGAGTGGGGCGTGCACGTGGCGGTGTACGCCGAGCGGGTGGGGCTCGACCGCGACCAGGTGGCGTCACTCACCCACGGCTCCCCCGCCGATGCGTGCTGGACCGACCCCGCCGAGGCCGCCCTCGTCGCCGCCGCAGACCAGCTGCACGACACGTCGCACCTCGACGACGACGCCTGGTCGGCCCTCGCCGCCACCCGGTCAACCGAGCAGCGGCTCGACCTCCTCTTCCTCGCCGGCTGGTACCACGCCATCAGCTACGCCGCGAACGGTGCCCAGGTCGACCACGAGACCTGGGCACCCCGCTTCGCCGACTACGCGCCGGAGCCGTCGTCGTCCTGACCGCTCAGGCGAGCGAGGCGGCCAGTTCCTCCAGGACGTCCATCTGCTCCTGCATGCCGCCCTCCATGCCGGAGTCGAGGATGATGTCGCGCAGCTCCTTGCTGCCGGCGTGCGTCAGCAACGAGAGGGTGGTGCGACCGTCGGACTCGGCGAAGGTGACGATGTTCACCGGGGCCGCGTCGTCGGGCATGCCCTCGGTGTCGGGTGTCTCGTAGATCTCGGTCATGACGATCCGCTCGTCGGGGACGATCTCCCGGTACGTGCCGTGGAAGGCGACCTCGAAGCCGCCGTTGGCCTCCATCACGTAGCGCCACCGACCGCCGACCTGCAGGTCGATCTCGACGCTGGCCATGCGGCCGCGGTGGCCGGCCCACCAGCGCGTCACCAGCTCGGGCGTGGTCCACGCCCGGTAGACGAGGTGCCGCGGGGCATCGAGCTCCCTGGTGATGAGGATCTCCTCGTCGCTCGGGAGCGTCACCTTCGCCGTTCCGCTACTCACTGCCATGACCTTCCTCCTTGTCTCGGTCTTCCTTGAGGTCTTCCAACACCGTGTCCAGCAGCTCGAACCGCTCCGACCACGTGCGCTCGTAGTTGCTCACCCAGTCGTGGATCGGCTTCAGCGCCCGGCCGTTCACCCGGTAGAGCCGCTGCCGGCCCTCGTCGCGCACCGCGACCGCCCCGACCTCGCGCAGGACCCGCAGGTGCTTCGACACCTGGGGCTGCCCCAGCCCGAGCACCCGCACCAGCTCGCCGACGGGTCGCTCTCCCCCGTCGACCAGGGCGTCGAGGATCTCCCGTCGGCGGGGCTCGGCCACCGCGTTGAACACGTCTGTCGTCGTCGCCGCTCGTGCCACACCGACGATCATATACCGATATAGGAATACGTCAACCCAAGTGACGGCTGGACGACCGCCGTGGCCGCGGCGGAAACACCCGGGGAACAAGGCGAATCGACGCTTGTGCGAGGAGCCCTACATCGTCAGGATGCCGGCATGGAACGCCGGGATCTCATCAAGGCGAGCCTCGCGTTGGGGGGTTCGATCGTCGTCGGGGGCTGCCGACCGTGGCCGCGCCCGCCCAGCCACGGGGCCATCCGCCGCTCGATCCTCGACCGGTCGCCGGCCGAGAGCGGGATCGACACCGTCGTCGTCGTGATGATGGAGAACCGCTCGTTCGACAGCTACCTCGGCTGGCTGGCCCGCGACCACGACTACATCGACGCCGGCCGGCGCCGCTACGGCCGCCGCTTCTCCGTCGACGGCAAGCAGCGCCAGCGCTTCCCCGGCCCCGACGGTGCGCCCGTCGATACCTACCGCCGCATCCACTTCCCCGATCCCGACCCCTGGCGGGCCTGCGGCCACCCCGACCCCGGGCACGGCTGGAACGCCGGCCGGGCCCAGCGCGACGGCGGCTTCCTGGCCGAGGGCAGCGGCAACGACATCTTCGCCCTCGGGTACTTCGAGGGCGAGGACCTGCCGGTCTACGACGCCCTGGCCCGCCGCTTCGTCACTTGCGACCGCTGGCACTCCTCGGTGCTGGCCCCGACCTACCCGAACCGGGAGTACCTGCTGTCGGGGCAGTCGGGTGGCAACAAGACGAACGCCTTCCCCACCGGCGACGGCTTCCCGTGGGACACCGTGGTCGACCGCCTGGCCCGCGCCGGCGTCACCACCGCCGACTACTACAGCGACCTGCCGCCGCTCGCGCTGTGGGGGTCGCGCATGGGTCCCCACCTGCGCACGATCGACGGCTACTACGAGGACGCGGCCGCCGGTCGCCTCCCGCAGGTGACGTTCGTCGACCCGGCCTTCGTGGGCGACGCCCGCTCCGACGACCACCCCCACGGCGACCCCCGGGCCGCCCAGCGCTTCGTCCGTGACGTGTTCGCCGCCTTCGCCCGGTCGCCGCAGTGGCGCAACGGCCTGTTCGTGCTGACCTACGACGAGTGGGGCGGCTTCTTCGACCACGAGCGGCCCCCGCACCTGCCCGACGAGCGGGCCAGCGATGTCGACGAGGACGACTTCAGCCAGGCCGGCTTCCGCGTGCCGACGCTGCTGGCGTCGCCCCGCGCCCTGCCCGGGGCGATCGACCACCAGCAGTACGACCACACGTCGGTGCTGCGGTTCCTGGAGTGGCGCTTCCTCGGGGCACCCGCCCGGGGGCCACGGGCCCGCACGCCGTGGTACCTGACCGAGCGCGACCGCCACGCCAACAACCCCGGCGAGCTGCTGAGCGCCGAGTACTTCGAGCCCGACCTCCACTTCGACCCCGACCTGCACATCCCCGACCCGACCGCCGGCTGCGGCCCCGAGGGCGCCACCACGACGACCGCCGCCGCGCTGGAGCCCTCGCCCTGGGAGGAGGGCCTCGCCTCCGGCTACTGGGAGCGGGTGGGGCTCACGTCGCTCCCGGCCTGAACGGCGGCGACGGCGCAGGCCCGAGCCTGCTCGGCGCTGGGAGCGGCCACGACCTGGGCGGCGAGGCGCCGGCAGTCCGCCAGCGAACGGGCGCCCAGTGCCCGGCGGACGAGCGGGACGGCCCGGGCCGACATCGACAGCGACGTGACGCCCAGCCCCGCGAAGACGGGCGACAGGGCGGGGTCGGCGGCGGCCTCGCCGCACAGCCCGACGGGCTTGCCCAGCTCGGCGCCCGCCGCCGCGCAACCGGCGATCAACTGCAACAGCGCGGGCTGCCACGGGTCGAGCAGGTTCCAGAGGGCGCCTTCCATGCGGTCGGCGGCGAACGTGTACTGGGCGAGGTCGTTGCTGCCGATGCTGACGAAGTCGACCTCGGCCAGGATCTCCCGGGCCCGGAGGGCGGCCGCCGGCACCTCGACCATCACCCCGACGGTGTCGAGCCCCGCCCGGCGCGCCCGGCGGGCGAACCACGACGCCTCCTCGGCGGTGGCGACCATCGGCGCCATCACCCAGGCCTCGGCCCCGTCGACGTCGGCCACGGCGGCGGCGAGCGCTTCGAGCTGCGTGACCAGCACCTCGGGGACCTGACGGGCGATCCGCAGCCCCCGCACCCCCAACGCGGGGTTGGGGCCGGGCGCCACGGGCATGAACGGCAGCGGCTTGTCGGCGCCGGCGTCGAGCGTGCGCACGACCACCTTGCGGCCCGCCGCCGCCGACAGGACCGACCGGTAGGCGGCCCGCTGCTCGTCGAAGGACGGCGGGTCGACCCGGTCGAGGAACAGGAACTCGGTGCGGAACAGGCCCACGCCCTCGAACCGGTCGTCGACGACGTCGTCGAGGTCGGCCACCGCCCCGATGTTGAGCAGCAGGGCGACCGACGGCGCGTCGACCACCGCGGCCGACTCGGCGTCGCCCTGCCCCGCCAGCTCGGCGGCGAGACGCCGGGCCTGCTCGGCCAGCTCGTCGCGACGCGCCCCGTCGACGCCGGCCTCCACCACTCCCGCCTCGGCGTCGACCGCCACCGTGGTGCCGTCGACCACGTCCATCACCCCGGTGCAGGCGACGACGCAGGGCAGGCCCAGCGAGCGGGCCAGGATCGCCGTGTGGCTGGTCGGCCCGCCCTGGGCGGTCACCAGCGCCAGCACGCGCGAGGGGTCGATGCCGACGGTGTCGGCCGGCCCGAGGTCGTGCGCGGCGAGCACGAACGGGTGGCCGGGATCGGGGATGCCGGGCATCGGCAGTCCCAGGGCGACGGCGACGGCCCGGTCCCGCAGGTCATCGAGGTCCTGCGCCCGTTCGGCGAGGTAGCCGCCGGCCGCGGCGAGGGTGTCGCGGTGCCGGGCGAACAGCAGGTGGAGGGCGTGGACGGCGTCGGTGCGGACGTCGACGAGCTGCTCCACGTCGTCGCCCAGAGTGGGGTCGGCGGCGATCATGCCGAGGGCGTCGAGGATGTCCGTGGCCGTCGGGTCGGTGGCGGCGGCCGAGCGGGACGTCAGGTCGGCGCTGACCGCGGCCAGCGCCTGCCGCGCCCGCTCGACCTCGGCCGCCGGGTCGTCCACCGGCGAGGCGGGGGGCAGCTCCGGTGGACGACCCATCCTCACCAGCGGCCCGACGACGATCCCGACGCCGATCCCGATGCCCCGGTAGACGTCAGGCATCGGAGGGATCCGGCTCGGGGGCCGCGTCGAGGTCGGCGGCCAGCAGCTCGGCCAGCTCATCGACGGCGGCGACGCCCTGCGCGTCGTCCGACGCCGTGAGGGTCACCGCCGTGCCCTGGACCGCGCCGAGCGCCAGCACCGCCAGCATGCTGTCGGCCCGGGCCGGCTTCTTCCCGTCGACCGTGGCCGTGACCGGCACGGGCAGCGCCGCGGCGGCCCGGACGAAGAGGCGGGCCGGGCGGGCGTGCAGCCCGCTGGCCGAGCCGACGGTGACTGTGCGTTGGGCCATGTGTTCCCCCTGAGGATCAAGGCTCGATGGTCACCTTGATGGCCTCGCCGCGAGCGACGATGTCGATGCCCTCCACGACCGCGTCGAGCGGCAGGCGATGGGTGATGAGGTCGTCGACGGGGACGACGCCGGTGGCGATGAGCTCGAGCGCCCGGGCGTTGTGCGCCGGGCTGGAGCCGTTGGCGCCCACCAGGGTGAGCTCCCGGTAGTGGACGAGGTTGGAGTCGAGCGTGATGGTGGGCCGGTCCTTTGGCAGGCCCCCGAACAGGCTGAGGCGACCGCGCCGGGCGAGCATCAGCAGCGCCTGCTCCTGTGCCGCGCCGGCGGCCGTGGCCGTGATGGCGACGTCGACCCCGCGGCCGTCGGTCAGGTCCAGGACCCCGGCGAGCGGGTCGTCCGCTCCCCCGCCGAACGCCGCGTCGGGCCGGGCGACCAGCGCCGCCTGCTCGAGCCGGGCCGGGTTCACGTCGACCAGGAACACGCGGGCGGCGCCGTTGGCCCGGGCCATCCGCACGTGCAGGCAGCCGATCGGCCCCGCCCCCAGCACGACGACGTCGTCGCCCTTGCCGACCCTGGCCAGCTCCTGGCCGTTGATCACGCAGGCCAGCGGCTCCGACACCGAGGCCGCGGCGAAGCCGACGCCGTCGGGGATGCGGTTCAGCCCGTCCACCGCCAGCACCTTCGCCGGCACCCGGCAGTACGGGGCGAAGCCGCCGTCGTAGTGGTAGCCCATCGACTCCTGGTGGGGGCACACGGTGAACCGCCCGGCCCGGCAGTCGAGGCACACCCCGTCGGGGATGGCCGCGATCACCTGGACCCGGTCGCCCACCGACCACCCCGCGACGCCGGCGCCGACCTCGGCGATCTCACCGGCGATCTCGTGGCCCAGCGTGCGGGGCGGCACGATGTGGTGGTGCCCGTGGCGGCTGATCTTCACGTCGGTGCCGCAGGTGGAGCAGTTGCGCACCCGGATGACGACGTCGCCGGGGCCGGCCTCGGGCTCCGGCACGTCCTCCAGCCGGATGTCGCCGGGTGCGTGGAAGCGGGCGGCTCTCATGTCGGTGCGGACTCCTCGGGTGTGAGCAGCGCCAGGAGCTGCTCGGCGGTGCCGGCCCGGCGCAGGGCCTCGGCCCGGTCGGGTTCCATCAGCAGCTCGGCGAGCTGAGCCAGCACCGGCACGTGGAGGTCGCCGCGGGCGGCGATGCCGATGCAGAGGACGACGCGGTCGCCCTGCCAGTCGACGCCGGCCGGGAACTGCACCGCGCACAGGGCGTCCCGCCGGATCAGCGAGCGGCTGGCGAGGGTGCCGTGCGGGATGGCGACGCCCTCGCCGACGAAGGTGGGGGCGACGTCGCGCTCCCGCTCCACCATGGCGTCGACGTAGCCGTCCTCGACGGCCCCCGCGTCGACCAGCAGCCCACCGACCTGGCGCACCGCGGCCTCCCAGTCGGGCGCCACCTGGCCGAGGCGCACCGACGAGGGTGACAGCAGCTCGCCGATGACGACGTCAGCCATCGATCGTGCCTCCCTGCTCCAGGGCCTTCAGGACCTTCTCGACGGCCGGGTCGCCGATGAACAGCTGGAACGGCACCACCACCCGGCCCGGCGCCTTCCGCCGGGCCCGCTCGACGAGCCCGAGGTGGCAGAGGACGACGTCGGCATCGTCCGGGATGTGGTCGACGGGCGTGTGGGCGACCTCGACGTCGCGGCCCTTCAGGCGCTTCCTCACGGTGCTGGCGAGCATGACGCTCGACCCCATCCCGGCGTCGCAGGCGACGACGATCTTGCGCACCTCGGACGCATCGATGCTCACGTCACACCCCCTGCAGTCCGGCCTCGGGCTGGGCCTCGGCCTCGGCCTGGGCCTGGGCCTGGGCCCCGACCTTGGACTCGGCCTTCTGCCGGGCGCTGCGCTCGGAGGCGTCGGCCAGCTCCTCGGCCCCGACGGCGTCGTCGTCCTCGGCGGGCTCGCCGCGGCCGAAGCCGAGCAGCATCGCCCCCACGGCGAGGCTGACCGCGGTCGACACCGCGATCCCCGCCAGCACCCCGAAGTAGCCGCCCCTCGGTGTTTCGGCCAGGTAGGCGAAGATCGACCCGGGCGACGGTGTCGCCACCAGCCCGGCGCCGGTGACCTCGAAGACCAGGATGCCCGACATCCCACCGGCGATGGCGGCCAGGATCAGCCGGGGCTTCATGAGGATGTACGGGAAGTAGATCTCGTGGATGCCACCCAGGAACTGGATGGCGATGGCGGCCGGCACGGTCGGCCGGAGCGAGCGGGGCCCGAAGAAGAAGTAGGCCAGCAGGACCCCGAGGCCCGGGCCCGGGTTGCTCTCCAGCATGAACATGATCGACTCGCCCTTCTCGGCCGCCTCCGAGACGCCGAGCGGGCTGAGCACCCCGTGGTTGATGGCGTTGTTGAGGAACAGCACCTTGGCGGGCTCGATGATGATCGAGGACAGCGGGATCAGGTGGTTGTCGACCAGGTACTCGACGCCGTCGCCGAACCAGTCGCTCACGGTCCGGACCACCGGCCCGATGCCCCACACGCCGAGCACGACGAACCCGGCACCGATGATCCCGAGCGAGAAGTTGTCGACCAGCATCTCGAAGCCGGTGCTCACGCGGTCGCGCATCCGGTCGTCGAACAGCTTCAGCACGTAGGCGGCCAGCGGGGCGACGATCATCGCGCCGAGGAACATCGGGATCTGGCTGCCGTCGTCGGCGACACCGCCGACGACCACGCCCATCGTGGCCACGGCGCCGATGACGGCGCCGCGCTGGCCGTGGACCATCCGGCCGCCCGTGTAGCCGATGAGGATCGGCAGCAGGAAGAAGATCATCGGGTCGACGGCGGCCGCGTACTTCTCGTTCGGCAGCCACCCCGTGTCGATGAACAGGGCGGTGATCAGCCCCCAGGCGATGAACGCCCCGATGTTGGGCATCACCATCCCGGCGAGGTACCCGCCGATCCTTTGGATGGTCGCCTTCACACCCGTGCCCTCGACGGTGGGTGTGTACGTCGTTGCCATTGCTCTCCCCCTTCTATCCAGACCCGGTCAGCGCCCGGTCGAGATCCAGTCCTTCGAGATCGGTGGTCACGTGCGCCCGGCGCCGGGCGACGTCGGCCGGTGTCGGCATGCCGCTGCCGGGCAGCTCGACGGCCGCGGCGGCCCAGCACAGGGCGGTGGCGAGGGCGTCGCGGCCCTCGGCCCCGGTGGTTCCGGCGGCGAGGTACCCCGCGAGCAGGCAGTCGCCGGCGCCGACGGTGCTGCGTCGCTCGGCGACCGCGCACTCCCCGAACACGACGCCCTCGTCGCCGACGAGCACGGCGCCGTCGGGGCCGAGGCTGGCGAGCACGGTGCCGGCCCCGGAGCGCCGCAGGGCGTGGGCGGCGGCGACGGTGTCGGCGAGGGTGCGGATCTCGGTGCCGACGGCCTCCGCCAGCTCCTCGCGGTTCGGCTTCACCAGCGCCGGCCCGGCGGCGACGGCCTGGCGCAGCGCCGGCCCCGACGTGTCGACCGCCACCGCGATCCCCGAGGACGTGAACCGCTCGGTCAGGCGGGCGTAGACGCCGTCGTCGACGCCGCGGGGCAGGCTGCCGCTGAGCACGACCCAGGCGGACGGCCGGGCCAGCTTCGTCACGGTGTCGGCCAGCGTGTCGATCTCGGTGGCCGTGAGCGGCTCGCCGTCGACGTTGATCTTGGTCACGGTGCCGTCGGGCTCGCTGAGGGTCAGGTTCGACCGGGTGGCGGCGCCGACGTCGACCGCGGTCATCGCCACGCCCTCGTCGGCCAGCAGCTCCAGCAGCTCACGCCCGACGGCGCCGCCCACCGGCAGCACCGCCCGGGCCTCGACGCCGTTGGCCAGCAGCGCCCGGGCCACGTTCACGCCCTTGCCGCCCGGGTGCAGCAGCCGCGACGTCGAGCGGATCACGCTGCCCCGCACCAGCTCCGGCACCTCCAGCGTGCGGTCGAGGCTCGGGTTGAGCGTGAGAGTGACGATCATGCCAGCACCACCCGCGGCCCGGCCTGGCTGAGCTCGTCGACGAGCTCGGCGTCGGCGCCGGAGTCGGTCACGAAGGTGTCGACCTGGTCGACGTCGCCGAAGCGGCTGAAGTAGTCGACGCCGATCTTGGTGTGGTCGGCGAGCAGGACCGTGCGGCGGGCGGCGGCCATCATCGCCCGCTTGACGGCCGCCTCGGCCAGGTCGGGCGTGGTGAGGCCGCGCTCGACGCTGATGCCGTTGGTGGCCATGAACGCCACGTCGACGTGGATGTCGGCCAGCGCCGAGGTGGCCCAGTCGTCGACGACGGCCTGCGTACGGCCGCGGACACGGCCCCCGAGCATCATCACGGTGACGTTCGGCCGCCGGGCCAGCAGCAGCGCCAGCTGGGGCGAGTTGACCACCACCATCAGCTCGGCGTCGGTGGGCAGCAGCTCGGCGAGCTGGCGGGTGGTGGTGCCCGCGTCGAGGATGATCGCCCCGTCGCCGGGCAGCTCGGCCAGCGCCAACTTGGCGATCCGCGCCTTCTCGGTGGTGAGCACCGCCTCGCGGGCGGCCACGGCGGGCTCGAAGCCCAGTCGCTCGATGGCGATGGCGCCGCCGTGCACGCGGCGCACGAGGCCGCCCCGCTCCAGCGCCGTCAGGTCACGGCGGACCGTCTCCGGGGTGACGTCGAGCTCCGTCGACAGCGAAGCCACGTCGACCCGTCCCGCCTCGCGGGCCCGGCGCACGATCTCCTGCTGGCGCTCCTCGGCAAACACCTCGGCCCCCCCGTTTCAACCTGCTTGATGCCCGTTTAGTTGTGTTCTTGTTGTTTTGTATCCGAGCAGCGACCCGGTGTCAAGCGTCACATTGACGTCGGGGCGCGCCGGTGCCGCCGGCCGAGGCCGTCGGCGCCGGGGTCGGTCAGGGTCCGGTCGGGGTCAGCTGACCGACGACAGGCGGCGCTGCAGCTGGCGGGTGGTCCACGACGGCTCGGCGCCCAGCTCGCGCAGGGCGTCGAGGCAGAGGTCCATCTGGAGGTTGGCGGCGGCGTAGTCGCGGCGGGCGATCGCCGCCCCGACCAGCACCGCGTAGGCGCCCTCCGCCCACCGGTCGGCGGCGAGGGCCTGCCGGGCGACGTCCTCGGCCTCGCCGGGAGCGCTGCGACCGAGCAGCAGCTGGCCGGCCCGCACCGCGGCACCGACGAAACGGGTGCGGTGGCGCTCGCGCTCGAGGGCGAACCACTCGTCCTCGGGCACGTCGGCCAGCAGTTCGCCCCGGTAGAGCTCGGCGACGGCCAGGTCGTGGGTCAGCGCCAGCGACGGGACGCCGTCGGCCTCGGCCCTGGCGGCAGCCGCGAGGTGCCGCTCGAAGTCGTCGACGTCGATGCGGAGGTGGTCGCCGGCGACCAGCCGCAACGCCGAGCCGTCGACGCGCAGCAGGTAGCCGGGCTCCCCCGGCGGCCGCCACGGCTCCAGCACCCGCTGCAGGCGGTTCAGGGTCACCGCCATGTTGTTGGCCGCGGCCCGCTCGTCGAGGTCGGGCCACACCGCCGCGATCAGCGCGGCCCGGGTCGTCTGGCGCTGGACCACCAGGTACCCGAGCATCGCCCGCAGCTTCGTCCGCCGCAGGTCGGGGTCGACGACGGCCTCGCCCGCGGGGTCGTCACGCGTGAGCGACAGCCGGCCCAGCACCGACAGCCAGGTGCGCCGGGCCGGGGCGGCGGGCACGGAGGCGAGCAGCACCTTCGCCGGGCGGGCCTGGCGGTGGCCGCTGGTGGTGAGGTCGCGCAGGGCGGCGCGGCCGGGCGGGCCGATCGCGGCCAGCAGCGTCCGGGCGTCGGCGTGGCGACCGGCTTCCACCAGCCCGACGGCCAGCTCCACCGCCAGCCGCACGTCGAGCACCGAGCGCACCACGCCGGGCTCGGGGAGGTCGAGGTCGCGCAGGACCGGGTCGGCCCGACCCTCGCGCACCGCCACCACCGCCTGCGCCATCCGGTGCCCGGTCCGCAGGTGGCCCCGCAGCGGCTTCGCGTCCCAGTGCGCCCGGGTCTCGGGCAGCAGCACGTAGGTCACGGCGATGTGCTGCCGCCACGTGTCGCGCTCGACGCCCTGGTCGAGCCCGTGCGACTCGATCGCCGTCTGCAGGCCGATGGCGGCGTGCTTCTCCCGCCCCTCCGCCAGGTTCACGTAGGCGAGGGCGACGGCGCTGCGGGGCGACAGGTCGCCGTTGGGCGTCACCGGCGCGGTCTCCAGCGACGCGTCGAACCAGCGCCGCGCCCCGACGACGTCGCCGGTGCGGGCGGTGGCCAGGCAGGCGCCGTTGAGCGCCAGGTAGAGGTTGTTGATGACGCCGGCGCCCTGCATGGCCTCGAGCATCGCCGGCAGCCCGGCCACCACGTCGTCGACCCGGCCCTCCGCCCACAGGGCCGACAGCCGCATCGCCATCCCCGCGCCCCGCAGCGCCGGGTCGTCGGTCGCGTGGAGGCGCTCGACGATGCGGTGGATCGGGGCGGTCTCGCCCAGGCCGAGGCGCACCTGGGCGGCCCAGAAGCTGACCAGCAGCTCCCAGGCCCGGTCGAGGTCGCCGGGCTCGATGCCGTCGAGGAAGGCGAGCATGGCGTCGTCGTCGCCGGTGAGGTCGGCCATGGCGGCCCGGGCCACGGTGGCGAGGGCCGCCGCCCGGGGGTGGCCGGTGGCCTCCAGCTCGGTGACCCGGGCGACCAGCTCCATGATCACGGTGTCGTCCTGGGCGAACCAGGCGAGCCGCGACAGCTGGGCGATGGCGGACATCTCGGCGTCGACGTCGCCCGCGGTGCGACAGAGCTCGATGGCGTGCTGCAGCGGCTCGGTGGCGGCGGCCGGGGTGGTGAAGCCCGCCAGCAGGCCACGGGCCAGCCAGCCCGGCAGCGACGTCCGCACCTCGAGTGGGCTCGAGTCCCACCAGCGCTCGAGCTGGGAGGACGTCAGGCGGTCACTGGCCAGGCACGCAGCCCGCAGCACCGCGGGGGCGAGGTCCCACGCAGCCGCGTCCTCGACCATGTCGAACGCCTCGTCGAAGCGGAACTGGGAGGTCAGGTGCGCCACGGCGCGCTGCCTGGTGACGACCCGGGCGTCGGCGTCGAGGGCCAGGCCGGGCGCCTGGCGCCACAGGGCGTGGGCGACGTGCCAGCCGTCGACGGTGTGCGCCACCAGCGGGACGCCCTCCAGCGCCCGGGCCAGGTCGACCGGCTCGCCGAGCGCGGCGCCGATCAGCTCGGCATCGCCCCCGCCCAGGTCGGCCAGCACCGCCAGCACGCGGCGCCGCTCGGAGCCGAGCGGCTCGAGCACCTCGGCCCACATGTAGGCGCCGGCGACGTCGTCGGGCTGCTCGACGTGGGCGTTGGCGGACATCTCGGCCAGCGCGGGCCAGCCGCCGGTGCCCGCCAGGGTGGCCGGGTCGACGCCGCGCCCCGCCGCGAACCCGTCGAGCTCGTCGTCGGAGAAGCGCAGGTCGTGCTCGCCGAGGCGGAGCACGGCGCCGAGCGCGTCGAGCCGGGCCAGCGGCACCGGCGGCTCGGTGCGGCCGGCCAGCACCACGTGCCCGTTGGCGGGGAGGCTGTTGACCAGTTCGGCCAGCCACAGCGCTCCGCTCGACGCCGCGGGCAGCCGGTGCACGTCGTCGAACACGAGGCAGACCTGCACCGGCGACCGCTGCCACAACGCCTCGGCCACCGCCGGCGCCAGCGGCGCGCCCGGCGCCACCTCGGCGCCCAGGGCCGCCGCCACGCCCCGGGCCAGCCGATCGGCGTCGGCGTCGTGGGGCTCGAGCCCGAACCAGAGATCCTCGCCGTGGGAGGCGTGCTCGTTCTCGGCGACGGCCTGGGCCAGCACCGTCGACTTGCCCAACCCGGCGCCGCCGACCAGCGACGTCACCCGACTCTCCCACCTACCCAGCAACAGCGCCGCCAACCGGGGACGCGCCAGCAGCGCGGCTGACGGCTCCGGCGGCGAGCGCCGAAACGAGCGAGCCATGTTCCTCCCGACCCTGACCTTCCCCGCCGCACCTTGCGTACGGCCGGGATGACATCGAGAGTAGCGCCGCCGGACCGTGCTCCCGGCCCGACGGGACGTGCAGTTATGTCGGGTTTTCGACGAAGCCCGAGCGGTGGTCGCGGGCCCATTCGGCGTAGGTCGCGGGCGGTCGGCCGAGGAGGCGGGCGACGTCGTCGGTGACGATGGCGTTGCGGCCGTCGCGCACCCAGACCGAGCCGGTGACCACCGTGGCGACCACAGCGGGGTCCATGCCGCCGGCCAGCAGGTCGCGGCGGGCGTCGTCCGGCGGGTGGTCGACGACGGCGACCGGGCGGCCGAGGACGTCGGCCAGCACGGCGGCCTGGTCCGGCACGCTGAGCAGCTCCGGGCCGGTCAGGGTGTAGGTCCGGCCCTCGTGGGCGTGGCCCGTCGCGACGAGGACCTCGGCGGCGACCGCGGCCACGTCCCGGGGATCGACGATGCCCTGCTTGCCGTCGCCGGTCATGTTGCGGACGGGCTCACCGGCCCGGATCGCGGCCGCCCACCACAGCATGTTCGAGGCGAACGTGGTGGGCCGCAGCAGCGTCCACGCCAGGCCGCTGTCGCGGACGAGCTGCTCGGCCTCGGAGTGCCAGGCCCCCAGCGTGGAACCGTCGTCGGTGGTCTCGCCGCTGCCGATGGCGGACAGCCGCACCACCCGGCGCACCCCGGCGGCCCGGGCGGCGTCGAGCAGGGCCCGGTCGTGGGCGGGCGTGGGCGAGGCGGGGGCGGTGAGCAGGAACACGGAGTCGACGCCCTTCACGGCGGGTGCCAGCGACGGCGGGTCGTCGAAGTCGGCCTGCACCACCTCGACGCCCGGGGAGGCGGGGACGCGGGAGGCGTCCCGGGTCATGGCCCGCACGGAAGCACCCCGGTCGGCCAGGAGCGGGACGAGACGGCTGCCGATGGTGCCCGTGGCACCGGTGACGAGGATCATGCGACCGACTCTGACGGCCCTCGGGCCACCCGTCTTGGAAGAACCGGCACGGCCGCTCGAGTCTCTAGCGTGATGGCGTGCTGGACCTGACGGTGCCGACGGAACCCCGCTCGACCGGCGGGACGGTGGTGACGCCGCCCGACAACGCGAGCAGCGTGGTCCTGCGCCTCGGGGCCGACGGCCGCCGCGAGCTGATGGTCGCCGGGCCCCGGACCCGGGCGCTCTACCAGGTCGCCGACGACCCCGGCCCGTCGTGCGTCCACCTCCGGCTGCGCCCGGGCCAGGTCCGCGACCTGGTGGACGGCCCGGTGCGCGAGCTCGTCGACCGCCTCGTCCCGATCACCGCGCCCGACGCCCGGCTCTCGCCGCCCACCCCCGACGACGAGCTCGTCGCGGCGGCGACGGGCCTCCTCGCGACCTCCGGTGTGGGCGCCACCGCCCGCCGGCTCGGCGTCAGCGAGCGCCGGCTCCGTGACCTCTTCGCCCACACCGTCGGGCTGGCGCCCAAGCAGTTCGCCCGCATCGACCGGGTGCGGGCGGTGCTCACCTCCCCCGCCGACGACCTGGCCGCCGTGGCCGTCCGCAGCGGCTACTACGACCAGTCCCACATGACCACCGAGTTCCGCCGCCTGATGGGCGTCCCACCCGCCGCCTTCAAGTCCGGCCTCCTCCCCGCTCCCTCCCCCTGTCAGCGGAACGACCCGTAACCTCGACGGATGACCGACGCGCACCCCGAGCCGACCGACGAGCCGAAGGAGCCGGTGGTCGAGGCCGCCGCCCGGGGGAGCCTGGTGCTGGGCGTGGCGCTGCTGCTGGCACCCGGGCTGATGGCGAAGGTCCTGGGCCTGGCCCCCGACCGCCGGCTGCTGCGGGCCATCGGGCTGGTCGACCTGGCCCTCGCCGCGGGCCTGTTCCTCGGTCGGCCGCGCTGGCCCTGGCTGACCGCCCGGGCGCTGTCGAACCCCCTGATCGCCGTGGCCGTGGCGACCCGGGCCCGCTCGTTGCGGGCGCGGCTCCTCGCCGCCGGTCTCGTCGGTGTCACTGTCGTCGACCTGCGCACCGCCAACCGCCTCCGCGCCGAAGGCCGTTGAACCCCTGCGCTAGCGGGTGTCCGCCGCGGCGGTGGGCGAACGGGTGGGGAGGCTCGTGACGGTGGCACTGACCAGGAAGCAGGCGGCGGCCACGAGCACGATCGTGCCGCCCGGCGCCAGCGCCCACTGGCGGGCCGCGGTCAGGCCGACGATCGCGCTGGCGGCACCGATGAGGCTGGCCGTGAGCAGCGTCGCCGCGAACGAGCGGGTGAGCCGCTGGGCGGCACCGACCGGGAGCACCATCAGCGCCGCCACCAGCAGCACCCCCACGATCCGCATGCCGGCGACGATCGTGACCGCCGTCAGCGCGGCGAGCCCCAGGTTGAGCGCATCGACCGGCAGGCCGGCGACCCGGGCCGCCTCCTCGTCGAGCACGATGGCGAACAGCGCCCGCCGGCAGACGACCACCGCGGCGACGATGACCGCCCCCAGGACGGCGACCGTGAGGGCGTCGGAGTCGTCGACGGTGAGGATCGAGCCGAAGAGGTAGGTGAGCGTCCCGGCGTCGAGCGACCCGGCCAGACCGGTGAGCACCACACCGCCGGCGATGCCGGAGTAGAAGAGCACGGCCAGGGCGAGGTCGCCGCTGGCCCGGCCCCGGGAGCGGAGCCACTCGATGGCGACGGCCCCCACGACGGCGGCCACGAGGGCGGTCCAGATGGGCCACACCCCGGCGAGCAGCCCGGCGGCGACGCCGGCGAAGGCGACGTGGCCGATGCCGTCGCCCATCAGCGACAGCCGCTTCTGCACCATGAACGTGCCGATGAGCGGTGCGCAGATGCCGACGACGAGCCCGGCGGCGAGCGCCAGCTGCATGAACTCGCGCTCGAAGGGCCACGGGAGGGGCAGGGCGGCGAGGATCACTCGAGGCCCTCGAGCCAGATGGGCAGGTCGGTGGCGTGGACGCCGAGTGACACGCCGGTGGCCGTGAGGTCGGCGGGCGGGCCGTCGAAGGCGATCTTGCCGCGGCGCAGCAGGAGCAGCCGGTCGAGGTCGCCGGCCACCGCGCCCAGCTCGTGCGACACGAGGAGCACGGCGGTGCCGCGGTCGCGGGCGGCGACGAGGGTGTCGCGGAAGCGGCGCTGCGAGGCGACGTCGACGCCGGTGGTGGGCTCGTCGAGCACCAGCAGCTCGGGCGACGTGACGAGCGCTTTGGCGATCAGCGCCCGCTGCTGCTGGCCGCCGGACAGCTCGGCGAAGCGCCGCGTGCGCAGCTCGGCGAGGCCGACGGTGTCGAGGGCGTCGTCGACCGCGGCCGCGTCGGCCGGGCCCGGGCGCCGCCACCAGCCCCGGCGGGCCAGGCGGCCGGTCGCCACCACGTCCTGCACCGTCGCCGGCAGCTCGTCGGCGCTGGCGGGCCGCTGGGGGACGTAGCCGATGCGCCAGCGGTCGCGCACCCGGCGCGGTGGGTCGCCGAAGAGCGAGACGGACCCGCCGATCGGGACCAGCAGCCCGAGGATCAGGCGCAGGAGCGTCGACTTCCCGGACCCGTTGGGGCCCGTGAGGGCGACGAACTCCCCCGCGCTGACCTCGAAGCTCACACAGTCCAGGACCGGCGTGTCGCGGTAGACGAACGACACGGCGTCGACGTCGACGACGGTGATGGCAGCGACCTCAGACTTGGGGATGAGAACCGTTGCCAACGCTACCGACCGGCCATCTGCGCCGCTCGCCGCTGCGGCCGAGGTCACGAGCAACCGAGCGCCGCTTGGAGCGCCGCCAGGTTGTCCCGCATCAGCACCGAGTAGTCGTCGCCGGCGACGTTCTGGTCGTCGGTCAGTCCCTCGATGGGGTTCAGCACGGCCGCCTCGACGTCGACCTCCCGGGCCAGCGTCTCGGCCACGTCGGGCGACACCAGCGTCTCGTAGAACACGGTGGTGATGCCCTCGGCCTCGATCTGGTCGGCCAGGTCGGCGAGCCGCTCCGGGTCGGGCTCGGCCTCGGGCGACAGGCCGGTGATCGGCAGCTGGGTGAGGCCGTAGCGCTGGGCGAGGTAGTGGAACGCGGCGTGGGAGGTGACGATCTCGTCGCGCTCGCACGACTCGAGACCGGCGGCGAGCTCCTCGTCCAGGGCGATGAGGTCGTCCTCGTACTCCTGGGCGTTGGCCCGGAAGGTGTCGGCGTCGTCCGGCGACGCGTCGCTCAGGGCGGCCTCCACCTCGTGCACCGCCTCGATCAGGAGCTGGGGGTCGAGCCAGAAGTGCGGGTCGAGCCCGCTCTCCTCGTGCCCTTCCTCCTCGGCGGCGCCTTCCTCGGCCGCCTCCTGGGCCTCGAGGGCCTCCGAGGCGCCGGACTCGAGCGGGATCTCCTCCAGGAGGTCGAAGCTCGCCTCGTCACGTCGCTCGGCGATCTCGGCCACCGCCGGCTGGAAGCCCTCGCCTACGTACAGCACGACGTCGGCGTCCTCGAGGTCGGCCACCTGGTCGGGGGTCAGCTCCAGGTCGTGGGGCTCGGTGCCGGCCGGGGTGAGGTTCTCCACGTCGACCCGGTCGCCGCCCACCCGCTCGGCCGCCTCGGCGACCGGGTAGAAGCTGGCGACGACGCCGATCGTGTCGCCGCCGGAGGAGTCGTCGTCGTCCCCGCAGGCGGCAAGGCCCCCGACGACTACGACAGGGACGAGCGCCAGGCCGACCACTCGGGTGATGGAGGTTCGCTGCACGGTTGCCCACCTTCGTTGCTAAGACTGAGAATCAGTCTCAACCATGAGGGCGTGACGATGCAAGCGCGGCGTCCCCCGCACGGTAAGCCCGGCTACGAGAGGTCGGGGACCAGCTCGGCGACGGACTGGACGATGCGGGAGGGCCGGTAGGCGTGGCGCTCGGCGTCGTCCAGGCCCGAGACACCGGAGAGGACGAGCACGGTGTGGAGCCCGGCTTCGAGGCCGGCGACGATGTCGGTGTCCATCCGGTCGCCGATCATGGCGGTGGTCTCGGAGTGGGCGTCGAGGGTGTTGAGGGCGGTGCGGATCATCAGCGGGTTCGGCTTGCCGACGAAGTACGGCGCCACCCCGGTGGCGTGGCTGATCAGCGCCGCCACCGACCCGGTCGCCGGCAGCGGGCCGGCCGGGCTGGGCCCGGTGGCGTCGGGGTTGGTGGCGATGAAGCGGGCGCCAGAGGCGATCAGCCGGATGGCCGTTGTTATGCGTTCGAAGCTGTAGGTGCGGGTCTCGCCGAGCACGACGTAGTCGGGCTCGTGGTCGGTCTGCGTGTAGCCCACCTCGTAGATCGCCGTGGCCAGTCCCGCCTCGCCGATGAGGTACGCCGACCCGCCGGGCCGCTGCCACTCCAGGAACCGGGCCGTCGCCAGGGCGGAGGTCCAGATCGACTCCTCGGGCACGTCGAGGCCGTGCTTGCGCAGCCGCGCCGACAGGTCGCGCCGGGTGTAGATGGAGTTGTTGGTGAGCACCAGGTGCGGCGTGCCCCGCTCCTGCAGGCGGGCGAGGAACTGCTCGGCACCCTCGATCGTGTGCTCCTCCCGCACGAGCACGCCGTCCATGTCGATCAGCCAGGCTTCCGCCTCGGCCGCGCTGCCGATGGTCGAGTTCGTCGTCATCGCCCCACCTCTACCCGGCTTGACGGCGTCGGTTGGTCAGGTGGCCGCAGGCAACGGCGAGGTGGCGACCACGACGGTGCGGGCGTCGACCCGGAGGACGCTGCCGAGCGGCAGGGGAGCGGGCTCGGACCCGAGCGACGACGACGACGGCGTGCCGTCCGGCGACCGGGTGTCGAGCACGACGGTGTAGGTGGCGCCCGTCCGGCCCGGCACGACGAAGTCGGCCGGCTCGGTGGAGGCGTTGAGGACGACGAGGACGTCGTCGTCGGGCTCGGGCCGGCCGGCGGCGTCGAGGCGGTCGGTCCGGTCGCCGGCGAGCAGGAGCGCCAGGAAGTGGTTCGACGGATCGCGCCAGCGCTCGGCGGTCATCGGGTCGCCCGCACGGTCGTACCACGTGACGTCCGGGAGCCCGTGCGGTACCGCCTCGCCGGTCAGGAACGTGTGCCGCCGCAGGGCCGGGTGCCCCAGCTGGACCCCGACCGCCCGGGCGACGAAGGCCGTCAGCGCCGCGGCCTCGTCGGAGGGCGTCCAGTCGTACCAGCTGGTCGGGTTGTCCTGGCAGTAGGCGTTGTTGTTGCCGCCCTGGGTGCGGCCGATCTCGTCGCCGCCGCCGAGCATCGCCACCCCCTGCGACACCAGCAGCGTGGCCAGCAGGTTGCGCTGCTGCCGGCGGCGCACCGCCACGATCGCGGGATCGTCGGTCGGTCCCTCGACGCCGTAGTTCGCGGCGCGGTCGTCGGAGGTGCCGTCGGCGTTGCCCTCGCCGTTCGCCAGGTTGTGCTTGCCCTCGTAGGCGACGAGGTCGGCGAGCGTCTTGCCGTCATGGGCCACCACGAAGTTCACCGACGCGTCGGGGCCGCGCCGGCTCCAGCCGTAGACGTCGCTGGAGCCGGTGAGGCGGGAGGCCAGCTCGGCCACCGAGCCCCGGCCCCGCCAGAAGTCGCGGACCGCGTCACGGAAGCGGTCGTTCCACTCGGCCCACCCGGCCGGGAAGCGCCCGACCTGGTAGCTGTCCGGTGCCCCGACGTCCCACGGCTCGGCGATCAGCTTCACCTGGTTGAGCACCGGGTCCTGGTAGAGGAGGTCGAAGAAGGACGAGAGCCGGTCGACGTAGCCGTGCTCGCGGGCCAGCGCCGCGGCCAGGTCGAACCGGAACCCGTCCACGTGCATGTCGGTGACCCAGTACCGGAGGGAATCGAGCATCAGCCGCAGGGGCTCCGGCCGACCGGTCTCGAGGCTGTTGCCGGTGCCGGTGGTGTCGACGTAGCGGCTGGGGTCGGACGGGTCGAGCCGGTAGTACACCTCGTTGGCGAGGCCGCGGAACGACAGCGCCGGGGCACCCGGCCCGCCCTCCGCCGTGTGGTTGTAGACGACGTCGAGGATCACTTCGAGCCCGGCATCGTGCAGGGCCGCCACCATCGTCTGGAACTCCCGCACCTGCTGGCCCGCGCTGCCCGACGAGCTGAAGCCGCCGTGCGGGGCGAAGAACCCGATCGTGGAGTAGCCCCAGTAGTTGGTGAGGTGCCGGTCGAGCAGGAACGGCTCGGTGAGGAACTGCTGGATCGGCATGAGCTCGACCGCCGTCACCCCGAGCCCCACGAGGTGGTCGACCACAGCCGGGTGGGCCAGACCGGCGTAGGTGCCGCGCAGCGGCACGGGCACCGCCGGGTGGGCCACCGAGATGCCCTTGACGTGCGTCTCGTAGACGACGGTGTCGGCCCACTGCCGGCGCGGCGCCGCATCGTCGCCCCAGTCGAACCCGCTGTCGACCACCACCGACACCAACGACCGGTGCACGCCCGTGGCCGCCGGCTCCATCGCCTTGGCGTAGGGGTCCAGGAGCAGCACGCCGCGGTCGAACAGCAACCCGCG
>Ga0193742_1000644_pt1 | contig 22753 bp, 21 predicted proteins | sample L2c1metaG_FD_165511 | JGI IMG/M metagenome (GOLD analysis project Ga0193742, IMG submission 165511) | Soil microbial communities from a riparian zone of the East river system, Colorado, United States - L2c1 | ecosystem: Environmental > Terrestrial > Soil > Riparian zone | place: USA: East River... | reverse complement strand
CGCACAGCGCCATGGCGTCGAGCAGGTAGAGGGTCGGCAGCCCGACGAACGGCAGCAGCGCGCCGGCCGCGAGCGGCCCGAACACCATGCCGAAGGACCCGACGGTCGCGCCGAGCGCCGAGGCTGCCGGGATGAGGTCGAGCGGCACCAGCCGGGAGATGGCGGCGAACCGCGTCGGCATGTTGACCGCGAAGAACGACTGCTGGACGGCGAGCAGGCAGAGCACCAGCCAGACGGAGCCGACCCCGACGAACGCCTGCAGCCAGAACAGCGCGGACGTCAGCGCGATGCCGACGTTGCTGACCATGATCACGATCCGCCGGTCGACGGTGTCCGCGATCGCGCCGCCCCACAGGCCGAACACCAGCAGCGGCACCAGCCCGAACGCACCGCTCAGCCCGACGTAGCCAGAGGAGCCGGTGATATCGAAGACCTGCTTGGGCACCGCGACGGCGGTGAGCTGACTGCCGACGGCGGTGACCGCCGTGGAGATCCACAGCCGGCGGTAGGCGGGAATGCGCAGCGGCCGAACATCGATCGCCACCCGCGTCCACAGCGCCCGCACACCCCTCACCCGCAGGAGCTTAGCCGCGCTAAAGACCTACCCGCCTGTGAGTTTCGCCGCCCGCCTGATGCACTGAAGGCTCCCTTCGCAACGTCGAACGTTGCGAAGGGAGCCTTCAGTGCATTCGCTTACGGGCCGAGGCGCTCGACCTTCCAGGAGTCGCGGTCCAGGCGGAAGCGGAGCCGGTCGTGCAGCCGGTCCTGCCGGCCCTGCCAGAACTCGACGGCCTCCGGGCGGATCCGCCAGCCGCCCCAGTGCGGCGGCACCGGCACCTCGTCGAGGTCGGCGAACTGCCGCTGCACGGTGGCCAGTGCCGATTCCAGGGTGTTCCGCCCACCGACCACAATGGACTGTGGGGAGGCCCAGGCGCCGAGCTGCGCGCCGCGCGGGCGCTTGGTCCAGTACGCCTTCGTCTCGGCGGCGCTGACCTTCTCCACGGTCCCGCGCACGGTCGCCTGCCGGTGCAGTGGGTACCAGGGGAACGTGGCCGACGCGTACCGGGTGGCCATCAGGTCGTGACTCTTCGCCGAGGTGTAGTTGGTGAAGAACACCAGGCCACGGGCGTCGAGGTCCTTCGCGAGCACGGTGCGCGACGCGGGGAATCCGTCCGCGTTCGCCGTGGCCAGCACCATCGCGTTCGGCTCGGGCAGTCCCGCGCTGATGGCCTCGCTCAGCCACTTCCCCAGCTGCTCGTGCCAGGTCGGGGCGAGCTCACTCTCATCGAGCGATCCCCCCTCCTCGTAGGCCACGCGCATCGTCGGCAGCTCCACCGCCACAGCAGCTACCTCGGCGTCCGGCATCCGTGTCTCCTCGGCGCGTAGGGATTACCTCACGTTTACCGACGGTACGGGCATTCGCCATCGACGGAAACCGCGCTGCGGGTGATTGCTCCCACCCGAATCGATCTGGAGACGGCGGCCGGGCGCCGCGTTAGGCCGGACGAGTGATGGACGCGACGAATACCGCCTTGATCTCCGCGGCGACGTCGGCGACGGGCAGCGGCGGCTCGTGCGCCTGCCATTCCCGCAGAATTCCGGTGACCGCGCCGACGAGCGCGATCGCGGTGAGGTGGTAGTCCCGCTTCGGCGCCAGGCCGGCCTCGGCGACCCGGTCGCACTCGGCCTGGATGAAGTCGGTGTAGCGGGTGAACCACTCCTGGTGCTGACGCTCCATGGCCTGGCTGATCCCCGGCGCCTCGACGTAGTTCAGCCGCGGGTAGCGCGGGTCGGAGGTGACCGCCTCGACGAACACGTCGACGAGCGTCGTGACCCTGGTCAGCGCCTCCACGTCGGCCATGCTCTCCAGCACCGGCAGCATCCGCTTCATCGCCACGGTGTTGATCTGCGCGTGCAGCTCCAGCAGCAGCGCCTCCTTGCTGGCGAACTTCTCGTAGAAGTTGCGCGTGGAGACCCCCGCGCGCGTACACAGGTCAGCGATCTTGGTTTTGTGATACCCGCGGCTGGTGAACTCGTCGAGCGCGGCCTCGAGCAGGCGCTCCCGCCGCTCGGCTCGGCGTTGCTCGGTGTCGACGCCACGATATGTCCGGCCGTGCGCGCCCTGCGCCATCGGACCACTTCTCCTCAGCTGTCGCCGGGACCCGCGCTAAATCTAGACAGCGGTCCGGCAACCGTCTACCTTGTGAAAACGCCGATTACCACTGTGAGCATATCCACGCGGAGGCGTTGTGATGGCGCGAATCTTTCCACGTTCCCCCCGTCGAGTTGTGGTCGCCCTAGCCGCGACACTCACCGTGTTGTCGGTGTTACCAGCGTTGTTGTCGTCAGGGGGATCGGCGAACGCGCAGACCATCGGCGTGCCGAGTCCGGCCGACGACGCGTTCTACACGCCGCCGGCCCCGCTGCCGGCCGGTCAGCCTGGTGAGCTGATCCGCCAGCGCGCCGTCGACGTGCACGCCGAGCCGCTGAGTCAGGTGCCGATGCCGGTGCGCGCGTGGCAGCTGCTCTATCACTCGACGTCCGCGACCGGCGCGCCCAACGCGGTGTCCGGCACGCTGCTCGTGCCGCCGACCCCGTGGCTCGGCGGCGGCGACCGCCCGCTGGTCAGCTACGCCGTCGGCACGCACGGCCTCGGCGACGACTGCGCGCCCTCCTACAAGCTGCGCACGGGCACCGAGAACGAGATCGCGCTGATCAGCCAGGCGCTGTTCAACGGCTGGGCCGTGGTGCTGACCGACTACGAGGGCCTCGGCACCCCCGGCGAGCACACCTACGCGGTGGGCCAGGCCGAGGGCCGCGCCGTGCTCGACGCGGCGCGCGCGGCGGCCAGGGTGGACGGCGCCGGGCTGTCCACGTCCGGCCCGGTGGGTCTGTTCGGCTACTCGCAGGGCGGCCAGGCGACGTCGTTCGCCGCCGAGCTGGCGCCGAGCTACGCGCCGGAGCTGAACCTCGTCGGCGTCGCCACCGGCGGCGTGCCGGCCGATCTGGACAAGGTGGCCAGGTTCAACGACGGCAACGTCGGCTTCTCGCTGATCCTCGGCGCCGCGCTTGGCTACTCGACCGCCTACGGCGACGTCCCGTTCGACGAGATCCTCAACGACGCCGGCCGCGCGGTGATCCCCCGGGTGTCGAAGGCCTGCACCGTCGAGCTGGCGACGATCGCCCCGCTGCGCCGCCTCGCCGAGTTCACCACCGTGCCCGACGTGCTGTCCGACCCGCGCTGGCAGGCCAGGCTGGCGGAGAACCGCGCCGGTACTACCGCGCCGACGGCGCCGGTGTACCTGTACCACGGCACGCTGGACGAGCTGATCCCGTTGCCGGTCGGGCAGGAGCTGCGCGCGGCGTGGTGCGGGCTCGGCGCGTCGGTGCAGTGGCAGGAGATCCCGCTGTCGGAGCACATCATGGGCGTGTCGATCGGCGGCCCGGCCGCGATGCTCTGGCTGGGTGACCGCTTCGCCGGGAAGCCCGCCACCAGTAACTGCTGACCAGACCGCGGTCAGCGCGGTGACCGCGCGGCGCGCAGGTAGCGCAGCGCGGTCACCGTGTCGTCGGCGAGCGCGGTGGTGAGGCTGCCGCCGGCGGCCAGCGGGGTGCGCGACCACCAGGTGTCGCTCGCCGGCTGCGGCGACGAGCCGTCCAGTACCAGCTCGGTGGCCAGAACCCGGTGTCCGGCAAGGGAAGCGACGCTCGCGTCCACCTCAGCCTCGCCGACGTCGAGGCGCTGGTGCAGCAGCGGGGCGCCGTCGCGGGTCGCGTGCGTGGTGGTGGACAGGGTGCCCGGTGTCTCGCCGTCGCGGCCGAGCACGAGGACCTCGCGGGTGTGCAGCACGGCGTCGCCGGACAGGTCGGCGCGCAGCATCGCGTGGTGGCTGGCGCGGGCGGTGAGCACGGTCGGCTCCGGCAGGTGCGCCACCCGCGCGCCGGGCGCCAGCTCGAAGGACACGGTGGAGCGGCTCGGCTCGTCGTGCTGGCCGGGCAGCACGACGGTCGCGGCGATGCTGGCGAGCACCAGCCGGGCGCCGGCGCCGACGTGCACGGACAGGTGCAGCTCGTCCCCGCCAAGTGGGCCGGCCGCGGAGTTCACCAGACGCACCACCGCCTCCTGGCCTCGCGTGCGTGCCGGCATCAGCGTCAGCGGGACGGCCGAGCGCAGCGTCGCAACCACGCTGCGCTCGCCGTCGCGCTCGATGACGAGCCGCGCGCACGCCTTCATGTCGCGGTCAGCTGCTCCCGCACCCAGCCGGCCACCGCCGGTGCGTCCGGAGTGTCCACAAGGGACTGAAGGGTGACCGGCAGGCCTTTGCGGATCCGGTGCGCGTCGCCGGACATCACGTCGAGGTCCGCACCGACCCGCTCGGCGAGGTCGGTCTTGTTGATCACCAGCAGGTCCGCGGTGGTGACCCCCGGTCCGCCCTTGCGCGGCACCTTGTCCCCGCCGGCCACGTCGACGACGAAGATCTGCCGGTCCACCAGGCCGCGGCTGAACACCGCGGTCAGGTTGTCCCCGCCGCTCTCGATGATCACCAGGCGCAGCGCGGGAAAGCGCTCGGTGAGCCGGTCCACCGCGTCCAGGTTCGCGGTGATGTCGTCGCGGATGGCGGTGTGCGGGCAGCAGCCGGTTTGCACGGCCTCGATCCGCTCCGGGGCGAGCACGCCGGCCGCACGCAGGAAGTCGGCGTCCTCCGTGGTGTAGATGTCGTTGGTCACCACGGCAAGCTCGACCTCCGCGCCGAGTGCCCGGCAGAGCGCCGCGACCAGCGCCGTCTTGCCACTGCCCACCGGTCCGCCGACGCCGAGCCGCACCGCCCGCCCGGCCGGTGGCCGCGCGTCGTGCGGATCGGGCCCGGTCGCCGTCGGGTCGAGACCGTGGTCACCGTGCATGGCCGTACCTCCCTATCCCTGGCTCAGCTGGCAAAGAGGCGCACCTGTTCCCGGTGGTGCCGGCGGTGTTCCTCACTGAGCAGGTCCAATCCTGGTGCGCCGGGCGCCGGCAGGTCCGCGGGCGCGCGGTCGGCGGTCAGCGCGGCCCGGTCGGCCACTTCGGTCACGACACCGGCGAGCGCGGCCACGATCCCGTTGACCCGCAACGGATCCAGCCCGAGCAGCCGCACCCCCGCACTGGCCGGTCCGCTCACCGACAGGTAGGCGGCCGCCAGCGCCGCGTCCCGCGGTCCACCGCCGCCCGCCGCGACGGCGGCCCCGAGCACGATCGCATGATGCGGCCGCCGAACCTCGCCGAGCAAGGCGCCAATCCCCGCACGAACCTTCCGTTCGCCGCCGGAGCTGTCCACACCAAGACCTGGGTTGTCCACAGGAAGATCGACATCTCCGTTTTCGTCGGCACCCGCCGGTAGACTGGGCACGGGGCCGGCCCCCGGGTCGGGCGGGGGTGGGCCACCCGGGTAACGCACCGTCGATCTTGAGTTGCTGGCGTCGCGCACGGGGGGCTGGTGGCTGGTCGGGGGGAACATGGCGGCGGCCGCGCGGGCGGTCGCGGCGCCCTGGGCGCGGGAGGCCTCTCGTTGCGCGGCGGACGGAGTGCGAGCGTCCAACTCCGCTTCCAGCACCGCCCAGTCACCACCGTGCGCCGCCGCGGCGGCGAACACCGCGGCCAGTGCCCCGGCAGTACGCAGCCGGCCGGTGAGGAACGCGGGCAGGTCCGCCTCGTCGCGCACCAGGCCGCGGGCGGCTGCCTCCTCGAGGCCACCGGAGTGCACGTGGCCGCCGCCGGGGAACCGCGAGTCGGCGAACAGCATGGCCATAACGTCCACAGTGGACCTCAGAGTAGGAAGTAGCGTTGGGCCATCGGCAGTTCCGCGACCGGCGCCGGCTCGATCAGCTCGCCGTCGACGCGCACCGCGAAGCTGTCCGGGTCCACCACGACGTCCGGCAGCGCGTCGTTGCCGATCATGTCGGCCTTGGTGCGCCGACGGGTGTCCGCGACCGGAGCGAGCACGGTCGCCGTGCCGAGCCGGTCCGCGAGGCCGTCCGCGATGGCCGCCGGCGCGACGAAGTGCCGGCTCGACGCGGCCGCCAGCGCGGGCGCCGCACCGAACATCGGGCGAGCCAGCACCGGTTGCGGCGTCGGAATCGACGCGTTCGCATCCCCCATGGCGGCCCACGCGATGAACCCGCCCTTGAGCACCAGACTCGTCTTCACGCCGAAGAACTTCGGCTCCCACAGCACGAGGTCGGCGAGCTTGCCGACCTCCACCGAGCCGAGTTCGGCGTCCAGGCCGTGCGCGATGGCCGGATTGATCGTGTACTTCGCGACGTAGCGGCGTGCCCGCACGTTGTCGGCGCCGCCGTCGCCGGGCAGCGCGCCGCGGCGGCGCTTCATCACGTGCGCGGTCTGCCACGTGCGGATCACCACCTCACCGATCCGGCCCATCGCCTGCGAGTCGGAGCCGATCATCGAGATGGCGCCGAGATCGTGCAGCACGTCCTCGGCGGCGATCGTGCTCGGCCGGATCCGGCTCTCCGCGAACGCCAGGTCCTCCGGCACCGACGGGTTGAGGTGGTGGCACACCATCAGCATGTCCAGGTGCTCGTCGATGGTGTTCACCGTGTGCGGGCGGGTCGGGTTCGTCGACGACGGCAGCACGTTCGGCAGCGACACCACCGTGATGATGTCCGGCGCGTGGCCGCCGCCGGCGCCCTCGGTGTGGTAGGCGTTGATGCTCCGCCCGGCAATGGCGTCCACAGTGGACTCCACGAAGCCCGCCTCGTTCAACGTGTCGGTGTGGATCGCGACCTGCACACCGGACTCGTCGGCGACCCGCAGGCAGGAGTCGATCGCCGCCGGCGTAGTGCCCCAGTCCTCGTGCAGTTTGAACCCGCCGGCGCCGCCGAGCAGCTGCTCGCGCAGTGCCGCCTCACTGACGGTGTTTCCCTTGCCCAGCAACAGAACATTGACCGGCTGGCCGTCCATCGCGCGCAGCATGGCCGCCAGGTTGGCCGCGCCGGGCGTGACCGTGGTGGCCTTGCTGCCCTCCGCCGGGCCGGTGCCACCGCCGATCAGCGTGGTGAGGCCGGCGGCCAGCGCGGTCTCCGTCAACTGCGGACAGATGAAGTGCACGTGGCAGTCCACGCCGCCGGCGGTGAGGATCCGGCCGTTGCCGCCGATGATCTCCGTCGACGGGCCGATGACGAGGTTCGGGTCGACGCCGTCCATGGTGTCGGGGTTGCCGGCCTTGCCGACGCCGACGATCCGGCCGTCGCGCACCCCGACGTCGGCCTTCACCACGCCCCAGTGGTCGAGCACCACCACGCCGGTGATCACCAGGTCCGGCGCGCCGTCCGCCCTGGTCGCCGTTGCCTGACCCATGGACTCGCGAATCACCTTGCCGCCGCCGAAGATCACCTCGTCGCCGGCGCCGACCCCGGCGCTGCGGTCCTCGGTCACCTCGATCAGCAGCTCCGTGTCGGCGAGCCGGATCCGGTCGCCCACCGTGGGTCCGAGCAGTTCCACGTAGCGCGGCCGCGCCACGACCGTCCGCCCGGTGCCGGCTGGTTCGCCGCGCACGCCAGCCGCCCCGGCCTCGGCCACCTCGCCCAACTCCGCCGACCGGCCCGGTGTCCGCCGCAGGCCGGGCACCACCCGCCGGCCGGCGATCGGCACCAGGTCGACCTCCCGGCTCACCCCCGGTTCGAACCGGACCGACGTGCCAGCCGGCACGTCCAACCGATGGCCCCAGGCCGCGTCGCGATCGAACTCCAGACCGGGGTTGGCCGCCGCGAAGTGGTAGTGCGAACCGATCTGCACCGGCCGGTCCGCGGTGTTGTGGACGGTCAGCCGCAGCCGCGGCCGGCCCGGGTTCAGCTCGACCGGCTCGGCCGCCGGCTGGATCTCGCCAGGAATCACGACTCCCCCTACGCGATCGGGCTGTGCACGGTGACCAGCTTGGTCCCGTCCGGAAAAGTGGCCTCAACCTGAACGGAGTCGAGCATCTCCGGTACGCCGGTCATCACCTGGTCGCGGGCGAGCACCGTCCGGCCGGACTCCATCAGCTCGCTGACCGCCCGCCCGTCGCGGGCGCCTTCGACGACGTGGTCGGTGATGAGCGCGACGGCCTCCGGGTAGTTGAGCCGCACGCCCCGGTCGAGCCGCCGACGCGCGACCTCGGCGGCAAGGTAGACGAGCAGTTTGTCCCGCTCCTGCGGCGTCAGGTGCATGGCAGAGGTCTACCACCGACGACGTCCCGTTCGACGGCAGGAAACGCACGCGTAACACGGCGGGAACCCGGCTGTTCTGAATCGATCTCCTTGATCGTGACCGAAACCACCGCTCAGAACAATTGCCTCCGAGCCACGAATAGGAGGAAAGTTGCGGGCACCGCAGCGGGTGCGGCCCGTCGAAGGTGCCGATTTCAGATCACCGCGCGGACATGTCGGGGACCAGGCGGAGAGGTAAACCAAGCATGCACAGCGCGGTGCGTAATGACAGCGATAATGTCGTCGGGAAGAATTCGGCAGAACCCGATGACGGCTTTCGCCCAGGTCTGGAAGGTGTCGTAGCGTTCCGCACCGAGATCGCCGAGCCCGATCGGGACGGCGGCGCGCTGCGCTATCGCGGGGTGAACATCGAGGACCTCGCCGGCAAGGTCACCTTCGGCGACGTGTGGGCACTGCTCGTGGACGGCGAGTTCGGCAAGAGCCTGCCGCCGGCCGAGCCGTTCCCGATTCCCGTGCACACCGGCGACGCGCGGGTGGACGTCCAGGCCGCGCTGGCGATGCTCGCGCCGATCTGGGGCTACCGGCCGCTGCTCGACGTGTCCGACGACGAGGCTCGCGAGCAGCTCGCCCGCGCGTCGGTGATCGCGCTGTCCTACGTCGCACAGTCGGCGCGCGGCATCGGCCGCCCGGCGGTGCCGCAGGAGCGCGTCGACGAGTGCACGACGATCACCGAGCGGTTCATGACGCGCTGGCGCGGCGAGCCGGATCCCGCGCACGTCAAGGCAATCGACGCCTACTGGGTGTCGGCCGCGGAGCACGGCCTGAACGCGTCGACGTTCACCGCGCGGGTGATCGCCTCGACCGGCGCGGACGTCGCGGCGGCCATGTCCGGCGCGATCGGCGCGATGTCCGGCCCGCTGCACGGCGGCGCGCCGGCGCGGGTGCTGCCGATGATCGAAGAGGTCGAGAAGATCGGCGACGCGCGCAAGGTGGTCTCCTCGATCCTCGACCGCGGCGACCGGCTGATGGGCTTCGGCCACCGGGTGTACCGCGCTGAGGACCCGCGCGCCCGCGTGCTGCGCCGCGCCTGCCGGGAGCTCGGCGCGGCCCGCTACGACGTGGCGGCCGAACTGGAGCAGGCGGCGCTCGCGGAGCTGCGGGAGCGGCGCCCGGACCGCGCGATCGAGACGAACGTGGAGTTCTGGGCGGCGGTGATCCTCGACTTCGCCGAGGTACCGACGCACATGATGCCGTCGATGTTCACCTGTGCGCGCACCGCCGGCTGGTGCGCGCACATCCTGGAGCAGAAGCGCACCGGCCGCCTGGTTCGCCCGTCGGCCCACTACGTCGGCCCCGGCCCCCGCGAGCCACGCGACATCACCGGCTGGTCCACGGTCCGCCCGATCTGACCACCGTCGCGAGCGGTCCCGCCCGACGAATGCCTTTGTTGTCCGTCGTTCGGTGGACATCGGGGTTCAGCCGCTTGGGCGTCCCGTGGGGGTGGCGGCGCGGGACATGCTGCTGCCATGACCGCGATACAGGTTCATGGGCTGCGCAAGTCCTACGGCGACGTCACCGCCGTCGACGGGATCGATCTCGAGATCCGTCCCGGCGAGGTGTTCGCGTTACTCGGGCCCAACGGGGCCGGCAAGACCACGACCGTCGAGATCCTCGAAGGCCACCGCGGCCGCGACAGCGGCGAGGTCTCCGTGCTCGGCGCGGACCCGGCCACCGCGGGGCGGGCCTGGCGCGGGCGCATCGGCATCGTGCTGCAGACGGCGACCGACGCCGCGGAGCTGACCGTCGCCGAGAGCGTCCGCCACTACGCCCGCTACTACGCCGACCCGGCCGACCCGGCGACGGTGATCGAGCAGGTCGGCCTCACCGCCAAGGCCGGCGCCAGGGTCAAGAGCCTCTCCGGTGGCCAGCGCCGCCGGCTGGACGTCGCGCTCGGCGTGATCGGCCGGCCGGAGCTGGTCTTCCTCGACGAGCCGACCACCGGCTTCGACCCGGAGGCGCGCCGCCAGTTCTGGGAGCTGATCCGCGGGTTGGCCGCCACCGGCACCACGGTCGTGCTCACCACGCACTACCTCGACGAGGCCGAGCAGCTGGCCGACCGGGTCGCGGTGATCGCCGGCGGCAAGATCGTCGCCGAGGGCACCCCGGCGACACTCGGCGGCCGCTCCACGGCGAAGGCGACCGTCAGCTGGATCGCCGAGGACGGCCCCCACTCGGTGCTCACCGACACCCCGACCGCGCTGGTGACCGAGCTGGCCCGCCGGTACGGCGAAGTGCCGGAGCTGGCCGTGACCAGGCCGAGCCTGGAGGACGCCTACCTCGAGCTGATCGGAGAGACCCGATGACCCACGTCCTCGACGGCCGCGCCCCGGCGCTGCCGTCCACCGCACGCATCGGTCTCGCCCGCGGCGCGATCGAGCTCAAGCAGTTCTTCCGGCAGAAGGAGCAGGTGGTCTTCACCTTCTCCTTCCCGGCGTTCATCCTCATCCTGCTCGGCTCGATCTTCACCGACACCTACGCGGGCACCGGTGTCTCCGTCGGCCAGGTCTTCTCCGCGAGCATGATCGCCGGCGGAATCGTCGCGACGTCGTTCCTCAACATGGGCATCGGTGTCGCCTCGACCGCGAGAGCGGCGCACTCAAGCGGCTGCGCGGCACACCGATGACCGCGTCGGCCTACTTCATCGGCAAGATGGTGATGGTCGCGGTCGCGACCGTCGCCGAGGTGATCGTGCTGCTGGCCGTCGGCATGCTGGTCTTCGACGTCGAGCTGCCGAGCGAAGCCGGCCGCTGGCTCACCTTCGGGTGGGTGCTCGTGCTCAGCGTCATCAGCTGTTCGCTGCTGGGCATCGCGATCAGTGGGCTCGCGAAGTCCGCGCAGAGCGCCGCGGCCACCACGAACGTCCCGTACATCGCGCTGATGTTCCTGTCCGGGGTGTACATCACCATCGACGCGCTGCCCGACTGGATGATCACGGTGGGTTCGCTGTTCCCGATCAAGTGGGCGGCGCAGGGCCTACGCTCGGTCTTCCTGCCCGACAGCATGGCGAGCCAGGAGGCGGCAGGATCATGGGAACACGGGACGACCGCGCTCGTGCTGGGGGCCTGGTGCGTGATCGGGCTGGTGCTGTGTCTTGCGACGTTCCGGTGGACGAACAAGCGAGCCGGCTGAGCCGCCTGTTCCGCCGGGTCGCCGCGAGCGACGAAGCGTGGCGGCAGTGGTACTGGCTGTGGGATGCCTACTACACCGTCGGCCTGGTCGCGCTGCTGACGATGGTGCTGACCGACGACACGAGGTCCACGGTGTCGCACGTCGGGTCGGCCGTGACGCTGGGCATCGGCGCGGTCTGGTACGTGTTCGCCGGCCGACCGGTCATCATCGCCGACCGCCACGACTGGCGCACGACGGTGTTCATGATCGGGATGATCGCGGTGTACCTCACCGCGCTCGCGTTCGACGGGACCAACTCGTTCGGGTTGTTCGCGGTCATCCCGATGGCCTTCATGACCCTGCGGCTGCGGTCGGCGATCCTCCTCGTGGTGCCGCTGAACCTCACCCCGCCGCTCTCGGCCGTCCTGCACGGTGCCGCGACTTCGCTGCTGGCACAGCTGGTGCCGTTCGCGGTTGGCGGCATGGCGTTGTCGGTCCTGCTCGGCGTCTGGATCACCAGGGTCATCTCCGAGAGCGAGGAACGCAAGGAGCTGATCAGCCAGCTCGAGGCAACCCGCGCGGAGGTCAGCCGGCTGTCCCACGAGACGGGGGTGGCCGCCGAGCGGAGCCGGCTGGCCGCCGAGATCCACGACACGCTCGCCCAGGGCTTCACCAGCCTGCTCACCCTCGTCCAGGCCGCGGAGTCCGAATTGGACAATGATCGGGATCGGGTTCGCGACTACCTGACGCTGGCGGCGCGGACCGCGCGGGAGAACCTCGACGAGGCCAGGGCGCTGGTAGTCGGGCTGACCAGCCTCAGCCACGGCACGGGCTCGCTCGACGAGGCGGTGCGCCGGCAGGTGGACCGCCTCGTCGAGACCACCGGTATCAGCACCGACTATCGGGTGGCTGGCGACCTGCTCGAGGTCCCGACCGCCGCCGAGGTGCTGGTCCTGCGCACCGTCCAGGAAACGATGACCAACGTCGGCAAGCACGCGACCGCCGACCACGTCACGGTCTCACTGCGCTTCACCGGCTCGGCGGTGGTTCTCGAGATCACCGACGACGGTGTGGGCTTCGACGCCGACGCGGTGCGCGCCGCCGAGCCGGCGGGGCCGACCGGGTTCGGGCTGCGCGGCATGCGGTCGCGGGCGGAACAGGTCGGCGGCGAGCTGGAGATCAGCAGCGCACCGGGAGACGGGACGACGGTCCGGTTGGAGGTGCCGCTGTGAGCGAACCATCAGCACAGGGGCGCGTGATCCGGATCCTGCTGGTGGACGACCACCCGGTGGTCCGCACGGGACTGCGCGGCATGTTGGAGGCGGAGTCGGACCTGTCGGTGGTCGGCGAGGCCGCGTCCGGGTCCGAGGCGGTCGAGCTGGCCCGCACCAGCGAGCCGGACGTGGTGCTGATGGACCTGCGGATGCCCGGCCTGGACGGCGTCGGCGCCACCGAGCGGATCCTCGCCGAGTCGCGGGAGGCCCGGATCGTCGTGCTCACCACGTACGAGACGGACTCCGACATCCTGCGTGCCGTCGAGGCCGGTGCCGCCGGCTACCTGCTCAAGGACGCGACCCCAGCCGAGCTCGCCGGCGCGATCCGGGCCGCGCACCGCGGCGAGACGGTGCTCGCCCCGTCGGTGGCGAGCCGGCTGGTCGACCAGGTCCGCCGCCCGGTGGTGCGGCTGTCGAGCCGCGAACGGGAGGTGCTCGGTCTGGTGGCCACCGGGAAGACCAACGCGGACATCGGCGCCGCCCTGCACATCACCGAGGCGACAGTGAAGACGCACCTGCTGCGGATCTTCAACAAGCTCGACGTGTCCGACCGCACGGCCGCGGTAACCACCGCGACGGCCAGGGGGCTGCTGAGCTAGCGTGCGGTGCGTGTTTCCGACTACCGAGTTCGCGCTACGACACCGAGTGGCCACCGAGCAGGCCACCGGCCGGGCACCGTCGCTGACCGCCGCCGTCGTGCGCGGCGGCGAGGTGCTGTGGAGCGGGGCGCGCGGCACCGTGGACGGCAGTGCGCACGGCGCCGTCCCCACCACCGACACCCAGTACCGGATCGGCTCGATCACCAAGACGTTCGTCGCGGTGCTGGTGATGCGGCTGCGCGACGAGGGCCGGCTACGGCTGAACGACCCGCTCGACAAGCACGTCGACGGCACGTCGTTCGGCCACCTGACCATCGCGCAGCTGCTCGCGCACACCGGCGGGCTCACGTCGGAGTCGCCTGGCACGTGGTGGGAGCGCGCCCCCGGCGCCGACTGGTCGGCGCTGCGGGACAGCGTCGCCGACGACGAGCAGGTGCTGCGGCCCGGTCAGCGGTTCCACTACAGCAACCTCGGCTACGGCACGCTCGGCGAGCTGGTCGCTCAGCTGCGCGGGCAGAGCTGGCTGGACGCGCTGCGCGCCGAGGTGCTCGGTCCGCTGGAGATGATCAGGACCGACCCGCACCCGGTGGCGCCGTACGCGCCGGGCTGGGCGGTACACCCGCACGCGGACGTGCTGCTGCCGGAGCCGACGCCGGACGCCGGCGCGATGGCGCCGGCCGGGCAGCTGTGGTCGACGGTGACCGACCTCGCGCGCTTGACCCGCTTCCTGGCCGGGGACACCGGCGAGGTGCTGCACCCGGACACCGTCGCGGAGATGGCCGAAACGCCCGTGCTGGAGAAGCAGGACACCTGGACGTCCGGGTATGGCCTCGGCCTGCAGGTGTTCCAGGACAACGGCCGCCGGCTGGTCGGGCACGGCGGTTCGATGCCGGGCTTCCTGGCGAGCGTGGTCGTCGACCCGGCGACCACCACCGGCGCGCTGGCGCTGACGAACTCGACCGCGGGCGTTGGCGTCGCAAGGCTGACCATGGACCTGATCAAGACGGTCGACGAGTACGAGCCGGCGCTGCCCACCGAGTGGCGCCCGCTGACCGAGGTCGACCCGGACCTGCTGGCGCTGACCGGCCAGTGGTTCTGGGGCCCGACCCCGCACACGCTGCGGCTGCTCGGCGACAACTGGCTGGACCTGCGCCCGACGAACGGCCCCGGCCGCGCGTCCCGGTTCCGCCGGGAGCCGGACGGCACGTGGACCGGCCTTGACGCCTACTACGCCGGCGAGACGCTGCGCGTCTGCCGCCACCCGGACGGCACGGTCAGCCACCTCGATCTGGCGACGTTCGTGTTCACCCGCACCCCGTACGACCCGGCCGCCCCGATCCCCGGCGGACTGGACGAAGCCGGCTGGCGCGCGGTCGGTCAGTAGCCGACACGAGCCGTTCTTTCCCGCCCTTTTCGCGCCTCCGCGCACGCCAACGCGGTGATACCTTCTGCGCCGTCGGCGAAGGAGGAGCCATGGCGGTAACGCACACGGATCCGGACGGCCTGCCGAAACCCGAGCTGTACCGCCACGTGTCGATCTCCACCGGTTCGAGGGTGGTGTTCCTCGCCGGGCAGAACGCCCGCGACGCCGAGAGCCGCCCCATCGGCCCCGGCGACCTCACCGCGCAGACCGAGCAGGCCTACGTCAACGTCGGCACCGCCCTGGCCGAGATCGGCGCGACGTTCGACGACGTGGCGAAGCTGACGATCTACGTCGTCGACTGGCACCCGGACAAGATGGCCGAACTGGAGGCGGGCGTCGCGCGAGCGGCGGCGAAGCTGGGCATCGACTTCCCGGTCAGGACCACCACCCTGCTCGGCGTCTCGGCCCTGGCCGAACCCGACATGCTGGTCGAAGTGGAAGCCACCGCGATCCTCGACTGATCACCAACGAAACCCCGAGTGGCGCCCCCACCCAACCACCGGCAAGATCATCCGCGCGGACACTAGTGCCCATCCCCCACCCTCTCCGGGGGGCGGCCCAGGCCCAGTCTACCGGCGGGTACCGACGGAAACGGGGCAGCACGGGGTTGTGGATCAATCCTGTGGATAACCCACCCTGTTGTGGATAACTCGTCGAAGAAGCGCTGTCGAGCTGGGGAGACGCGGTGCGTGAGCGGTGGATGGACGGGGCTGAGCGGCATGTCACCGCTGGGTGGCGAGCGAAGTTCCAGCGGGGTGGGAGAGACTGAGGCGCGTACGGCAACGGCGCCGGCAGCAAGCCTGTACACCTCCGTTCGAGAGAAGCCGTCCATGACGCAGTCGCCCATCACGACCGACCCGACCTCGCTGGCGCTGCCTGCCGAGCTCAAGCCCGCCGACGGGCGATTCGGCTGCGGCCCGTCCAAGGTGCGCCCCGAGCAGCTGGCTCGACTGGTCGCCGACGGTGCCGCGGTACTCGGCACGTCGCACCGCCAGAAGCCGGTCAAGTCCCTCGTCGGCCGCGTGCGCGCGGGCCTGCGGGAGCTGTTCGCGCTGCCCGACGGTTACGAGGTCATGCTCGGCAACGGCGGCACCACCGCGTTCTGGGACGCGGCCGCGCTCGGCCTGGTCCGTACGCGCGCGCAGCACTTCACCTACGGCGAGTTCTCGTCGAAGTTCGCCAAGGTCACCACCGACGCGCCGTTCCTCGCCGACCCGGTCGTGGTCAGCGCCGAGCCGGGCAGCGCGCCGGAGATCAGCTACGCCGAGGGCACCGACCTGGTCGGCTGGGCGCACAACGAAACCTCCACGGGCGTCGCCGTGCCGGTCAGCCGCCCGGCCGGCTCGGACGGCGCGCTGATCGCCATCGACGCGACCTCGGGCGCCGGTGGGCTGCCCGTCGCCGCCGAGGACTTCGACGTCTACTACTTCGCCCCGCAGAAGTCGTTCGCCTCCGACGGTGGGCTCTGGCTCGCGCTGCTGAGCCCGGCCGCCGTCGAGCGCGTCGACGAGATCGGCGCCACCGACCGGTGGATCCCCGAGTTCCTGTCGCTGACCACCGCGCTGGACAACTCCCGCAAGGACCAGACCTACAACACCCCGGCGCTCACCACGCTCTTCCTGCTCGCCGAGCAGCTCGACTGGATGCTCGGCAACGGCGGCCTCGACTGGACGACCAAGCGCACCGCCGACTCCGCGAGCCGGCTGTACGGCTGGGCCGAGGCCACGTCGTACACCACCCCGTTCGTGACCGACCCGGCGCACCGCTCCCAGGTCGTCGGCACCGTCGACTTCACCGACGACGTCGACGCCGCCATGGTCGCGAAGGTGTTGCGCGCCAACGGGATCGTCGACGTCGAGCCGTATCGCAAGCTCGGCCGCAACCAGCTGCGGGTGGCGATGTTCCCGGCGATCGAGCCCGACGACATCACCGCGCTCACCAAGTGCGTCGACTGGGTGGTCGAGCGACTCTGATGGAGCACCTCTACTCGGGCAAGGTGCGGGACCTCTACACGGACGGCGACGACCTGCTGCTCGTCGCCTCCGACCGGATGTCGATCTACGACGTCGTGCTGCCCACCCGCATCCCGGACAAGGGCGCGCTGCTGACCCAGCTGTCCGTGTGGTGGTTCGACCAGCTCAGCGACATCGTGCCGAACCACCTGGTGTCCGCGACCGACGTGCCGGCGGAGTTCGGCCGGCGGGCGGTCCGCTGCAAACGCCTGTCGATGCTGTCCGTCGAGTGCATCGCCCGCGGCTACCTCGCCGGCCTCGGCCTGCGCGAGTACCAGGCCAGCGGCGCCGTCTCCGGCGTGCCGCTGCCGTCCGGCCTGGTGGAGGGCGCCAAGCTGCCCGCGCCGATCTTCACCCCCACCACCAAGAACAACGACGGCGGCCACGACGAGTTCATCACGTTCGACGACGTCGTCACCCAGTTCGGCACCGACACCGCCGAACGGCTGCGCGATCTGACCCTCGCCGTGTACCGCAGGGGCGCGGAGCGCGCCGCGGCCAACGGAATCATCGTGGCGGACACGAAGCTGGAGTTCGGTCTCGACGCCGACGGCACGATCACCCTCGCCGACGAGGTGCTCACCCCCGACTCGTCCCGGTTCTGGCCGGTGGAGTCGTGGCAGCCGGGCCGGCCGCAGTACTCGTTCGACAAGCAGTTCGTCCGCGAGTGGTCGGCGAGCACCGGCTGGGACCGCACCGCGCCAGGGCCCGAGATCCCGGCCGACGTGGTCACCGCGACCCGGGCTCGATACGTTGCGGCGTACGAGAAAATCACCGGTTCGGGCTGGCGTGGCTGACCCGATCGGGGAAAGATCAAGCTGGATCTTCAGGTCAGGCACTCGGCGCGCCTAGCCCGTCAAGGCGACCCGCCGATCTAACGTTGGCAGCTGAGGTGAAGTCTGTCCTGGAGTTGGGAGGAGGCCGCGATGCGTGCGCTGCGGGTCGTCGGACTCGGAGAGGACGGCAAGGTCGTCATCTGCGAGGACCCGCGTGGCGAGCGTTTCCAGCTTCCCGCCGACGAGCGGCTGCGCGCGGCAGCCCGTGGAGACATCACCCGACTCGGCCAGATCGCCATCGAGCTGGAGAGCCAGATGCGCCCTCGTGAGATCCAGTCCCGCATCCGTGCGGGAGAGTCCGTCGACCAGGTCGCCGCGGCGGCCGGTCTGCCGGCGAACCGTGTCGAGCGGTTCGCCTACCCGGTGCTGCTCGAGCGATCACGCACCGCGGAGCTCGCGCAGCGCGCGCACCCGGTCCGGGAGGACGGTCCCGACGTTCAGGAGCTCGGCGAGGTCGTGGCGCACGTCTTCTCCGCACGCGGTCAGGACTACTCGGCGGCGCTCTGGGACTCGTGGAAGGGCGAGGACGGCAAGTGGGTGGTCCAGCTGACCTGGACCGCGGGCCGGTCGAACAACCACGCGCACTGGGCGTTCCACCCCGGCGCACACGGCGGCACGGTGACGCCGCTCGACGACCACGCGCTCGACCTGCTCGACCCGAACCCGAACCGGCAGCTGCGCACGGTGCGCCCGGTGACCGAACTGGCCGCGCAGGCGCTCGCGACCGAGGTGGCCGAGCCGCCGGTCGAGGAAACCGTCGAGCCCCCGGTGGTGCAGCCCGTCGAGCGCCGGCAGGCGGTGAACGGCGGCGAGCCGCCGGCCCGCTCCTTCACCGAACGCCCAACCGAACGCGCAACCGAACGACCGGCCGAGCGGCCGGCGGAACGTCCCGCCGAGCGGCCCGCTGACCGGCCGACGACCGAGAGCCGGACCGAGGCCCGCGGCGAGGAGCGCACCGAGCAGGACTTCGTGCAGGACTTCGAGCTGACGGAGGAGCCAGAGGCCCCGGCCGCGCGCACCGAGCCACCGGCCGAGGAGCCGCCCGCCGTCGAGGAGACGTCGGCCCCGGAGCCGTCGCCAGCTGAGCCCGCCGCGAAGGAGGAGCCGGCAGCCAAGCCAGCTGCCCAGCCGGCCCGCCGGGGCAAGGGCAAGAAGGCCCGCCCGATCGTCCCGTCCTGGGAGGACGTTCTGCTTGGCACCCGCTCCAACCGCTGAATCGCGCCTGCCATGAAGGACGCCTTCAGGACGTTGAACGTCCTGAAGGCGTCCTTCATGGCAGGTCGGCCCGGCTAGACGCCGGCGGTCGGGACCTCGTTGAGTAGGTGGAGGTCCCAGCCTTCGCGCTCGCACCAGTCCTCGGCTTGCTCTCTGCTCAGCCAAGTGGTGCCGGCTGGGCGGTTGGCGCGGATCCGCGTCCAGCCGTCCGCCGCGAGCACGTGCAGGTGACCGTCGCGCAGCGCGAGCAGCCGGCCCTCCTGGAACGCCATCGTCGCCTCGGTGCGCATGAACCGCACCGTCTCCGGTCGAGTCATGGCCGAATCATCCCATCCGCGCCTTGACCTCCATCGCACTGGAGGTCCGACGCTGGCAGAAAACCAGATGCCCGACGTCCGCGGATCTCCTACCGTCGACAGGCACCGCATGGGGAGACGATGACGGACCCGACAACGCCAACGACGCACCCACCCGTCAGCAGCGCCGCAGCGCTGCGGCGGCTTGCCCCCTACCTCAAACCCGTACGTGGCCGCATGATCGGCTGCGGACTCGCCGTGCTCGGCTCGATGCTGTGTGGCCTGTCCATCCCGCTGGTCATCCGCGCTCTGCTCGACGGCCCGGTCGCCGACCGGGACACCGCCAGCCTGCCGTGGCTCATCAGTGCGGTCGCCGGGCTCGGCGCACTGGAGGCCGGGCTGTTCTTCGTGCGCCGCAGGATGATTGCCGCGCCGAGCACCGAGACAGAGGCGCGGCTGCGCGCCGACCTCTACGACCACCTGCAACGGCTGCCGATCGACTTCCACGACCGCTGGCAGTCCGGCCAGCTGCTCTCCCGTGCCGTGTCGGACCTCTCGACGCTGCGTCGGTTCATCGCGTTCGCGCTGATCTTCCTGGTGACCAACAGCCTGGTCCTGGTGATCGGACTCGGCGTGCTGGTCAGCCTCGACCCCGTGCTCGGGCTGATCTCGCTGTGCTGCATGGCGCCGCTCATCGGCATCTCCACGCAGTACGAGTCGAGGTTCGCCGCGCTGTCGCGCCGCTCCCAGGACCAGATCGGCGACCTGGCAACGACCGTCGAGGAGTCGGTGCTCGGTATCCGGGTGCTCAAGGCGTTCGGCCGCGCCCCGCACCTGGCCGCCACCTTCGCGCGGCAGGCCCGCGAGCTGCGCGGCACCGAACTGCGCAAGATCCACGTGATCGCGCTGCTGTGGGCGGCGATCATCATGCTCCCGGAGATCGCCGTCGCCGGGTTCCTGCTGTACGGCAGCTTCGGCATCGCCGACGGCACCATGACGGTCGGCACGCTCGTGGCCGCCGTCGCCGTCGCCGCCTACCTGCGCTGGCCGACCGACTCGATCGGCTGGCTGCTCGCCGAGACGAACCAGGCGGCCACCGCGGCCACGCGCTACTGGGAGGTCCGCGACGCGGCGGTGACGATCACCAGCCCAGACCGGCCGCGCCGGCTCGAGCAGGTGCGCGGACAGCTGCGGTTCGACAACGTGCGGTTCGGCTACCCCGGCGCGACGGACGAGATCCTCCGCGGTGTCACCCTCGACATCGCGCCCGGCGAGACCGTCGCGCTCGTCGGCGCCACCGGCTCCGGCAAGTCGACGCTGACCGCGCTGGTCGCCCGGCTCGCCGACGTCACCGGCGGCCGGATCAGCATCGACGGCGTCGACGTGCGGGATCTCGACCTCGCGCAGCTCCGCCGGATCGTGGCCACCGCGTTCGAGGAGCCGGTGCTGTTCTCCGCCAGCGTCCGGGAGAACGTCGCCCTCGGCGTGCCGGACGCCAGCGAGGAGGACGTCCGCGGCGCGCTGCGGGTCGCCGCGGCGACGGACTTCGTCGACGCGCTGCCGTGGGGCCTTTCCACCCGCATCGGCGAGGAGGGCCTGTCGCTGTCCGGCGGGCAGCGACAGCGGCTCGCGCTGGCCCGCGCGGTCATCGGCCGGCCGTCGGTGCTCGTGCTCGACGATCCGCTGTCCGCGCTGGACGTGCACACCGAGGCCGAGGTGGAGCGCGCGCTGCGCAGCGTGCTGCACGGGGCGACGGCGCTCGTCGTCGCGCACCGGTCGAGCACCGTGCAGCTCGCCGACCGGGTCGCGCTGCTGTCCGGCGGCCGGATCACCGCGGTCGGCACCCACTCCGAGCTGCTCGCCGGCAACCCGGAGTACCGCAGCCTTCTATCCACAATGGACTCCGCAGAGTCGGAGGAGGTGGCATGACGCCGTGAGCGACAACGATTCCTGGCGCGGCGTCGCGGCGGAGGACGTCGAGGAGATCGACCGGGTGACGGTGGGCCGGCTGCAGGCCCGCTCCCGGCGGCTGCTCCGCTCGCTGCTGCGCCCGTACCTGGTGCTCGAGATCGTCGCGCTGGTACTGGTGATCGCGGAGAACCTGGTCGCGCTGTCCGGTCCGGTGCTGGTCGCGGTCGCGATCGACGCCGGCATCCCGGCCGCGACCGACGGCCGGCCGGCGCTACTCGCCTGGTGCCTCGCCGGCTACCTCGGCTCCGGCCTCGGCGCCGCGGCGCTGCGCTACGCCTTCCTGCGGACCTCCGGCCGGATCGGCCAGGACGTGCTCTACGAACTGCGCAGGCGGATCTTCGCGCACGCGCAGCGGCTGTCGCTCTCGTTCCACGAGAAGTACACCTCCGGCAAGGTGATCTCCCGGCAGACCAGCGACATCGACGCGATCCGCGACCTGTTCGAGGACGGCCTCAACGGCCTGTTCGACGCGGTGTTCACCGTGGTCGGGGTGGCCATCATGCTGCTGATCCTCGACCTGCCGCTCGGGCTGGTCGTCGTCGCCGGCGCGGTGCCGGTGCTCCTGGCCACCCACTGGGCCTACGTCCGCACCCAGCACGCCTACCGGGGCACCCGCGGCGCGATCGCCAAGGTCATCGTCCAGTTCGTCGAGACGATGAACGGAATGCGCGCGGTGCAGGCGTTCCGCCGGGAGCCGCGCAACGCGGCGATCATGAACCGGCTCAACGTGCGGTTCCGTGACGCCAACCGCGACTCCCTCATCGTGATGGCGTGGTTCACCATGTCGGTGCGGCTGGTCGGCAACCTCTCCCTGGCGCTGGTGCTGGCGATCGGCGCGGTGCGGGTGGCCGACGGCGGGCTGGCGATCGGCGTGCTGACCGCGTTCGCGCTGTACCTGCGCCAGTTCTACGACCCGCTCGACGAGCTGGCGATGTTCGCCAACTCCTACACGGCCGCGACCGCCGCCCTGGAGAAGATCTCCGGCCTGTTGGAGGAGACCCCGGCGGTCGCCGAGCCGGCCGACCCGACGCCGCTACCCGACGCGCGGCGCGGCGGCCGGGAGATCACGTTCACCGGCGTCGAGTTCCGGTACGCGGCGGACTCGCGGGTGGTGCTGCCGGACCTGTCGCTGCGGGTGCCGGCCGGGCAGACCGTCGCGCTGGTCGGCCCGACCGGCGCCGGCAAGTCGACCATCGCCAAGCTGGTCGCCCGGTTCTACGACCCGACGGCCGGACAGGTCGCGCTGGACGGTGTCGTGTTGCGCGACGTCGCCGACGCCGACCTGCGCCATGAGGTGATCACCGTGACGCAGGAGAACTTCCTGTTCAGCGGCTCGGTCGCGGACAACATCGGGCTCGGCCGGCCCACCGCGTCGCGGGCCGAGATCGAGGCGGCCGCGGCGGCGGTCGGCGCGCAGGAGTTCATCACGGCGCTGCCCGAGGGCTACGACACCGACGTGCGCAAGCGCGGCGGCCGGCTGTCCGCCGGACAGCGCCAGCTGGTGGCCTTCGCCAGGGCGTTCCTCGCCGACCCTGCCGTGCTGATCCTCGACGAGGCCACGTCCAGCCTGGATGTCCCCACCGAGCGGGCCGTGCAGGCGGCGCTGGAGTCGGTGCTGGCCGACCGCACGGCGCTGATCATCGCGCACCGGCTGTCGACCGTGCTGATCGCCGACCGGGTGCTGGTCGTCGAGGACGGCCGGGTCGTGGAGGACGGCGCGCCGAGCGACCTCGTCACCGAGACCGGCCGGTTCGCCACCCTGC
>Ga0193742_1000643_pt1 | contig 22761 bp, 44 predicted proteins | sample L2c1metaG_FD_165511 | JGI IMG/M metagenome (GOLD analysis project Ga0193742, IMG submission 165511) | Soil microbial communities from a riparian zone of the East river system, Colorado, United States - L2c1 | ecosystem: Environmental > Terrestrial > Soil > Riparian zone | place: USA: East River... | reverse complement strand
ATGAGACGGCGCTCCTCGGCGCTGCGGCCACGGATGTCCTTCTCGATGGCATAGAACTCGGCGATATGCTTGAGCGCCTCGCTTGCAATGGGCGCGGGACCGGGTGTGGCAAGTTCGTAGAAGTTACGCCGCATATGCGACCAGCAGAATGCAAAGTGAACGTCGCCACGCTCGGCGAGCTTGCCATAGCCGGCATAGCCATCGACCTGCAGAATCCCCTTGAAGCCTGCGAGATGGGCGATCGGTCGGTCGGCTTTGCGATCCGGGGCATAGACATAGGCAACGCCCGGCGGATCGGCGCCGCCCCATGGCCGATCATCCGCCGCATAGGCCGAGAGCTGACCGGTCTTGGTACGCCGCGAACAGCTTTGATCGTTGCCTGAGCTTGTCAAGGAGGCGCTCATGCAACGGACGCAGGTGGAAGGCTGCCTGCCCCACCCAGTCCGCCAACGTCGAACGATCGAGCTCAATGCCCTGGCAGGCGTAAATCTGCGCCTGCCGATAGAGCGGCAAGTGATCGGCATATTTGGAGACCGGGACCTGGGCGACGGTGGCCTCGGTCGGCAGCCCGCCTTCGATCAGCCGGGCCGGGGCCGGCGCCTGCATAACGCCGTCCTCGCAAGCCCGGCAGGCGTATTTGGGACGCCGGGGCACGAGGATCCGTACTGCGCCGGGACCAGGTCCAGCCGCTCGCTTCTATCCTCACCGATCCGGTGCAACTCACCCTGGCAGCAGGGACAGGTCTTGTCCTCGATGTCGACGACGACCTCGAGCCGCGGCAGGTGCGTCGGCAAGGCGCCAGGGTTGCCGCGGCGCTTGCGAGGCCGCGCCTGACCGCCTTCAGGCGCGCCCACATCCTGCGCCGTCTCGCCGTACGCTGCGACCTGCTCGACATCCTCCAGACCCAGCAGCATCTGGTCTTCAGGCAGCGTCTCTGCCCGCCGGCCGAACCGGTGTCGCTGCAACTCCTTAATGATCTGACGCAGCCGTTCGCTCTCGCACCGTTCGGCAAGCAGCATCGCTTTCGGGGTCTCGGGATCGTCAGGCAGGGCGTCACTCACACCCAATTCAGAGCATATTCGCCACCATCTGGCGACGCGGCCGACGCTCCTGATTCACTTCGCCGCAGCGCCGCCAACAGCTATCCGGCTTGCGTTGGCGCTGGCGCCTCCCGCACCTCATACACAAGCCGCCAGTCGAGCCCTCCAGTAGCCCCGCCAATTGCGCCGCCGACAGACGCATTACGCCGTCCTCGATCTTGCGCCAGCGGAAGATCCCATCCTCAAGCCGTTTGGCGAACAGGCACAGACCCGTTCCGTCCCAGAACACCCGCTTGATCCGATCCGCCCGCTTGGCCCGAAACACATAAACAGCTCCCGAGAATGGATCTGCCCGCATGCTCTCGCGCACCAGAGTCGCAAGCCCTTCCATCCCCTTACGGAAGTCTACCGGCTTGGTCGCCACCATCACCCGGACCGCACCCGACGGCCGATCACCGGCTCGCCTTCAGTGCCTGGACGATCGACACAATCACGTCGTATCCGCACCACGACCAGCCCGGATCGTGATCCCGTCGACTTCGATCTCGATGATCCCGGCATCCGCCTTGGCCTTGCAGCGCACCGCTTTGCGCTCCCGGTCAACAGCCGGCGCCGGCACCACGGCATCCACCACCGCTGGCACAAACTGTACTTCTTCCGCTTCGGAATGACCGCCCGCTGCTTCTCGCAACTGACGTCGCCAGCCAAACAACTGCGGCGGCGACAATCCATGCCGTCGTGCTACCGAACAAACCGAGTCGCCGCTCGCCACGATTTCCGCAACGATCCGCGCCTTGTCCTCGTCGCTCCACTTCCGCCGACGGCCGGCTCCGGTGAAGACCTCAAGCCGCTGCACCGGCTCCGTGATAGCAGTATGCACTGTGTCCATTCTAAGCCTGACGGTCCAAACCAAACCGCCGACTCGCAGATCACTTCATCATCCGGAAGGTGGCCACTGAACACCGCTTACCTTCAATGTGACACCTGACCCAATGAGCCAAACTGCGGTGTTGAACTCAACGGACCCTTAATCGTTATCAGGCTGGCATGTTCAGAGGGTTTTCAGATGTCACTTTTGGCTACCATTGGAACATTTTGGCTCATCGCGATCGTCGGCTTGGCCGTCGCGCTACTGAACCGGCGTCCGCGTCCGGCAATGCGTGTCAGGCTATCTCGCTGGGTCATGCGCCATCAGCGTCCGGGACGGCATCAGCCCGCACGCGAGCATCCCATGCATAATCCGGAGTGGCAACCGACCGCCCGGTTATTTGTGACCTACCCAACAGACCTCTTCCCGGCCAAACGCTAGTTCTTCGCGCTATGGCGAGCAGGGTCTCCGAGATGCCTGCGGGCGACGGTGTGCCCAGATCAACGAACTCATTGCTATCAGCCGCTTGAGATCGCGGCCGTGAGTTTTCCATTTTTGAAGCCGTGCCCCGCTCTCTTTGTGTGCACGTCTTGCGGCCTGACTTTTGCCGAAGGTGATCAGGAAGGCGCATATAAGGCTGGCGGGACGCAACGTTTTAGAATCTTCAGATATTGGGTTCGCAAGGTTGGGTAACGATGTGCCGGCGCGACCTTGAACGCGGGATCTGCGAATAGTCAAGCACTCACCGTCTGGGGCAGGTAAAGAGGCGGCGCTCGGCAGCTCGGCGGTGTGCGGCCCAAGCGCAGCTGAACTTTAATCAACGCTTACTGCGGGCCCCGTAAAGAAAAACCCGCCGGGATAACGGCGGGCTATTTTGTCGGGAAAGTGCCCGTCAGTCCTACTCTGATTTTTTCTTCTTTTCGCCGGGCTTGATGAAATGGACGCCGACCTGGTCGCCATTGACCCAAGCGAGTTCGCACCGCCGATATGCTTTTCCCATCGTCGACAGCACCAGGAAAAACTCCTTCATGGCAAGACCTTCAACCGAGCCATCGATTGAAAGTCTGGCGCCGGTGTCCGACGCATCCAGCATTGTACAGGGACGACGCCAAGTTCCGTCGATCGCCATCATGTTGGCCGTAAATCCCTTCTCGAATACGACCCTGTGTGCCTTGCGCTGTTCCGACATGAATCGCCCTGCGACAAAGCCGTCATCTCAGTCGACGACGGCTTTTCAAAACACGCTCATCCAGCAGATTCAGCCTGAGCCGATTTGGTTAAACAAGGGTGAACCCCGCCGATGTGAACCGCCGCGCTACTTTCAGAGCCGCAGATTCCCCGCTGACTCTTTGCCGCTGTCGCTAACGACCTCATACGAGATCTTGACGCTCTCAGCGAGACCGGCTTTCTCAACCGCTGAAGTATGCACGAAGACATGCTTGCCGCCGGTGTCGGGCTGAATAAAACCATAGCCTTTGCTCGCGTTGAACCACTTCACAGTACCTGTCGCCACGTCCGCACTCCGTTTTGAATTTAACGGCAGCAGCCTAACTAGACGCTCGAATGGCCCGCAAGAAAATCCGGCCGGCGTAGTGCGGGGCTATGGCCTGATTTCTTCGACATCTAGCCGGCCTGTAAATTTAACGAGCCGCATATTAATATTATTGGCTTTTGCCAGCCCTCGGGCCGCCGGCATCATGCTCTCCAACCGCGCGACATCGGCCGCGATCAACGGTGCATACTCACCAGTTATCAGCTTGGCTTGCGCGACGACCTCCCGTCGCGCGTCGTCGACGTATGTCACTATCCAAAGTTGGTCGAGCCGCTGAATACCATCAGGTGACGTCATTTTGAGATCGGCTTGCTGGTACGGGATTGTCGAACCTAGAAACGCTGTCGAGGCGACGATCGCGAGTTTCGGAATAGTAAACATTGAAAACGCTCCCTTGGCGGGCTTTCGTGCGCTGTGCCGCTCAGTCCTCCCTAGTGCCGGCTAGGACAATCCTGCGGCGACTTTTCGTCCTGCTTTCCTTGGTCGTCCTTCATTTCGAGAACACGGCTATGTATACGATGGTCAATACAATGACCATGAGACCGAAGAACCTTTCACCAGCGAAACGAGCTGCGTTCAGGCAGGGTGATCGCAAACTCCACAATGGTCACCAAGATGTCTATGAGTGCGCCCATGGTTTCCCCCTGCGGCAGCATAGCCCGGATTCCGAACGGGGTGCCACCATGGCACTAACCTGCCGCGTAACCCGGGCTGCCCTGGACGTCGGCTGCTTCCGCCCGGCCAACAACCCGTCGTTACTTGGACGCAGTCGTTTTGTTTTCCATGTTGACGACTTGGACGCGGCGGTTGACCTCAGCCTGCGGGCGCGCGGGATCCTTGAGCTTGGTCTTGCCATATCCGACGGAGACCAAATCGGAACCACTAATGCCAAATTTGTCGACCAGATAGCGCTTGATCGCGTCGGCCCTGCGCTCGGAGAGGTCCAGATTGTAGTCTTCGCCACCCACCGCATCGGTATGGCCAGCGACCACGAAGGTCGAGCCCTTCAACTCGGAATTGGACAATGCGCGACCAAGCGCCTGAATTGACGGCAACGATCTGGAATTGATCCGGGCCGATTTGTATTCGAACTGAATTTCGAGATCGATGTTGGGTTTGTCCTTGATTAGCGTTGCGATCTCTTCGCGTTCGCTGATCGACAGCGAATGCGTGGCGCGGCCACGAACCTTCTGGATTAACGGGTTTTCGGCGGGAGCGGCGGCCGCTTCAACCCGCTGCGGGCCGATAGAAAGGCCGCGTTGCGGCGACTTCATTGCGGGAATTAAAGCACGGAGGATCTGATCCTCGGTGAAGTTCTTGACCTTTTCCTCGGCGAGCGTAATTCCCGTCCCGAACGAAAGTGTGGCGCCGATGGTGGCCACCCATAGAATGGCGGCCAGGGTTTTTCCAGCTTCCTTCGACATTGCCAGTCCCTCCTGCGAGTATCCCGCACGTTTCCAAACGTAATGCAAATCAGCTGCCGAACCATACGGTCGCGGCATAATTCTAGTCTGTTACTGCAGATGATGCCTGCCCGCAGGAGGCGCCACCGTCACCTCAAAAACTTTATAGGTCTGTACGCCGTAGTCGGCGAACTCCTTACAACATTAGGATTCATCACCTTGGCGTTGGTTATATCCTAATCACCCTTGGAAATCGAGCCGTTGCATTTTTCCGCGGCACCGTGTCCGTACATCGGAGACGTCCATTCTCTGGTGCGGAATTCGTGATTAGCGATCCCATACTTGGGCAGAAGTCTACCGCTTAACCTCTACACAAATTCCGTAATAATACCAGCATACTGAGCGTCGCGGCGTGAAGCGCACGTTGTCAGCGGCCGAACTGACTGCTTATTCGCCGTGCAACGACGCTAAGCTCTAAAGACAGTGCACCCATTATCGAGCGCCCCAATCTGTGGAGTGATTTGCTTAATCCCCTCGCCGCGCGTTGATGACGCCCACGTCACCGCGCATCATCCAGATCCCGCTGTCCGGCGGCGACCGCAAGGCCCAGGCGAAAGACGTCCCCCCATGCGCACGGCGCAAGGCTGGCTGCGCAAGTTCGATGAACCGATTGAGACACCGGACGGCAAATACCCTCAGCACATTACGCTAAGCGGTTGCCTACCTCGCCAACACCGTCCCCAAATCGGAACTCAATATGCCGGCGGTCACGACCGCGGCGGAGATGCTGACCCATGCGACGGAGCGCGGCATTGCCTGGATGTTCTAGGCGCGCATCGAGGTCCTGCAGGCGCTGCACCGCCACGAGGTGCGGGAGTTCAATCCGGACGCCAAAGAGCATCACTGGGGGCAAGCGGAAGCTGAAGCGCGATAGCTAAATCAGCCAGGTCTGAGCAACCGACTTCTTGAGGCTCATGATTGAAGGACGGTCGATCCAGCCTGCCAACCATCCGCCCGTGTTCTGATCGAAGTTGGATTTGAACATGCCATTGCCGCAGTCTAAGCAGACGACGCTATCCTGCTCTTGATTCCGCTTGAGGACGTAGACCTTTTGACCGCAACTGCAACGACTGGTGGTCGCCTGTAGTGTTTCGATGAGAGAATCCTCGCCCGAATTCGCAGCGTGAGGCCACCGTAGAAAAACAGCCCATCGTCTCGATCGCACGCCGGCGAAATCAGCCAAGCCTGAGATTTTCAGCAGACTCTTTGCGCCGGTTTGCGACGACCTCGTAGCTCACCATCGCGCCTTCGTTGAGGATGCTCATTGCCCTCGTCCGGGTTCAGCGTGGCGCGGCCGTCGGGCGATCATATTCCGCTCGGCGGCTTCGTTCACAATTGGGATGGTTCTGATGTTGCTGCGTGGTTCAAATTCGCGATCGCATAAAGAGAGATCGCATCTTACAGCGATCTTTTTTTCAAGGCGTTCTATATCCGGCAAATAGGTTTGCGGTCTGGTTTGGCGTCGATACAACGGTCGCCGCTGGATTTACAAGCGCGTCGTCGACTACAAAGATCCGGAAGAACTCAACCGCGATGCCGTCGGACCTCGAAATCCTTCAGCGCAGAACACCGAACGGCGCTCGTTGGCCGAACTCGCGGTAACGGCTCCCCCCGATCACGGGCGAGAATACAAGATTTAAATGGATCCTACCAAAACCCGGGCTAGGTATCTCGTAGGCATTCTACTGACGGCCATTTTGATTGCCGCCGCCTTACGTTACGTTCTCCATGTTCACGCAGGTTTCACGCGCCAACAGATTTTCATTGGAGCCTTGGCTGTGGCGTTTACCGCCACTCTGCTCATCTTGATTCTTCGGCGGAGCCGACGCAGCCAGTAGGTTTGCTGGCGGTCCTTCGCAATCAGTCGAACGCACCGCTGTGATCTATAGATATCGTTTCGCCACAAGCAACACGCCGCTGGACGTGCTGATCACAAAACGCATATCGCGAAAGCTAGCTGTCGCAGCCGACCACTATGGTGACGTCTCGCGCTTCTTCATTTTTTGATGGCTGGGCATATGGTCTCCGGGAAATTCGACCAGGCGATCGAGCGAGCGCACTGGGGTTTAGGATTCGTTGCGGCACCCGGCCGCCACGGCTGGCCGCTTGAACTACAGGCAGAATAAGCGTAGTACAGTATATATGAAGACGTCAACACAAAATGTAATACGAAAAAAGCTCGGCCGGCCGGCAACAGGCCAAGATCCGGTGACGGCTATTCGACTGTCGGCGGAGATGCGTGAAGCAGTCGACAAATGGGCGGCCAAGCAGGACGACGAACCTGGCCGATCCGAGGCCATCCGCCGGCTGGTGGAGCTCGGGCTCAGCGCTAAGCCCAAAGCTACTCCGACAGAGCGCCTTAAAGCGGCGCGCGTATCTGCCTCAGCAGCGGGCGGTCTGAAAGCGAAGAAGTGACGATGCACGCGAAGAGCAAACCTTGGACGCCGGAAGACGACGAAGGTCTCCGCAAAGAGATTACTTCAGGTGTCTCTCTTCTCGCCGTCTCTCAAAAAGCTCGGCCGTACCGAGGTGGCGGTCAGGGCTCGCGCATACATTCTAAGGCTGAGCCTCACAATTAATTGGTGTAAAACGTCGCGACAGTCCGAAGTGGGTTTGACCGCGAAGCACGAAAACAGTGGGGTTGCGTTATGGGTTGGATGGACGATCGAGACCGACTAATTGCCGAAACATTGGCTTTTGCGGAAAACGGTTGGGGCTGCACAACCGAAGCCGCCAGAACCGCAACACAGCGTGCTGGTTGAAGAAGTTGAGCAAATCCAGAGCGCATCACCTAGCACTTTCGAGCCGCCGGTATTTGAGAGAATTGCAGCTCTCCCACGGCGAAATGAGCGTGAGGAAATTGCTAACCGCTTGGCTTCCTTTAAGTCCACGCAGTTGAGATTCCAACGGGAGCGCGAACAGTTCTGTTCGGTAACCCTCAGCGACGCCCTCAATGCAACGCTTACAGCGCCTCCAAAGCAACCTCATAGCTAAAAACCACGTCCAGAGATCCGTTCGCAGGTGAAGGCGAAATGAACAACGAAGCAGACCCGCTTGCTCAGTTCGGCCTCGAAGCGATCGATCTCAAATGGACGTTGCGGGACATTGCCGCAACGCGAACGTGGATGATCAAAAAGGACCATTTAGCAAAGCTGATCGAACTTGGCCTGATCGCGACGCGCGGAGAAGCCCTGTACTTAACGGCAGCCGGGCAGGATTTGATATGGGGGTCAAATAGCTGACCCGCTCGTTGCATGAGGGCTAGGAACTCCAGATGCGGAAATTCGGAATCGCGGTCTTTTCGCCACTTTTACACGTTGCTTCTCGTCGGTTCGGCAGGCCCAGAATTGCGGGGCGTAAGCCCGTAGTTCTCCGACGGAGAACAGAGTTCTCATTCGCGCACGGTTCGATGTCGAACGAACTTTTACCGCCTGTTAACCATACCAGCGCATCCTGCCAGTCGCTTCTGGATGGAGCCGCTATCTAAGCCGTCGCATGGCCAGAACAGCCAGCGGCGGCTTTATAGTTTGGCCGCCTCAGTTGGCGGCCCTCTGGCTGATAAAAATCGGGGTAAAATTACGGAGGCGACCCGCAACTCTTTCTAAACTAAACCGACACACCATACGGAATGGACGAGCGGCTTCCAGACTTCTCAGAGGAAACGATGCTGCAGGCGCTCAATCGGCGCTATGCATCCCTCACCGCTTGGCTTTTGAGATTCGACCGTATGCCGGACCAAGGGCGGTTGCCGGAGCCAACGCGGGCCGAATCCAAAGCGCGCATGAACACCCCTTCACGTCAACCTCATCCGCCGCGTCCGACGTAACTGTTGAATGACCGGCGAACAATCCCGAAAACTGAAGGCCGCACTGCGGAATCGGAACGCTTCATTCGTGATTGACGGCGAGGCGGTGCTCCTAGACTAGGCGTCGACGGCATCTCCGACTTCGACGGGCTCCGCAGCCGAAAGTACCGCGATGAGGTGAAGTTCTACGCCTTCGATATCCTGATGAGCGGCGGGCAGGATTTGCGGAAGCTTCCGACCTTCCGAAAGATACCTTGAGACAACATCTAGATTCGCTCATTGCTGACCCTGAATCCGAACGTTATTCTCCGGGCATAACGGCAATATTTCGATTAACTTTTTTCTTACTGCCAGTGGGACGGACAAGACTTGACAGCTGTCAATTTCTATATCCGGCGAATGGATTCAAAAGCAGCAAGCCTCCTAAGATTTGAGCAGCGGCCTCTCTGACATCGTTCGTCTTTGCGGTAGTATTATTACGAGCGGTCTAGTTCCTATCAGGGGAGACTGACATGGCTCGCCGCTACTGCGATAAAGCCCCTGCCATTCCTCCCGGCCTGGCGGGGGTTTTCTTTTATCGGCCCAATAAGCCTACGCCGAAGTCGTCGAATTCGAGGTCGACTGGGGGTTCCCGGATATAGTCCGGGAGACGGCGGTTCTTCCGCCTCTCTACCACGACCGCTTTTTTGCGAGGTCTTTCGCGGACGCGCTCTTTGGGTAACGGCGTAATTACAGGCTTGCTTTCAACCGGAGCAACTTCCGGCTGTTTTGGTGCCTCAATTGGCTTTTCCTCTACCCATTTCTTTTCCGCAACAGCTCCGCGATGCTTCTCCATGAACTCTTTGCACTGAATTGGAAAAACCATTTCGCCCGGGGCAGTTATGCCTATCGGCATGCACCCACCGGGCGGCACCTCTTCCGCTGCTGGAGCAGAAGTGGGAGTTGGATTTGGAGGTACTGCACCAGTATCTTGAGCGAGGGCTGCTCTGAACATCAATGCGAGCGAGGCAATGATCCAAAGAGGCATGGCGTACTTCGCTAATTTCGCTATTGGTTTCATCGCTACCGGGCCACCCTAGCCGTTGCCACGCCCAGTAGGGCTGCAGGAATGACAGCTTGCGCAATAAATGCGCTGCAATTTCGTCAACTCGTTCGCGGGTCTTACGCGCCGACGCGGGAGTATCCTGGACGGACCGTATTACCACTATACGCCGCCAGTTCACCCCTACCCCGACTCACTCGTCGACGGAACAGTTCACAATTCAATGAAAACGATAAAGCACGATACAACAGTTCACTGTGATAAACCTCACAGTGCGCGGAGAATTGCCGCGCCACTCGTACAGCAAACCTCCGACGCAACCCGGGAGGTTCGCGTTATAGCAAGCCGTTCAAATTTATGCTGTACGCAAAAGCCACAATTAGGCCGGCGACTACGGCGCAGCCTATTAACAATGCGGCAGTTGCTCGGGGTTCGCGTGCCATCGGCCCCAACGCCCTGCACACCCCAACGTTCCAAGTTACAATACAACTGGACAGATCTTCGTTCGAACCTTGCCGCACAATACCGGACGGCGTCCCACCAGAAACAAAGTCAAGGGTTGCGCGGCAAGCTTTTACGAATGCACTCAGAGATCATCGACCGCAGCCTATAGCTTTCTAGACATCTTTGGAACCGAGCAGCATCAAATTATCGAAGTTTGGGGTCCTGTAAGCACAATGCCGCCCAAAAATCCTATGGAGTTCATCACCCTTCGACGGTAGCGCAGGAAGCGAGGCCATTCGCGCATACGCCGCTGGCCAATGATTACGACAAGCAAATCACCGATCCACTTTTCGGGTTGCGGGCCGTTAAAGTACGGTTTGTAGCGCTGCGCTCGTCATATCTAGGGCATGCAAACGTCTACTACGAACGGCCTCGTTCGGACCTTCCCCTGATAGGACACCCCCGCTCGTCACGCCCACGGCGTGAGGCGAGTGACGGGCGGCTACCGTTTCCGTTTTTCGACGCTCGAAGCGTGTCCAAGTCTGCGGTAATGTCTTGGCACTTTCTGGTGACAGCGCGGCTGCTCCACACTGAAGATATTGGCGCCGTGCTCGCCGCGAAAAACATATCGATGTAGTCCAAATCCTTCTTGATTATGCCAACACGGTAAGGCTGTTTTGGTTTTCCCTTGAATTGTCCGTCCCAAGTTTCGCCGTGCACGAGGAAGTTTCTCTTTGGGAGGAGAGTGTCGAGCTTTTTATAGACACGGTCGAGCAACGGACGCTTGGCATCCGAGACGTCTGAGAACTCACACCACTCTTAAAATGCTTTGATTTTTGGACCAAACGGCCCTGATAGGTCGTGAAAAATCGCCAAGAGCTTTAATCATTTGGTCGATCGGCTTCATGGCACGGCCGCGCCTGCCGTTGTCTCCTCCGCTTTTGCGCTCGTCTGCCCTTCTTCGCCATTTTTCAACTATCACACGAACCCGAAGGCCGTCGCCAGCCCTTCCGGCTCCCACCAATTGAATGATGTGGTTCTGAAAATATTGCCGGTTACCCGTGGCCGCTCCGCGTACTGTTCGATCACCACGATGGTTGCCTGGACGTGCTGGTAACACCAACCGTCCCTCCCCGCGATGTCGCGGGCTTTTGCCAAGGCTCGAGGAAGGGCGGATTATCCTTGTTATGGTTGATATACTGGCTCACCAATTCCGTCCCCTAAAACCCGACGTTCCCACCCCAAATTGGGCCGCCGCCTGATGCCGCGACAGGCCGCCTTTGATGACAGCCCTCACCACCCGCTCGCGAAGGTCATTCGAATAGGCTCGTCCCATCCATGCTGGCCTCCTTCCTAGCCAGCATGTTGAATCAGAAGCCTTCTGATTTGGGAATCCTCAATCGATTCAAACTAGACCCCATCCCGCTCTAGTCGGCGACGTAGACAAGAACAGATACACGTCATTGAATCAGGTAAAAAGCGTGCAAGGTAACTGGTTTGGTGCGGTTATGATCTCGCGCACGGAGTTAAAAGCGTGGGCTGAATAGGAATTGGGATGCATCCCTCGAATATTTTCCGATTGAGCGGGTACAACCCGCAACCAATCTCAACCGGCCGTGGTCTTTGTTTCAAGCAAACAGAACGCCGACCATCTTCCCGCGACGCCAGATCACATCGCAGAAGCGCCGCGTTGAATCGCCCTGTGCCATCGCAAGCTCGAACCGGTTAGGGATGGATGCCGGTATTGCTGCGATTACCTTCGCCCCTTTCGCCGAAACGTCTAGGACTTGGCATTCTTGGTCGGCTCGGCCCGCCACAACAATCCAAGCCGGTGAGTGGCGGACCCGTCGTACCGGCCTTGGGACACGCTTGCGCTGCGCTGGCATAGAAAAACACTGCGCTGGCCTCATGAAGAATCATTTAACGTTTTGACGGTCGGACTAACCCCCATATGCGTGCCCGCGCACTGACAGCAACGGCAGCATCCCGGCCAGGGCTGAGATCGCGATTGCCCAGCCGGTACGTTGCGCATTGAATTGAGACGCGGTCGGATTCCGTTTTCGCCAACGAGCCATGTCTGCCTCCTGCACTGGGGAATAATTGCAATTGATGAACAGTTCCAAAAGCCGAGTGCTCGAAGAAACGACCCCCAGCGCGCGGAAGCAACCGGGGGCCGTTATACCGGGGTTGAGTACCGACGGCGGTCTCGGCACGTTAAAAACTGGTCAATACAGCAGCCTCTTTCGAAATTCCGGCCTGCTCTGGCCGAGCGCCTGCCCCATTCGTTCAACAACTCAAATTCACCGGCCGCATAGATTGCACCGTCTGGCATTGCAATCTCAACGTTCCAACAACCGGCCGATATCAATTCATCGGCCTTTTTTATTGCCGCGAATACCGACTCGCGCCGCAACGTTATGCTTCCCGATGTATCGAGCGCGGTAATGAAAAACGCCATGGGTAGCTCCGGGGCCAGATCAATTTCCAAGTCTCAACCCGGCCGACGGCGCGGTCAAGGAGCCAACCTCCGCCGTACACCGCATTTTCAGGCTTACCGAGCCTACAACATTATCAGTTCGCCTAACCACTCGGCGGACTTTATGCGAGTGCATTACAAAGGAAGACCATTGAGTAACAAACTAAATTTTATTTCGCCGCGACTCCAACGCGCAGTTCGAGATCTAAACGCTGACATTATTGCTGGCCTGTCGCTGCAGAACTTCGACACGTACATTGCGACGTTGGTCGAAAACCTCGCTGCGTAATTCTTTAGCGCCGTCGCAATCCTTGGGCGGTGCTTTATCGAACCCACACGGCATTCGCAGTTATTTTGGTGCGCACCACAAAGCGCTCCGGCGTGCGCCTATTTGGCTAATAAAGCGACAATCAACCCGACGAGAATTGCGACAACATAAGATATGTCCCACCATCCCACGTGATAAACCAATTTCTGAAATTGGGATGCGGTTGGAATGGAAGCAAGCCAATCATTAAATTTGATAGCCTCCACTATCAAGATTTCCCGGTTGTTGGTTTGCCGGAATACCGAGTCGCCAGACCGAAGCGTCCCATCTGGGTGCAAATGCAGTATCCGGGGTGCGGCTTTTGAATTTGGGTGTTCTAGGACAACGTAACCGTCAATCGCTACTGGCCTTTTTTTGACTACGTAATCCCCTTCGACCAAAAAGCTTAGTCGCTTAAACGCAATTTCTGGATCGTCTTCATCGATAACAAATCCGTTCATCGAAAATTCCCCGGGGTGCAGCTTGGAGAAACGTACTCAACTTCCGACAACAGACCAACCACTTTCGCTCCCTACCAACCCCGCTCCGAACACCCCGGTAATCATTATGCGTTGAACCCCTGTCGTTAGCGGCGTACCCAAAGAAGAAAATGAATATCGAAAACGAAGAACAGGACAATTGCGTCCAGTCTATCAGCTATGGAATCAACCGCACCGCAGATTGGCGCGATATAGGTACCACGATCAGCGAAATGTATGGGCCAGTAAGGCTCTGCGTAAGCTGCCAGTGATGCGCACCTGACCCAAGAGTCGTGGGAAAAAGCTACAGCCGCATTTCGAATGGGGCTCGCAGCATTTTCGCGAAGCTATCAGCCAGACCGCGCGGCCGTCGGCTTCCAACATAACAGCAAAAGCTTCCCGTTCTTCGTAAAGAACTTGGCCGCTGCCTTGTCCGCAACGAATTGAGTTCAGCACAGAATGGAAAGTATTAATCCCGCTTTGGCGGTGTATTCGCGCGACCCTTGCCTACCCTGTTGGCAGAACAACGTTTGCGCTGAATCAATGTTTGATGCGTTCTCTTACGGGCCGGAAAGGGCTCAAGCATGGCTTCGCTACCGCAACGTCTCTGAAACCTGCGTTGGTTTTCAACGTGCCGTGATGATGAACGGGCACTTCGAAGGCGGTGTTCTCGGCAATCATACGTACCATTGGAAGTTCACACCGGGCCGCCGTGGTGATCTTGCCATTGTTGTGCCGGTAGCTAATGACTTCGTTGCCGTGTCGCGCCACGATCATAACGTGTGGGGCTGCAGTACGAGCCGTAGTTTGTTCTTGGTCAGCTAGCGACACGTCTCCACGTACATCGAACGCCTGCCGGGTGGCTCGCCAACGACTGTGACGGCATTGTGCCGTTGTCGAAATCGTTTCTGCCGCAGCTACGGAACGCCCTGAAGTTGATCGCGGGCGATGACGAACAGGCGTGGGAGGTCTTCACCAATCCCGCCGTCGAATTTGGCTGCGATGCGTGGGAAGCAGAGCAGGCTGCCTATGAGCAGATTGAGGTGGTGGAATGAATACCGTTGTTAAGTTTCCAAGTACGGCACGCAAGCCTGCCGTTCAGGCGTCGCTACCTCGCGTTACGAACACCGTCCCGGACGACTCGATCGACGCCGAAACGCTCCTTGGTATGGACTTCGCTCCGCTGGAATACGTCATTCCCGGCTACGTCGTGGAGGGGCTTACCGTTCTGGGTGGAAAGCCCAAGCTAGGCAAGTCGTAGTGGGCATACGACGCCAGCATAGCCGTTGCCACGGGTGGCAAGGCCATGGGTGCGGTAGATTGCGAACAGGGCGACGTTCTATACCTCGCCCTTGAGGACAACAGACGGCGCGTCAAAGACCGTCTGTTGACCCTATGTCCGGCGCGGAAGCTAATGAAAGTTAGCCTCGATCGCCTAATAGTCCGAACCTTAGCGCCCCGGATCGATACCGGCCTGATTGCTGAACTCGACAAATAGCGGGTGTCATGTGCGAACCCGCGGGTGATAATTGTAGACGTGTTCTTGAAGGTCCGGCCGCCTCGAAAAACGGCGAGGAACCGAACGTAGCCGACTACGAGGCGCTCACGCCGCTGCAGCACTATGCCAGTGAGCATAGGCTGGCCATTGTACTTGGTGACCCACCCGCAAAATGGAGGCTGAGGACCCCTTAGAATCGATTAGCGGCACCGATGGCGTAACAGGGGCGGCAGACGCCGTTCTAGTGCTGAACCGGGATGCCAAGGGCACCACCACGATCCGGCGGCCAAATACTTCTAACTCAACAAAGGACTACACGCCCCATGGGCACCTCAATCAGAACCACTTCTTTCACAATTTCTGCCGCCACAGCCGCCCCGCTTGTCGGCGCAAACACCGATCGCAAGAGCCTTCTCGTTACGGAAACCCGTGCACATTCAAATTCGGTTCCGCGCCAACGAGCGTGACGGATGGATTTAGTCTCGACGGTGCTAGACTGGCGGTCAAGGTGGAAGTCTTTTGCTTTCAGGCAACGAAACTCCGATCGACTCCATCTTCGCATGGTCAACGCTGGGCACGACAGTAATCGTGGAGACTGGGACGTAAACTTTAGCCAATGCGCGCCCCGCGATCGGCCCAAATACGACGTGAATTTTTCCTTTTCCAGCCACAAACCGGGTTCACGAAGGCGTGAGGTAACAGGGGAGCAGCGTTATCATGGGGGCACAAAGGGCATGGAGAAGTACCGGGACCGACCCTTATCGCGAGGAAATCGAGCGACTTCAGTTCGAGCTTGCTGCATTTAATAGGAGAATAATCGAACTCGAAAAGGGCCACGATGAAAGTCCAATGATCGATACTTTAAAAGCGACTGCAATTATTCTCTCTCGGCAAATTGATGAGGTTCGGTGCTCCGTCGCCACTGACCGGTTGGCTGATTTGTTGGCAAAGTAACGCTGGCCGTTTCCTGCAAGACAGTCACGATGAACCGCCGTTGTTAATTGTTTCCCGTCGAACAGGATGCTGACGCTATTGATCGAATAGCGATAAAACGTCGATTTGGCGATTTGGCGCGGTCATAAGTCACTTCATGTTCTGAACAATCGCACCGCTCGTGCTTGCCACCTCGTGCATGACGTTGCGAAGTACTTTTATAAGCGTCAAGGTACTTCTGCATCTGCGAGGACATGTCGCCCATCGCGTCAAGGCCACGGCGACCGCGTACCTGTCTAGGCAATCTACGGATACTCGACGTTGGGAACCAATGTGTTGATTCTCGGCGGCGGGTATTGAGCCAAGCAAAAGCCCAATCGGATGAACGAGAACTGTGGGCGGGCCTGAAACGCAGAAACCCAGCCGGGTCTACCGGCTGGGTAGTGCGACGAGGATGATAGGACAGCGAACCGGGAGACTCGGTAATCCATCATGGAGTCGCTCGATCATTAAAAAGCCGCACGAGAAAGTCGGCAAGACGATTATTTATGCAAACCGACTTCTATGTCGGCACTCGAATGCTGTTCGACAAAATCCGTCAATGCCAGATTATGATCCCAACAATTACGATCATCGCGGCAACAGCACCCAAACGCGCAAGCTGCCGTTCCGCATTCTGCTTTGTGGTTGAACTCATTACTCCCCCTAGACTTGAGCCGTTTATGATTCAGACTCGGTATTTTTGGGTACGCACGACTTTTTACGACGTAATCCGCGAATAGACCCGGTGACCTTTAAAATTTTCCCAGCCGAACATGAGCCGTCGTTCACGTACACGACTGCGTAAGCATCGAGCATCAATGGCTCAGTGTTCAGAAGCTTTTGCGCAAGAGACGGCGAAGCCACCAACAGGAAGAACCCCACGACAAGTATTCGCATCCGAGTCCCCACTCAGCGATTACTGACAGTCCCAAAGTCAAACAACATTAAGGCGGGAATTAGCCGCCCTAAAGGAAAACAGACAGCTGCTAGCTTTCGAGCACGGCCCGCAGAGGTAACGAAGATCAAGCCTAATGCTTCTGCTGAAATACCCGGGCACGGATTTACCGGCCCGGGACGGGCTAACTAGCCCCGGGTGTCTAACGAGACACCAAGCAGCGATGCTTTGACGGTTGTTGCGGCGACGGTTCGTTTCAGCGCTCGCGATATTTTCTCTACGCCGACCTTCTTCTTAGCAAGTCCTTTTAGCTTATGAATATCGGTAGCGGTCCAGTCGCGACGCGGTTTTGATTCCTTAGCCAATTCAATAGCTCCATTTTTGGGGAGCGTTTCTTTAGCATCTAATAAAATGATTGCAACATGGGATAACACTTACGCAGATAGTGAAACTAAACCGCCATCAACCGCAGCACTCGCATGGTATCGATTGGCTGCTCGCTAACAATGGCCATTGCATCCGTCGTCAGCGTGACTGCTTCACACGCCATCTGGGAACGAATCTCGCGTGTGCTCCATCGATCCGAAGATGAGAAAAAAATGATGTATTTGTAACGTGTTCGCTTGACGGTGGGGAGCTGATATCGCCAGGCGAGGGAGTCCTGGCTCGTGCGAGCCTAGGGGAAAGCGAGAGCAAATGTTGAAGACCCGCCTCGCCCAATTCGCTCTCTTGTTGCACTCCTTCGCGTGCCTTAGCGACCAGGTGCGTTGCTAATAATGTTCGGACATTCTCTTCGGAAAGAAGGTCAATTTGCTCCATCGCGTAATAGCGGTTCCAAGCCAGATCGAAAGCTCGGGCTAGCATCAACCTGAATTCATCGCGATCGGCTGGCAACGACATGCGCTCCGACGATTGGCTCTGCACCATTTCGAAGCTATCGAAGATTTAACTAAGTTGCCACAAACGCAATATGGCAGGCTAACATTTTTCTTCCTACGAGAGCCATTGCATCGACCTTCGCACCGACGTCGCTGTAGTTGCCAAAGAATCCGATGCGTTGAAGCCGGTCGCCCAGTCCGGGTGTGTTCGTGACTAGTCATCTTTCCTTGCCGCCTACCGGCGCAAGGCAAAAACGCGGTGACCTCATCGGCCCGGCCGTTGTGACAATGACGCGCCGGTAGGCTAACGTTTGCCGTCTGGTTCTGTGATGTCTGCTTTGACGCCTATTGCGGACTCAAGTCGGGCATAGCTTCATGTCCGAAAAGTGACCCAGGAACGGAAGTCGCGAGCCTTATTCGAATCAACACCTTGCCGGCCCGCAAGTGCATTGCAGCAACCCGCCGTGCTACTCGATCACCTTCCGCGCGCAACATGTCGCGACGTTGATCCTCAACGCCTTTGCGCTCTTGAGATTGACCGCCAATTCATACTTGATCGGCTGTTCGACGGGAAGATTGGCTGGACTTTCGGCGCGCAGGATCCGGTCAGCATAGGTCGCAAGCCGTAAGTAGGTTGCACGTTGGTTCGGACCATAACTTAGCAGACCGCCCGCCCGCGTCGCAAAATTCGCCCCAGCAAAACATCGATGGTACGGCTGCCTGCGGGGCCAGATTTACCGATTCTTCACGAGAAAACGCAGGAGCCAATGAAATTTACGATTCCGAGGCTCTAGCGATGTCGAATCAAGGTCGAGGTATTGAGGCGGAACATGTCGAGACTCAACGCTACCACTCTGAAGCTGGATCAACCTTCCTGAGCCGCAGATCGTTCCTGCCGACTGTCGCAGACGGCACCTATTCCCCATTATCCCTTTTTGGCCGACGGCCTATCAACCAAATGGAATGGGCAACGTGTTTGCGGCTTCGTGATCGTCTCCGCCAAATTCCTAAAGTTTTATCGGTTGCCGAAAAGGGATGTTTCTACCTTGCCGCTATTGAAGGCAGCCGACTGTGACGCCAGCCTGTTCGCTGGGCGCTTAGCAAGGCCGGAGAATGAGAGATGCGAGCGACCAGAACGGGGCGGACTTTGGGCGGTCGTTCCGACCTAACGCTCTTGAATTCGGAAATTCTCATCCTCTCTTTTGTGGTCTGGATGAAAGTGGGTTGGGACGCGGCGCTGTTAACTGCCGTCGGCCTTATCTGCGTGTTCATCCTGCTGGCACAGCTTAGTGAGCAATACACGAACATTATTGCCGGCGCGATCGGGTGCGTTTGGGCTGTTGGCATGGCCTATATTCTTATCGTCGCGAAAGCCTCCGTCATCACGTGGCTGGTGTTCGTCCCGGCCGTAGCGGCATTGGGTTCGCGGTCCATTTCGTGGCGCTTGAACGCCTGCGAACAGAATAATTTCAGGAAGAACGTGATGTTCAAAAACTTTCTGGCTCGATCGTTTGTTTTTGCCACCGTGTTAGGTATCGGCACCTCTTTCGCGAGCGCAGATACGGTTATTCGCCAGACCGGCCAATTCCCCTCTTTCATTGACTTGAGCAACGGCCAGTCCGATTCAGACGACAGCGATAAAGACAGGGACGAGGCTGTCTCGCAGACTGCTGGCGTCGGAACACCAAGCAGTTTGGCAACATCAACCAGACCACCAAAGACACAACAGGTATCTGGTTATTTGCGCAAGAATGGTACCTATGTGCACTCTTACGTTCGATCGTCGCGGCGCTAGATTTCGGGCAGCGCGATGACGCAGTGTTCCCAGCCACTCCCTAACCTGGCGCGCCGGGGTAGCAGCCGGCAACCGTGACCGCGGAATTTCAATGCGTGATAGTAGCTTCGCGAAGGTGTTCGCCTGTCGCGCACGCCTTCATCAACACCGGGCTGGCCTTGGTGATGACGTGCTTACCGCCGGACACCGACGATAATTGCTCTTCGCTCAGTTCCGTTGTCACGGTTTCAGCAACGCTTTGGGAGGCTTTGGTTCGCAGATCGTTGTTGCGCAGGCATCATCGCGTCTCCTTTTGGGAAGAGTGCACCGTAGCCCTAATTGCGGTCTCGAAACGTGACGAAGGTCACATCGAACGGGGCCGAGGCTGGATGCCTTTGGGGTCCGGGCGTTTGAAGGCGCAACCCGTCGCGGCCTGCGGATGTCGTTCATTGACTGCCAGCCCATTGGACAGCGGGGACAAAACAGACTCCTCGATTGCCCGTGCTTTAGTTCGACGGTCCGATGTTTGCGACCGTCGGCATTGACCCCTTTGGAGTTCCGGCATGCTCGTTCGTCCCCGTGATTTGGCTGACCGGATGTCTGACGGACAGCCGCTGCAAATCTTTACGTTGCCGCTTGAAGCCGCTCGGGGCAAAGCCCGCGAAATTATTGAGCAGCCATCGCAAAGCGGCTTCACTCCAATCATCGAAAATTGGCGACAACTTCCTGACGGACAGATCGAATTTGCAATTCGGCAGTTTCCCGCCTCAGATTGATGCGGTACGCCGGAAACCCGGGCTCGGTACCCAGCCGCATCGGCGACGTGATTCATTTGAACCTTTCGCTCGGTCTGCGGACCTATGTATGAAGCGCGCGATCCCTATCCCCCGCTTCCCCAAGAAAGCCCCGTCTCCCCCGGCGGGGTTTTCGCTTTCCCGGTCGACGAAACCATTTTCGACCCTCGACGCAGTCGTCCTGAAACCGTTGCCAGATATTTGGAAGGCAGTGACTAGCCGCAAAGACGGCAGGGGAAGGCTCAATGAACCATTCAATTTACAGCGCTGACAAGCGCACACACATAAAGGTTGTCGTCGTCGCCCTGGTGGCAGGGATTGTGGTCGCCGGCCTCGGGCTGTCGACGCGTGACTCCGTGTCTACGCAAACTGCCGGTGTCATCAAAGCCGGAAAGCCGACAGCAATTACCAGTTCGAGCGCTTCTATCACTCGATGATTGGAGCCCTGATGGCGCCTCTGGTCGAACCGGGCGACTTCAGATCAAACGATATAAGAGATCATCATGAACCGCCCTGCCGTGCCGAATACCGATCACAGGACAGTTTGGCTGGCCAATTTGATCGAAGCCATGGAAACGGTCGGATCTTCACCAGCTCCGTGTGATCGCTCGGTCAGCAAAGCATTGCGCGACCGATTGCACCTGCCTGCGCTACTTCAGCCTCAGCGAACCCTGCACTAAAATCCGGGTCCACGCGAGGCGTGGTGCTGTAGTCAGCAATGCGGGGCTAGCGTGCCCCCCCGATTCAAGCTTGCCGCCAGGGCGCATTCGCCCAGTCAGTGTCACCCTTTGGTCACAGCATCTGACGCGCAGCCTTGGTAGAGCTGATCCCTCAAGCGAGGGATGCCAGCATGTCAACCGATCGCAAGCAGACCGGAGAATGGGACGGAGCGCCCAACAAGGCCATGGCGGATCGCAATTCCATCCAACCTCATGTGGCCGGTTTCAATGACGCGGACGAGACAAAGTCTGCGGATGTTCCTGCTAACTCTTACGTACCCGGTCGGTGGAGCTGGGAGTCAGCAACGTCCTCCATCGATCGGTTTTGAGCGCGCGGGACCGACCCAAGCCCTTCCGGTCCGTCAGCTTGGCCTACCGGGTTTGAGATGATCCTGAGTACGCACGCGATCCGTTAGCCGGTCTGATGCCGTCCCACCCGGTCGCAGCCTTTGTAACGGGCTTTGCCAGCCATTTCGTCATCGATGCAATCCCGCATTGGGACTATCCGCTCAAGTCGATATCGCTCGGCCCGGGCGCTCGAAATGATGTGCGCATGTCCGCCGCTCGGATACGCGATTTGGCACTCATTGGCTTCGACGGACTCGCGGGTCTCGCCCTAACAATCGCAATCTTCGGGACGGAAGCGAACCTGGTCGCCGTTCTCGCCGGGCGCCATCGGCGGGATACTCTCTGACCCGCTGAAGTTCGCCTATACGCTCCATCCTCGCGAGCCCTTGGCCGCCCTTGAGCGCTTTCACAACTGGATTCACAGCAAGCGAGCACTTGATTGGCCGTTCGGCGTCAGTTCCCAAATCGCCTTTGCATCCGCGGTTATAGGGGTGGCGCTTGCCGCACGATTGGCGAACTAGGCCAATCGACCTGATCAACGAGCGCGAACCGTACGCCACGCCGCCTAGTGCCAACGGCTGCGGATGCCGGACACGTCGAGCCCCCAGAAGGCAATGAGGATCAGGGCGCAAGCCGCCACGCTTAGCAGCAGCATGATCGCTTCCAGCATGATCGAATCATCTCCGCCGGTGCCGCAAAGCATGCCCGCGGGGGCCGATTTTGTCACCGGATAGATCGGCATCGGGATGAAACCGTTTTCCCTAGCAGCGAAGTCGTCCCGAAACAGACCGCGGGTAGGCTGGTCCCCGATAAAACACGGGGTTCGGTCATGTTTGTCGCCATCCTCAATACGATTTATCGCCATTTCCTCAAGGCTGCCATCGTTGGGATGGCAGTGACCCAGGGGAGCCGCCGATGACCGAGATGGTAGCAGCCCTGTTGGCCTTCCTGAGCATCGGCATTTTCCTGGCTCACGCGTTCGACGCCTATCGCACCGGCTAGATGGTGCGAAGGTGCCACCGCCTGAGGCTCGGAGTGGCCCGCATGACTCTGGCAAGGCCGCCAGTGCGGGTTGGGTTCGCGGGCGGCGTGGGTGCCGGCGGAACGGCGCCAACGCATCGGGCAGACGCCGGGCTGAGGCCCGCACCGGCGGAATGAGCGCAGGGCCAAAGCTCCGAGCCCAGGTCTGAACATCTGGTCGAAGCGTCAACGGTCAAGCTGTGACCGTCGGTTGGCAAGGTTCTTGCGATCGTTGACCTAAACCACTTGGCAGTATTCCCCAAGTGCGTCGAAACAGGTCATTCCAGGAGCCGCCGGTGAACAAGCAGCGCCATATTGAAACAGCTAGTGCAATAGCAATCCGAGAAGCCCATGTAATCAGCATCATGCTGGCGGACCTCGACC
>Ga0193742_1000641_pt1 | contig 22798 bp, 22 predicted proteins | sample L2c1metaG_FD_165511 | JGI IMG/M metagenome (GOLD analysis project Ga0193742, IMG submission 165511) | Soil microbial communities from a riparian zone of the East river system, Colorado, United States - L2c1 | ecosystem: Environmental > Terrestrial > Soil > Riparian zone | place: USA: East River... | reverse complement strand
GAAAGAAGAACATCGCGACAAACGCAGCCGCAGCCACGGTGCACTGCACCCCATTGCGCAGTGCCCTGCGCCCCACCCGCTCGAGCGCCAGAACCACCAGCGCCAGCACCGCGGGCTTCAGCCCATGGAACATCGCCGCGATCCAGGGCAGGCTCCCGAACCGGACGTAGATCACGCTCAGCCCCAGCAGGACCAGCATCGAGGGCAGAACGAAGAGCGTTCCCGCGACAATCCCCCCGCGCCTGCCATGCAGCTTCCATCCGATATAGATGGCCAGCTGCTGCGCCTCCGGCCCAGGAAGAATCATGCAGTGGCTCAGCGCATGAAGAAAACTCCGGTTGCTGATCCATCGCTTCTTCTCGACCAGCTCGTCGTGCATGATCGCGATGTGGGCCGCCGTTCCGCCGAAGCTGATCCACCCCAGCTTCAGCCAGAATCGCAGCGCCTCCCGGAAGGGTGGCATATCCATCGGAGGTCTTTCACTCGTCGATTCCTCGACCGGCCCCACGTCGCTCAGCCCACTGTTCATGGCCCCGCTCATCGCACCGTCTTCCGGGCCAGCCGCGTGACAAAGCGTACCCGATCCCCGCGGTAGTACAACCGCTCGTAATCGACAGGCCGCCCGCCTGTCGTGTACGAGGTCCGCTCGATCAGAAAGATCGGACTGCCCTCGTCGACACCCAACGCCGACGCGACGCTGGCTCCAGCAGCCGCAGCCTCCAGCCGGTACTCGGCTTCGAGTAGCGGAATCGAGTACCTGCGCTCGAGCAGCGTAAAGATCGGCTCGACCTCCAGGTCGTCGGTGATGACCTTCTCCCCGATCTCGAGCGGCAGATAAGTCTCATCGAATGAAGTCGGAACCCCATCCGCCAGCCGCACCCTGTGAATCCTCACACCCGTTCTCCACTGACCAGCGCCAGCTCACGCGCGACCGTCTTATCGGCGGTCACAATCTCCGTGCCGAGCACCCGAGCCGTCGCCTTCCGGCCCAGCGCCTCCATATCCTCTACAAAACCGCTCAGCTCGGTTAGCTCCTGCGTGATGCGGCGCTCCGCTACGAAGGTCCCCTTGCCGCGACGGATCTCGACCAGCCCGCGCGTCACAAGATTTTGAACCGCCCGGCGAACCGTGATGCGGCTAACCCCGAACCGCGCGATCAGGCCATCCTCTGTCGGCAACTGATCCCCTGTCTGCAGAGTTCCTTCTACAATCTCAGAGGTCAGCACGGCTTCGATCCGGGAGTAGAGGGGAAGTTCTGATTCAGGATTCATCTATATATTATAATGTCATAATTAACACTACAAAACTTATTGCCTCGCCTTTCGCAAAAGCACTCTGAATCTTTCTCATTCCGCTCCGCATCCGAGAGAATAGACTAGTCGGTCGGAACCCCGGCCGCCCAGCAGATCGGAACCGACCATGCCGGCTCAGAACACTCGCGATCATCTTCTGGAGGTAGGACTCAGGCTCATCCGCTCCCTGGGCTATGCCTCCACGGGAATGAAAGAGATCCTCGACGAGGCCAAGGTTCCCAAGGGCTCCTTCTATCACTACTTCCCCAGCAAGGAGGCCTACGCAGGCGAGGTCCTGAAGCTATACGCGGAAGGTGAGCGGGAACGCGGCCAGAGAATCCTCAGCGACCGAAAAACCCCGCCCCTGGAGCGCCTGCGCCAGTACTTCGAGGAACTGATCCAGGTCTATGGGCCGTCCGCCGAGGTAAGCGGGGGCTGCCTGCTCGGCAACCTCAGTACGGAGATGGCCAGCCACAGTGACTCCATGCAAGCACTGCTACACGATTCCTTCTCGAACTGGCAGGCGGGCATTGCAGGGGTGCTGCGCGAGGCCATGGACCGAGGCGATCTCGTTCCCTCCACCCAACCCGAAGATCTGGCCGATTTCCTGTTGAACAGCTACGAAGGAGCTCTGCTCCGTTCCAAGGCCGACCGCTCCGCAAAGCCGCTTGAGATCTTTCTGCACTTCACCTTCGCCGAGCTCCTGAAGCAGGATCGCTAGGGTTTTGCATTCCCCTTGTTTCTATTGAAGATTGAGCCCTGGGAGTTCGAGTTTCCGCTTGAAGGAACCGATTTCTATCCGAAAACTGATTTATTGGGGCCGAAGACCAAAAGACAAGGTGTCATCCCGACCGGAGGGCCGCAGTGGAGGGACCTGCGGTTCTTCTTCTCCTTCGATTAATTTCGGGATCATTCTGTGAATCTCTAGACCGACTGGTCTACTCTAACCTCGTGAACCGCACAGAAAGCGGACATTTCAACCCCAAGGAGAAACAGCCATGTCGACCTTCCAAAACAAAGGCACCGCACTCATCACAGGAGCTTCCACCGGAATCGGCTCCGTCTACGCCGACCGCCTCGCCCAGCGCGGCTATGACCTGATCCTGGTCGCCCGCGATCAAACCCGTCTCGCCGATCTGGCCGCCCGGATCACCGCAAAGACCGGGCGCAAGGCCGAGGCCTTCGCCGCAGATCTCACCCTCAAATCCGACCTCGCCCGTGTCGAGCAGCGCCTCCGCTCCGACGCCACCCTCACCGCACTCGTCAACAACGCAGGCTTCGGAGCCACGGCCAAGCTCATCGACTCCGGCATCGACGACATGGAGAACATGATCCAGCTCAACGTCACCGCGCTCACACGTCTCACCTCGGCCGTACTTCCCGGCCTCCTCACCGGTGGCGATGGCCTCATCATCAACATCTCTTCCATTGCTGCCCTCAGCCCCGAGTTGCTCAACGGCGTCTACAGCGGGACCAAGGCCTTCGTCGTCAATCTCACTCAGTCGCTCCATAACGAGGTGAAGAACAAGGGAATCCGCGTCCAGGCCGTCCTCCCCGGAGCCACCAGCACCGCCTTCTGGGACCGCGCCAACCTTCCCATCCATAACCTGCCCGGCGAGATCGTCATGACGGCCGAGGAGATGGTTGACGCCTCGCTCGCCGCCCTCGATCAAGGCGAGGTAATCACCATCCCCTCGCTGCCCGATCTCGGCGACTGGGAAAAGTTCGAGACCGCCCGCAAGGCCCTCGGCCCCAACCTCTCCCGCAAGCAATCCGCTTCGCGCTATGGGCTAAACGCCTGATTCCCGGTCTACAGAAGACCGGGTGCCCATCCTTTCGCCACAGCTTCATCGCAGCGAAGAATGGGCACCCGGCTATCTTGCAACCTAACCAACTTTGTCATCCCGACCGAAGCGGAGCGACCTGCCTTTCTACCCGGGCCACCGCTTGAGCAGGCAGCCCGAATCCGCCTCCTCCGCATCCCACCCAGAACGTGAATTTGCAAAACCACAGTGCTTCCCGATAACCTTTCGAGGAAAGAGACCGGTGCAGTGCCGAGCCTCTCCCAAAATTTTTTGTGCCGGAAATCTGAACCTATGCCTCAGCCCAATCGCCCTCAATCTCCCCTATCTCGTACGGGTGTCGCACTGTTTGCAGGCACGCTTCTGCTCTCGGTCTCCGCACTTACCGGCTGCCGGCAGGACATGCACGACCAGCCCAAGTTCTTCCCGCAGCGGTCCACTACCTTCTATGCCGACGGCCGTTCCGTAAGGCCGCAGGTGGTGGGAACCGTGGCCCGCTCGCAGAATCTGGCCGGTAGCTACTTCACCACCGGAATGGTGGACGGCGCCGAGGGAGACGGCCTTCCCTTCAAGGCCACCCCGGCGGTTCTGCACCGTGGCCAGGAGCGCTTCAATATCTACTGCACACCCTGTCACTCGCGTGTGGGCAATGGCAAGGGGATGATCGTACAGCGCGGATACTATCCTGCGACCAGCTATCACTCCTATCGCCTGCGTCAGGCTCCCCTCGGACACTTCTTCTCGGTGATCACCAACGGCTATGGCGCCATGCCCGACCTCGCAGCCCAGGTCGCTCCCGTCGACCGCTGGGCCATCGCCGCCTACATCCGCGCTCTGCAGCTCAGCCAGAACGCCACCCAGAGCGACGTTCCCAGCGGAGCCCGTGTCGTTCCCATCAACGCCGTGGAGGAGAGCTCCGGCTTCTCCGACAGCTTCCTCAACTCCTGGAACGGCTCCACGCCCCAGCAGGCCCACCCCGCCACACCCGCCGCCAAGGCCGCGCCTTCGACTCCGGCGGCTGAGACCCCTGTAACCAAATCCGCCGGTCCCGTGCCCCCCTCCGCTCCCTCAAAGACCTCCGGGAAGAACCCCCAGATTGCGAGCATTGCAGCCCCCGCCGCAGCCGCCCCGCAGACTGCTCCCGCCAAGGAAGCCTCGGGCAAAGGCGACGTGGCCAAGGGCAAGACACTCTACGCGAACAACTGCTCGGTCTGCCATCAGCCCACCCGCGCGGGAATGCCGCCGGTCTTCCCCTCGCTGGTTGGCGTAGTCGATCGCGTGGGCGAGAAGAAGGTCCGCACCGTGGCCAAGGAAGGCATCCCGGACGCCAAACCGCCTATGCCCCCGCACCCCAACTTCACCGAAACCGATCTCGACGACCTCGTCGCCTTCCTCAAGACCAAGCCTTAAAAACCTCCAAAACAGGTAACCCTCTAACTTCGGATAGAGGGTTACCTGTTTAAACGCCAAAGCGAGGATGGAGTCGGTTGGGATAGACTTGAGAGGCAGGCGGCCGGATGATCGCTGCCGCTCCTGAAAATGGGGTGGGAGAGGAAAGTCCGAACTCCGCAGGGCAGTGTGCCGGATAACGTCCGGGACCGGCGCTTCAAGGCGACGGGACGGCCAGTGCAACAGAGAACATACCGCCTCTCGCGCAAGCGAGGGGTAAGGGTGAAAAGGTGCGGTAAGAGCGCACCGCGCATCCAGTAATGGCGGCGGCATGGTAAACCCCACACGGAGCAAGACCAAATAGGCAGGGACTTCGCCGCTCCTCTCCAGGCGGCGAATGGCGTATCGGCCCGGTGCGCCCAGGCGGAGAGACCCTTCGGGGAGCCGAAACCTGCGGGTAGGTTGCTAAAGCGCCGCAGTAATGCGTCGCGTAGAGGAATGATCATCTAGAACAGAATTCGGCTTACGGGCCGTCTGCAAAAACCAATGGCCCCGAGGATCGCAGACACGATCCCGGGGCCATCCAAAATGTTTTTGCTAACAGATTCCGGCCTCGCCTGAATAAAAATCTCCTAGGCTGTATCGACAAATTCAAATCCACAATTGTTTAGGAAAGAGGATGGCCGGCCGGCCGGGCCCACTTCGCGTGGGGCGGTCACTTCGTGACTTGTATATCCCCTTCGGGGGAAGGCTCCCGTTGGTCGCTTGAGAATTCTCGTGCCGACCAGCGGGAGGCCCTGGGCGAAGCCGGTATACATGTCACGAAGTGACCGCCGCCCGCGCAGGGCGCCCCGCGGCAGCGCTGGCCTCTACCCCCAAATAGGTCGATATCCTCTCTCAACTCTCGTCGTCGGCCTTCGCCAGGCTCCTGCTGTAGCCCGGATGCACTCCCGGCGTGAGGCCCTGGTGCCGGGCTATCCGGACCAGCATCTCCGTTAGAGCTGCCTGCTCGTCTTCGCTGAGGCTGGACAGAAGAGAGCGTTGATGCTCCCGCGCGACCTCGAGGATCTTCCTCAGGCCGGCCTCGCCCTCCTGGGTCAGGTGGAGAGCGTAGAGACGGCGGTCGGCCGCCGAAGGCCTTCTCTCGATCAGCCCCCGACGCTCAAGATCGTCCAGAAGCCCGACCAGCCGGCTGGCGTGCATACGCAGACGCTTGGCCAGCTCCCGCTGTGAGATTCCCGCAGAAGAGGAGAGCAGGCGCAGGATTCCCGCATCGTGTGGGGTAAACCCCTTCGGTCTCAATGATTCAGCGAACCGGAACGCGGCATGCGCCCCCACCTGGGCGATCAGAAAAGCCCCGGAATCGCCTCTTGAACCACCATCACGCATGAGATTTATCTTGTCACAATTCAAAATAATTCATGTGTTTAATCGTTATTACTATTAACGATTTTGAAGGAGAATCCCATGACCCTGATCCAAGAATCGTCCCCCACCCAGAGGTTCCTCGGTCCCCAGGCCGGGTTCGTCGCTCTGGCCTTCGTCCTGCTCTTCGTCGCGTCGCTCCTTCCTGTCTCCCCCCTGGGGGGTACGCCTTCCTTTCCCCTTCCAACGGCGAGCGTTGCCGAGATGGTCGACTTCCTCTCCCGGCGGCAGTCCAGCGTGTTGCTATGCGCCTTCCTGCAGTTCGGCTCCGCGATCCCGCTCGGCATCTTCACCGCAACCATCACCAGTCAGCTGCGCTTTCTGGGCGTACGCGCGGCGGGAACCCAGATCGCTCTCTTCGGAGGCTTCCTGACCGCGGTCAACATCATGGGCTCGGCCTTGATTCAGTGGGCGATGACCTATCCCGGCATCCCGCAGGAGAGCGGATTGACCCAGGCCCTCTATCGCATGGGCTTCGGGCTCGGCGGCCCCGGCTTCTCCGTCCCCTTCGGAATCCTTCTGGCAGGCATCTCCGTCACCGCCGGCTTCTACCGTCTCTTGCCCAGATGGATCGTCTTCCTCGGAGTTCTGATCGCCATCCTCGGAGAGCTGAGCTGGTTCGAGATGCTCAACATCAAGCTTCTTCCTCTTATTCCCCTGACCCGCTTCCCTGGTTTCCTTTGGATGCTTGCCGCGGGCTTTGCCTTACCGCGACGCCGTGCCGCCGCCGCTCAAATTGGCTGAAGTCTTCAAAAGAGAGCGATCAGAACGAATCTCGACTTCACTTCCTGCCGGAGTGGAAAACAAACGGAGCTCCGGCACTCTTTTCCCCATCGAATCCCTGAAGCCCGTACGATAAACGAACCCCATGAGCACAGCCGCCACACAGCCTTCGGCTCCGCCGATCAATCCCGGACTCCCCGAGCCGCTCTCGATGAGCGAGGTGCTTCGCGTCCCCATGCTGCGGCGGCTCTGGTATGCGTAGATCGTCTCGGTCTTCGGAGACTTTCTGGCTCTGTTTGCCGTCATCGGCGTTCTCACCTTCCGGCTCCATGCCACGGCCCAGCAGGTCACCGGCGTGCAGATCGCCTACATGCTCCCCATCGCCGTGCTCGGCATCCTCGCCGGAGTCTTCGTCGACCGCTGGCCGCTCAAGCCCACCATGGTCTCGAGCGACTCGATCCGCGCCGTGCTGGTCCTGCTTCTCATCTTCGCCCGGCAGCCCTGGCACTTCTACCTCATTCTGGCTGCCATCAGCGTGGTCTCGAGCTTCTTCTCCCCCGCCCAGGGCATCGCCATCCGCTCCGCGGTTCCGCTTCACGGCCTGCGATCGGCGAATGCGCTCATGCAGCAGGTCATGTTCGGAATGCGCATCATTGGACCTGCGATCGCATCATTTCTCGTGGCCTCGTTAGGTCCGGTAAGCTGCTACGTGATCGACTCCGTAAGCTTCGCCGGCTCCGCCCTGCTGATCGCGTCGCTCACCTTTCTGCCGACCGGTCAGCAGGCGGGCGCTTCCGAGGTCGCGGAGGAGAGTGGTTCAGCACTGGCGAAGATCGGGAGCGACATGAAGCAGGGCATCGACTTCATCCTTCACCACGCCGCCCTGCTCTTCGTCATCCTCGCCATGGCCGCGGGAATGTTCGTCCTCGGCTGCTTTGGTCCGCTCATCGCCGTCTATGTGCGCGACTCGCTGCACGCCTCCACCCGCGCCTTCGGCATCGTCGCCGCCATGATCGGCCTGGGCATGCTGATCGGCATCAACGGCCTCAACACCTTCGGCAAGAAGCTCTCGAACACGCTGCTGGTCTACTCCGGCCTGTGCGGCATCGCGATCGGGCTCGTCATCCTCACCACGCTGCCGCACATCTGGTCGACGATCCTCGGCAACCTGATCGTCGGCTTCTCGGTCGCCGGCATTATCGTGCCTTCGCAGACTCTCTTCCAGCAAGCCACCCCGCCGGAGCTGATGGGCCGCGTCGGCTCCACATTCATGTCCATCGTCTTCGCTTCGCAGATCGGAGGCCTCGTGCTCAGCGGCCTCCTCACGCAGTACATCGGGGTGCGCCAGGTCTTCGCGCTCTGCGCCGGCATGCTCGTGATCCTGATCGCCGTGGGCAAGCTCTGGATGGAGCCGAAGCCAACTCCGGCAGCCAGCACCGCCGCCTGAAGTCTGATCGATTCTCCGGTCAGCGCGTCTCGATCAGGCTCAGGACCCCATCCCACAGCTTCAGTCGTGCCCGAAGAGCTTCCGCCGCAGCAGCAGAGGCATCTTCCCACAGCACCGGGTCATGGCCGCAGAGGTCTTCGACCATCTTCAGAGCAAGCGGTCCATGATCGTCTCCATCGACCTCGATATGTCTCTCCAGATACCAGACAAACTGGCCAAGCCTGCCCTCCAGATCGCGATCGAGATTGCATATCAACGATCGGAACATATCGGGAATCGCATCCTCGCGGCCAAAGGCGAAGGCCGCAGCCTGAGCGGCAGCAGAGCGCTCGCGAAGGAAGCGGAACGTCGTCTCGACAAACTCCCTCGCCGCTGCTGGAACGCCTTCAAAGCTCAGAGCATCGAGACCCTGCGAGGCATCGCTTAGAACACGGCGAATCGCACCGGTATTCGCCTTCACCTCTTCCATCGCCTCAAGATAAATCTCAAAGTGGCTGATCGAACGCCCCTGGTACACGTCACTCTCCTCGGCCAGAACAATCTCGTTGACAAATCTCCGGCTCGCCGGAAAAGGAGTTGGAACCCACGGAAGATCGACGCACGTCAGCCTTCGCTGCAAAGCTTTAAGCAGGCTCATGAAGTCCCACACAGCAAAGACGTGCGACTCCATGAACAACCTCACGTGATCGACCTTGCGAATGCAGGAGTAAAGAGGATGCGCCGCCAGTTGTTCGCGCAAAGGCGCAATGCGTGCTTCGATTGCTTCCATGGAGCCAGGGACCGAAAGAGTGTTCACCCCTTAATTATTGCGCCTCGCTTACTTGTCCTTCCACTTCGGCTCAATCAACCCGTCCTTGCATCCTGCCGGAGCATTCACAGGATTGCATCGTGCCGCCAACCCACCCGGCAGTCCCACCGTATATCCAGTCCACGGCGCGGGCTCGCTCACTGGAAAGTCCGTGCTGATCATCTGGGCTCCGCTGCCCACCAGCTCATCCCGGCGAGTCGTATCGTTCGTGCGGCCCTGGTCGGTGTTGTAATCCGAGCGCGACCGCACCAGATACCCCTTCTTCACCAGAGCGTCGATCTCCGCGGCCTTGCCCGAATCCTGTTCGACGAAGCCTGCCTCGGGCTCGCCCGGGCGTCCGTTCACGAACAGCGCGCGCCCCTTCATCATCGGGTGCCCTTCAAGATACGCCGGCCCCGACTTGCGGTTATACAGCAGGAAGACAACCTTGCCCCGCGCCTCGCGCAGCGTCGGCCACCTGCCCGCCAGCACCGCCTCTTCCAGCGTCGCCGATCCGCCGCGCACCTTGTCCGGCGTGATGATCTCGCTCTCCCTGAACACAGAACGAATCTCCGCGTCCATCGCATCCCACGTCGCTGCCGTCCACGGCTCCGCCGTCACCGCTCCGGGGAGCTGGCTCACGCGTCCCTGCTTGTCTTCGATCAACACAAAGACCGGCACATGCCCCTTGTGCGCGTGCGACCACGTCCGGATCGCCTCGAGGCACTTCACGAAGAGAGCACAGCTGCTGCGCTGGTTCAGGTCGCCGAGGTGCAGCGTCTTGAACCCCGGCTTCTCCATATCGTGATCGGGATCGAAGTCGGGATCGGCGGGCAGGCCGGCCTCCTTCGTCAACTCGACGATCTTCGGATGCGCGAAGCGTCCGCCCTTCGGGTCCTGCACAATGTCGAGCTCCACCTGCCGAACGCCTGCCTCGAGCTGCTGCGTCAACGTCTGGTGGTGATACTCGACGCCGTGATAAGTCTTGGCATAGTGCTGCTCGAAGTACTTCCCTTCGCTCGGCGCGAAGCCCATGTTGTAGCTGTTATGCGTGCCGATCACCTGGATCTGGTTTAGATGAACGGCCTTGTCCTGCGCACTTTGTTTCTGTGCGAGGACCGGGAGCGAGAGAAGCGCAACAGACACGAGAGCGAGCGAACGCAGAGACATGCGGAAGGGAACCTCAGAAGGTTGATTGTTCCCACCCTATCTCCATCGTGCCGGCCCGGCATCGGACGGCTGCCCTATCCCTGTCTCCAGCCCTCAGCTGTCTTTCCGATAAAGCAGATTGCGAATCGCCTTCCGGCGCTCTGCGTTCGCCTCGCGTTCGGACTGGCGCTCATCGGCCCCCAGGGAGCTCTTCGCTCCCGCGTCCGAAGGCTCTTCCTCCACGCTGCACTCCGGGCAGCGGTTCGCGAAGCCAGGCTTATCCGGCTTCAGTTCAAACTCATCTTTGCAAACAACACAGACTCGAATCGGAAAGGGCATCGCACATTCATTTTAACGAAAAATATGCCCTCCCTGCTGTACCAACTCTTCATCGAATGGAGAGCGAGCGGCGGGTCTCCAATGTCGGCCAGGTTATAAAGCCATTAGATTCAGCCATAAAACCACGCTGGCCTATGCGCTGGAAGTACACTGGATTCAACCCCTATGAGCGAAACCTCTTTATCCGCGACCTTTCCCGCCGCCGACGTAGCCGGGCTCGCGCCTGAGCAGGAAGCCCCGCGACTCAGCGGCCCCTCCCGAGCGCTCTTCCGCGTCCTCGCCGCCATCAGCTTCTGTCATCTGCTCAACGACATGGTGCAGTCGCTGCTTCCTGCGATCTATCCCATCCTCAAGAGCTCGTTCCATCTCGACTTCACCCATCTCGGCCTGCTCACGCTCACCTATCAGGTCGTGGCCTCGCTGCTGCAGCCCATCATCGGCCAGTTCACCGACGCCCGTCCCAAGCCTTACGCCCTTCCCGTCGGAATGACTTTTACCCTCATCGGTCTCATCCTGCTGGCCGTGGCCCCAACCTTCACCTGGCTGTTGATCGCCTCCTCGCTCGTCGGCGTCGGCTCGGCCATCTTCCATCCTGAATCCTCGCGCATCGCGCGCATGGCCTCGGGAGGAAAGCACGGCTTCGCACAGTCCTTTTTCCAGGTCGGCGGAAACACCGGCTCAGCCATCGGTCCTCTGCTCGCGGCCTTCATCGTCCTCCCGCAGGGACAGAAGGGAATGGCGTGGTTCGCCCTTCCAGCCATCGTTGGAATCGCAGTGCTGATGCGCGTCGGCCGCTGGTACAAGGCGCGTCAGGCGGAGTCCGCAGGCAAAAAGAAAGAAGAGCGCCACTCGCACCTCCAGCTCTCCCGAGGGCGGATCAGCCTTTCGATCGCCGTGCTGATCGCGCTGATCTTCTCGAAGTATTTTTATCTCGCGAGCCTGACCAGCTACTACACCTTTTACCTGATCCAGCGTTTCAACGTCTCGGTGCAGACCTCGCAGATCCTGCTGTTCCTGTTTCTCGCCGCCGTAGCCGCGGGAACTTTAATCGGAGGTTCGGCTGGCGACCGCTATGGACGCAAGCTCGTCATCTGGATCTCGATCCTCGGCGTGCTTCCGTTCACGCTGCTGCTGCCCTATGCCAGCCTCTTCTGGACCGGCGTGCTGAGCGTCGTGATCGGCTTCGTCATCGCCTCTGCCTTCTCCGCCATCCTCGTCTACGCGCAGGAGCTCCTCCCCGGAAGAGTGGGAATGATCTCCGGCCTTTTCTTCGGAGTCGCCTTCGGAATGGGAGGCATCGGAGCCGCCGTGCTGGGCAAGCTCGCCGATGCGAAGGGAATCTTCTTCGTCTACCACCTCTGCGCCTACCTCCCCGCCATCGGCCTGCTCACCGGCCTCCTGCCCGACATCGAACACCGCACCAAGGCAGCTTAGCGGGGCCTGTCACACCGCGGCTGCAGTTCAGCAGCGGTCGAATCTCCCACTAAGAATTAAAAGCTAAGTGTCATCCTGAGCGAAGTCTGGCGCGTCCTTCGCGCCAGACGCAGTCGAAGGACCTGCGGTTAAAAGCTCCGGCTCGGCCAACACAAAACGCATGAGCCGCAAACCCTCGAACAACAGGCGAGCTGAACGACCCCAGATCCCTCCACTACGCTACGCTCCGGTCAGGATGACACTTCTTTGTTAATCGAACGAATCGCTCCACGAATAACGATTCAGCTCCTGAACGAAAAATAGCTCAAGCGTCGCCGATACACAGCACGTCACCAGGCCCTACAACGCCTCCATTACAATCACACCAGCATGATCGCTCACCTGCGCGGACGCCTGCTCTCGAAGACCCCCAATCAAGCCATCGTCGACTGCAACGGCGTCGGCTACGACGTCACCATCTCCGTCGCCACCTTCTCCGAGCTTCCCTCCGAAGGTTCTGAAGCCAGACTCTTCATCCACACCCACGTCCGTGAAGACCAGATCGCCCTCTTCGGCTTCGCCGAGACCAAGGAGAAGCGTCTCTTTGAGCGCTTGCTCACCATCAGCGGCATCGGGCCCAAGCTCGCCATCACCGTGCTCAGCGGAATCTCCTCCGACCGCCTCGTCGTAGCCATTCGCGGAGCGGATCACGCCACCCTGACCAGGATCCCCGGCATCGGCAAAAAGACGGCCGAGCGCGTCGTGCTCGAACTCAAGGACAAGCTTGACGACTTGGCGGTTCCCACCGCCGCATCCACCGGCCCCCATCACGGCCCCATCGGTGACGACGCCCTCTCCGCGCTCGTCAACCTCGGCTATCCAAGGCCCATCTCCTTGAAGGCCATTGAGACCGCGATCGAAAAAAACCCCGCCGCCGCCGGAGACTTCGAGACCCTCTTCCGCGCCGCCATGGCCGCCATCCGTTAAAGAAACACCTCCAAAACCTTCCCGCCGTCATTCTGAGGAGCAGCGGAAGAATCCCTGTATTCCGCCCGGGCGGCCGACCATGCCTGCGCGCTTTCCTCCCTCCTACAGGCGTATATATAGAAGCGGGAGGGCTCGTCATGGCTGAGCGGATCAAGGTCACCGTGGGGGTCGCAGGCGGCATCGCCGCCTACAAAGCCGTCGAGGTCGTCCGCCAATTGCAGGATGCCGGCTTCGACCCTCATGTCGTCATGACGGCAGCCGCGGAAAGATTCATCCAGCCCCTCACCTTCGCCGCCATCACCGGCCACAAGGTCATCTCCTCGCTTTGGAGCGAAGACGCCGGAGCCTCCGGAGGCGAGCTCTCCGGCATCGAGCACATCAACGAGGCCCAGACCACTGCGGCGCTGGTCGTCGTCGCCGCGACCGCCGACCTCCTCGCAAAGTTCGCCCACGGCCTCGCCGATGACTTTCTCTCTACGCTGTATCTCGCGACCACGGCCCCCGTCCTCGTCGCCCCCGCGATGAACGTCAACATGTGGCAACACCCGGCCACCCAGGCCAACCTCGAGACCCTGCGCGCACGCGGCGTCCGCATCGTCGAGCCGGGCTCCGGCTACCTCGCCTGCGGCATGGTGGGAGGAGGAAGGCTCGCCGAAGAGAGTGCCATCGCCGCTGCAGTCGCAGACGCGCTCGCGACCACAATCGCCTCCGCGCATCATGGCTCTCTTGCCGGAGAGACTGTTCTCATCACCGCGGGCGGAACCCGCGAACCCATCGATCCCGTGCGCTACATCGGCAACCGCTCCAGCGGCAAGATGGGATACGCCCTTGCCGCACAGGCCCGTGCACGCGGCGCTCGCGTCGTCTTGATCAGCGCACCCACCTCGCTCCCCGCCCCCGAGGGCTGCGAGCTGGTCCCGGTCACCACGGTCGAGGAGATGCGCTGCGCCGTCCTCGCTCACCTTCCGGAGAGCAGCCTCGTCATCATGGCTGCCGCCGTCAGCGACTACCGCGTGGTCGAAGCCTCACCCCGGAAGCTCAAGCGCAACGGACCGCGCACCCTCTCGCTCGAACCGACCCCGGACATTCTCCGCGAGGTCGTCGAACAGAGATCGCCCGCAACCCTTGTAATCGGCTTCGCCGCCGAGACCGAAGACATTCTCGCCAACGGACGCTCCAAGCTCGTTCGCAAAGGCGCCGACGCCCTGGTGGTCAACGATGTCTCTGGAAAGGAAATCGGCTTCGACTCCGACCGCAACGCCGGCTGGTTCCTCACGCCCGACGACACCGTGGAGCTGACCGAAAGCTCGAAGACCCTGATGGCCGACCGCATCCTCGACAAGGCTTTCGAGCTGCGAACCTCACGCGTCCCCCTGAGACATTAGCGGATGAAGCTCCGGCTCGCTCCCGCCGCATGAGAAGAGAAGATCGCCAGCAGAACCAGGTTCCTCGCAGACATCGCAACCGAGGCAGGAAGGATGGCGACATAGGGTTGCATCCAGAAGTCTCGCTGCGGGAAGCGTCGAGCTCACAAGGCCTCCCGGCGGCCTCTCTGCACGACGCACCCCCCGAGAGTCGAGCCAGGCAGTCTCCATATCTTGGCTTGACATCTTCTCGAGGTCAGCACATTCTTCCCGTGCGGGAGATTTTTGTGTCCTCCTGAAAGGACTCTCCCCATGCGGCCATCCAAGGTCTTCTCGCTCGGCTTCTCGCTGATCCTTCTCGCTACCACGGGCTACATCGCAAAAGCCGATACCTTCTACATCACCGGAGCCGGCGTCCATGGGTCGGAAGCGGTCACCTTTACGATCCCATACTCCTCTACTCCCGATTTTCTCTCGGGAGATAATTTTTCATTCAGCAATGTTCCTGTCACGCTTCTCCAGGGTTATGGCCCTGAACCACCTGCCGGAACGGTCGGCCTCGGCACAGTATCGTTCTCGGACAATGGGGACTTTCAATACTTCTCTGCCAGCTCCACAGTCGCTTTCGATGTAAGCGGCGAGTATGTCTCCGGATCGCCTTTGTTTTTCACCGTCAATGATGATCATGTCTCGTTCATTTCTGGACAGTATGGGTTTATCGGACTTGGGACCAGCTTCTTTATGAACGTCAGTGCGGATGAACCACCCCCCTCCTCCGTACCCGAACCCTCAAGCATCGCGCTGCTCGCCACGGGAGCTCTTTATTTTTGGAGTAGTCGACGGAAACGTCCTGCATCCCGGGCCTGATCGCTCGAGGAGCTCCCCCAAAACCACCACGGGATGAGTTCTATCTTCGATTGCGAGCGAGTCCTCTTGGATCCCGCATCAATACGTCTCTATTTTCCGATGCAGAAGGTAATCGTATGCATAAAACGGTAGCAAAACTGGCCTATTGATGCACATCGTGTTTCTACGTGGACAATTCCGTGGTCAAGATGCCCCCGTCGTCTGAAGTCGAATTTCATTTCGGATCTGCCACTTTTAAGATGGAGATGTGGATCAACAACAGGGCAGTTTTTAAGCACCCGAAAAGCGTAGACGTGGAATTTGTAACGCCGGGCGCGTTCGATTGGGTATTCGCGGATCCAACCGGCAAAGAGATCAGAACCCTCCATCATAAGAACGAGCACGGCGGGTGGACTAGCATCGATTTCGCTTCGCTTGGACTTTTCGCTGATTTCAGCATCGGATTTAGAAACGCATCCGAAGGGGAGAAAGAGATAAAACAGGGAGACGTTCATCTCAAGTAGACTGCCGGTTAGAACGGATGCTCCCTAGAACCTCCTCTGACTACCAGACAGAACGGATGGCCAAACTCGCGGCAGAGTTCCTGCCCCCACCCCATATCCGTCTGACCTGCCCCCTTTTTCTCAACCATTCATAACTGGAGTTTTCTCAGTTATGTTTCTGGTTGTGGTTGGCGAAGGGATACGGGCCATAGCCCGTATCCCTTCGAGGGCGAGTTTGAACTCCTGGGGTGCGCGGTAGTCCAGCGAACTGTGCGGCCGCTCGCAGTTGTACTCTTCACGCCAGGCTGCCAGAGTACACCGACCGTCGTTCAGCGTTCTGAACCACGTCGCGTTCAGGCACTCGTCGCGCAGCCTGCCATGGAAGCTCTCGACATGCCCGTTCTGCATCGGTCTGCCCGGCTGGATGTGGATTAGGCCGACCTTCCAGTCCTCGGCCCAACCGAGCATCCGCCGGGAGGTGAACTCTGGCCCGTTGTCTGAGCGCACGTTCTCGGGCCGGCCACGCTCTGCGATTAGTCGCTCCAGACCCTTGTGACTCGCCCGCTGCCCAGGCTGGTATCGGCTTCCAGCGCCAAGCACTCGCGCGTGTATGCATCCACAGCACGCTGAGGATGCATACCATCCGGCCTGTCGCCAGGCCATCGACGATGAAGCCTATCGCCCACTCCTGGTTCGCTCCGCTCAGCCGTGGCTCTGACGTCCGCTCGCGCGACAGCCGCTTGCGCCTCTTTCGTCGCACCATCAGACGCTCTTCAACATACAGTCGAATAGAATCGCTTCACGTTCACCTCATAGCGTAAGCGGCGACACAGAAGGCGATGTCTGCTGCGGCTACTTGCTGGAGGTTCGGAAGTGTTCGAGCGAGAGATCGACAATCCCGGGCCTCGCTGGGAGGAAAGAGAAGCCTGGCGTGACTGTGCCGATGCTCTAGAATTGGTGCACGGAGAACTCTGATCCCAATGCACTCATCGGCCTACTGGTTACATCGCCGTTACACGGAATTCGAAGAACGCTTAGCAACCTTCACCTCTGAAGCGTTGGGCACACTCAGATTTCAACAGATTCCGCAAGAATTCCCCCTAACCACCTTCGCTTTGGTCCTTTGATGCCCCCGACCCACGGGCTTGCAAAGGAGGTCATCGATCTAAGGTTATTTTTCGCTACCTATCACCAACAATCTGTCGTCGGCCGCAATCGCTGACATGGCCTCTAGGACCCGGATCGGAACAATTTGCAATGGATCAATCGCAACTGAACTGGCTCACAAACTTCATCTGGAACATCGCCGACGATATCCTGCGGGACGTTTACAATCGCGGCAAATATCGTGACGTAATCCTACCAATGACGGTGCTTCGCCGTCTGGATTCGGTTCTAGAACCGACGAAGCAAGCTGTGCTCGACATGAAGACGGCCCTCGATAAGGCAGAAATTGCGAACCAAGATGATGCTCTCCGTTCCACGTCCGGCCAGGCTTTCTACAACACGTCCCCGTTCCTGCTTCGTGATCTCCGGTCGCGAGCTACGCAACAGAAGCTGCGCGATGACTTCGAAACCTATCTGGATGGCTTTTCGCCCAACGTACAGGACATCCTCACCAATTTCGAGTTTCGCAATCAGATTCCGCGTCTCGCAAAAGCAGACCTCCTGGGACAGTTGATCGAACGATTCCTAGACCCCGATGTCAATCTCGGTCCCCATCCGATTGGAGATTTGCCCGGCTTGGATAACCACTCCATGGGGACAATGTTCGAGGAGCTCGTCCGTCGATTCAATGAAGAAAACAACGAAGAAGCCGGAGAACACTGGACACCCCGAGACGCGGTCCGTCTGATGGCAAATCTCGTCTTCTTGCCAGTCGCGGACAGACTGAGATCAGGAACTTATCTGCTATATGACTGCGCTTGTGGCACCGGCGGGATGTTGACCGTGGCTGAGGAAACCGTCCAAGAGATAGCCAAGGCCCACGGGATACAGATCGCCACCCACCTCTACGGACAGGAAATCAACGCTGAGACGTACGCAATTTGCAAGGCAGACTTGCTTCTCAAAGGCGACGGCGATGCAGCTGACAACATCGTCGGCGGCCCAGATCACTCGACACTTTCCGCAGATGCCTTCCGTTCACGCGAGTTCGACTTTATGCTCGCGAATCCGCCCTATGGAAAGAGCTGGAAGAGCGATCTTGAGCGGATGGGTGGGAAGAAGGATCTCAAGGATCCCCGCTTCCTGATCCAGCACGATGGCGATCCTGAGTATTCACTCGTGACGCGCACAAGTGACGGCCAGATGCTCTTTTTGGCCAATATGTTGAGCAAGATGAAGCACGACACTCCGCTTGGCAGCCGAATCGCAGAGGTCCACAATGGCTCGTCGCTATTTACTGGCGATGCTGGCCAGGGAGAAAGCAACATCCGTCGTTGGATCATAGAGAACGATTGGTTGGAGACAATCGTCGCACTTCCACTCAATCTCTTCTATAACACAGGAATCGCGACCTACGTTTGGGTTTTGACGAATCGCAAGCCCGAGGGCCGACAGGGCCGGGTGCAGCTCATCGACGCAACGCAATGGTTTCGACCGCTGCGCAAGAATATGGGGAAGAAGAACTGCGAGCTCTCCCCCGACGACATTACTAGAATATGCGACACATTTCTCGCTTTCAAAGAAACGGATCAGTCCAAGATCTTTCCGAACCACGCCTTCGGCTATTGGAAGGTGAAGGTCGAGCGGCCCCTACGGTTGCACAGCCAGCTCGGCCGGAAAGCCATTCAAGGCCTTCGCTTCGCGTCGGGCGACGAAGAAATCAGGGCTGCGCTGTATGACAAACTTGGTGACGCCTTGTTTGAAAAGCCGGCATCAGTGCGCAAGGAGTTGGAGAAACTTGTCACCGAATGGGGCAAGTCTGACTCCGATGATGAAAGTGAAGAGGGAGAGACCGCCCCTAAGAAGACGTTGGCGGACAGCAAGAAGCGAAAACTCTTGGACGATAGTACGTGGAAGCGAGACCTGATGCTCGTGAAGACCGCCTCGGAACTTCGCGAAGAGTTGGGTGACGGCTTATTTGAGGAGCACAACATCTTCCTCAATCAGGTGGAAGCTGCGTTGAAAGCCCGCAAGCTGAAGCTAAGTACGGCAGAGCTGAAGATCATCATCAATGCGGTTAGCTGGCGCGTAGAGGATGCACCCCGCGTTTTGAAGAAAATCCACAAGTCTGGCCGGACGCTGGCCGATCCTCTGCGCGGCCTCTTCGAAGCGGAAGTGGACGGTGTAACTGCCGTCGTTGAGTACGAACCGGACAGCGAACTGCGGGATTACGAACAAGTTCCTCTACTTGAAGAGGGCGGAATTGAAGCGTTCATCCGCCGCGAGGTTCTACCCTACACCCCCGATGCTTGGATCGTGGAGGCGGACACTAAGATCGGATATGAGATCAGTTTCACCCGCCACTTCTACAAACCGCCACCGCTTCGGACTCTTGCTGAGATCAGCGCCGACATCCTTGCCCTGGAGCAGGAAACCGAAGGCCTCCTCAGTGAGATCACTGGAGGCGTAAAGAAATGAGGGAAATTCTCGGAAAGGCGAAAACCGTTCGCGAACTGCTCAAAGGGGTCAAATACTCCATTGACTACTACCAGCGTGAATACAAGTGGCACGAAAAGCAGATCAGGGAGTTGGTAGACGACCTGAGTGACAAATTTCTCGAAGAGTACCAGCCGGGCCATGCACGCGCGAAAGTTGATGACTACCCCCATTACTTCCTTGGGTCGATCATCATCAGCAAGAAGGAAAGTGTCGGTTACATCGTGGACGGCCAGCAGCGGCTAACGAGTCTGACGCTCCTGCTGGTGTTACTGCGCAATCAGCAAAAGGACCGGGACGACAAGGTTAACGTCGATGAGCTGATCTTCTCCGAGAAATACGCCCAGCGTTCGTTCAATCTGCATGTGGATGAACGGACGCCTGCAATGGAGGCGCTTTACGAGGGACAGCCGTTCGACGTTACCGACCGTCCAGAATCGGTTCAGAACCTCGTTCAGCGTTACCGCAATCTAGAGACCTTGTTTCCAGGGGAACTGCGCGGGGACGCCCTTCCATACTTCGTCGATTGGCTTTTGGAGAACGTCCACCTCGTAGAGATCACCGCGTACTCTGACGACGATGCGTACACCATCTTCGAGACAATGAACGACCGTGGCTTGTCCTTGAGTCCGACCGACATGCTCAAGGGCTATCTGCTTGCCAATATCGACGAAGCCAAGCGCACCGCGGCGAATGTCCTCTGGCGTGATCGCATCCGAGAACTCAATGATGGCGGCAAGGAAGTCGAGTCGGACTGCTTCAAGGCCTGGCTCCGTAGCCAGCACGCAACAAAGATTCGTGAACGTAAGAAGGGCGCGAAGCAAGAGGACTTCGATCGTATCGGCACGGAGTTCCATCGTTGGGTGAGGGATGCTTCAAGCTCCATCGGGTTGAAACAGAGCGAAGACTTCTTCCGTTTCATCGACCGCGACTTCAACTATTACAGCCGCCAATATCTCCGGCTCCTTGAAGCATCAGCAGCACCGATGCCGGGCCTTGAGCATGTTCTTTACAACGCCCAGCATGGATTCACGCTCCAGTACATGTTGCTGCTGGCACCATTGAAGCCGGGCGACGACCAGGAGACGGCTGACCGCAAGATGGGGACGGCAGCACAGTACCTCGACATCCTCCTTACCTGGCGTCTGTGGAACTTCCGCAGCATTGCTTATTCCACGATGCAGTACGCCATCTTCGTTATCATGCGCGACATCCGTGGACTTGATCTACAGCCGCTCAGGCAGAAACTGTACGACTCGCTCATGTCACAAGAGGAGACGTTCGCCAGCAACGATCGTCTGTATGTTCACCAGCAAAATCGCTATGCATTGCACCGCATTCTGGCCCGCTTGACCGACTACGTCGAAACCCAGTCGGGGCAGCCATCGAGGTACCTGGAGTACGTCGGAGAGGGTAAGGCACGGTATGAGGTCGAGCACATCTGGGCGAATCACTCGGAACAGCACATTGACGAGTTTAGTCATCCCACTGACTTCGCCGATTACCGCAATCGAATCGGCGGTCTCCTGCTTTTGCCTAAGAGCTTCAACGCCAGCTATGGCGACTTGCCTTACACGGACAAGCTGCCTCACTACAACGCCCAGAACCTGCTCGCTCGCTCGCTGCATCCGCAATCGTACAAACTCAATCCCGGCTTTCTGCGTTTCAAAGAAGAGAGCGGATTGCCGTTTGAGGCCGTCGCTGAGTTCAAGAAGGCAAGCCTCGATGAACGCGGCGAGCTATATCGGGCTATTGCGCATCGGATCTGGAATTCAGAAGATCTCCTGAACGGAGGTCAGTCGTGATTGACGGACTTCGTCCCTATCCTGAATATTCCCACTCCGATGTTCCATGGGCTCCAGTCCTCCCGAAAGGCTGGCGAACTGAACGGGCGAAGTGGCTCTTCGCAAAGATGGACCGACCAGTCCGTCCGGAGGATGATGTTGTCACGTGCTTCCGCGATGGCACTGTAACTCTACGTAAGAATCGCCGTCTTCGTGGATTCACTGAAGCAACGGTAGAGCACGGATATCAAGGCATTCGAAAAGGCGATCTGGTAATTCATCAGATGGACGCGTTTGCTGGTGCCGTCGGCGTTTCCGATAGTGACGGCAAGAGCACGCCTGTCTATTCCGTCTGCCAACCAAAGCCCGGAATAAACGCCCGCTACTACGCTCATGCAGTCCGCGAAATGTCCAATTCTCAGTGGATCCTAGCGCTCGCGAAGGGTATTCGTGAGCGTTCAACGGACTTTCGATACGACATGTTTGGAAGCCAGAGACTTCCGGTTCCAGCCGAGGAAGAACAAGCTGCAATTGTTCGATTCCTCGACAGCGCAAGCTCGAAGGTTTCGAATTTCGTTCTCGCCAAGCGAAAGCAAATCGCCCGCTTGAATGAGCAAAAACAGGTAATCATTCAACGTGCCGTCACTCGGGGGATTGATCCAACAACTGAATTCAAGGAATCAGCGATTCCATGGGTTGGCAGAGTACCGAGTCATTGGAATATCTTGCGTGCTAAGTATCTTTTTAGGGAAGTTGATGAGCGGTCAGAATCCGGCAACGAAGAACTGCTGTCCGTGTCGCATCTTACCGGAGTGTCCCCCCGGAGCGAGAAGAATATCACCATGTTCAAAGCTGCGTCATACGTCGGGCACAAGGTGTGCCGTCAGGGTGATCTAGCTGTAAACACTATGTGGGCTTGGATGGGTGCGCTTGGCGTCGCAAGGCAGGTGGGGATCATTAGTCCGGCTTATGCTGTTTATCGCGTCCGGAGCGGCCATCCTATGATGGGCTCATATGTCGAGCTTTTGCTACGAACCCGGGCCTATACATCAAATTTCACCTGCCACTCTACCGGCGTGCGTGCATCGCGCCTCCGGCTATATCCAGAAGAGTTCTTCAGGATACCGGTCCTAATCCCACCAATTGACGAACAAAATCAGATCGTCGGATTCATCAACGGAGAGACCTCGTCGTTAGATACGGCGATCGCACGCATTGAACGCGAAATAGCTCTTATGCGGGAATATCGCGTGCGCCTAACTTCTGACATCGTTGCGGGCAAACTGGATGTTCGTGAAGCTGCTGCTACGTTGCCCGAACCATTGTCCGACGCAGAGTACGTTGATGATGCTGGGATGTTGGAAGGAGATAGCCTTGATTCCGAGATTGAAGACAGCGATGAGTAAACGTCCCGCCATCCCCCTAGCCGTGCAGCGCGAACTTCTCTTTGAATGTCGCTACCACTGTGCCTGCGACTGTGTGCCAGTCTCTCTTGAGAAGGCCCACATCATTGCTTGGAGCAAGAGCAAAGACAATAGCGCCGCCAACCTCGTTGTCCTCTGTGCAAACTGCCACACTCGGTCACATGCCGAGAAGTGGCCGGAATCTCAACTGAAGAAGTTCAAGCAGCAGCCGTGCATCCTTCAACAGGACCGCCTACCGCCGTTGTCTCCCGACCAAAAGCTAATGGTGGACGTCATCCTGCAGCGGGACGTGGAATCTCTCGACGATCAACAGCGTCTTCGCCTCATTTACAGGCTCGCGGCCTTCGTTGACGTTCGCATTGAGGATGCTCGTATTATTGCAGTCGCGCCGAGTAGCAGTTCTCTGGTCCGTCTTGAACTTCCGAGACCAGCGGCCGAACGCCTCATCTTCGCGTTCCAGGCTGAGGATCCCGCTCTGATTTCCTTCCTTGACGATATCGTGGCCGTCCCCGAGAGCAATC
>Ga0193742_1000640_pt1 | contig 22799 bp, 21 predicted proteins | sample L2c1metaG_FD_165511 | JGI IMG/M metagenome (GOLD analysis project Ga0193742, IMG submission 165511) | Soil microbial communities from a riparian zone of the East river system, Colorado, United States - L2c1 | ecosystem: Environmental > Terrestrial > Soil > Riparian zone | place: USA: East River... | reverse complement strand
ATGCAGTCGTTTCTTCCTTCGTTGGGGTTGAAGCGGGAGAACATCGTGTTCATCTCGGGGATCGGGTGTTCGTCCCGGTTCCCGTACTACATGAACACTTATGGCATGCACTCGATTCATGGGCGTGCGCCGGCGATCGCGACGGGGTTGGCGGTGACGCGGCCGGATCTGTCGGTGTGGGTGGTGACGGGTGATGGGGATGCGTTGTCGATCGGTGGGAATCATCTGATTCACACGTTGCGGCGGAATGTGAACTTGAAGATCTTGTTGTTCAACAACCGGATCTATGGGTTGACCAAGGGTCAGTACTCGCCGACGTCGGAGACGGGGAAGTTGACGAAGTCGACTCCGATGGGGTCGGTGGATCATCCGTTCAACCCGTTGTCGTTGGCGATCGGCGCGGAGGCCACGTTTGTGGCGCGGACACTCGACAATGATCGTGCGCAGTTGACTGAGATTCTGGCCGCGGCGGCGGCGCATCGTGGGTCGGCGTTGGTGGAGATCTACCAGAACTGTCCGATCTTCAACGACGGCGCGTTCGATGTGTTGAAAGACGCCGGCGAACGCGAACAACGCCTGATCCCGTTGCGGCACGGCGAACCCATCCGGTTCGGCGCGGAAGGCGCCGAGCAGGCCGTCATCCGGGACGACAAGGGCGCACTGGCCGTCGTGAGCGCCCAGGACGTCGACGAGTCGCGGATCGTCGTGCACGACGCCACCACCGACGACGCGGCCTACGCGTTCGCGCTGTCCCGACTGTCCACACAGGACCTCTCGCACACGGTCACCGGCATCTACCGCAACGTGTCGCGCCCGACCTACGACGACCAGGCGCGAAGCCAGACCACCAGCGCCGCCGAGACGACCCCGCCGAACCTGCGCTCACTGCTCCGGGGCAACGACACCTGGTCCGTCGGCTGAACGGCCGTCGGCGGAACACCGGAGCCACACCGGTGCGCGCGTGCCCGACTCCCACTCGCGGTAGGCCCGCACGACCAAGGTGTGGAACCGAACCCGCGCGCGGGCGCCCGCGTCGACGGTCACGACCATCGGCGTCTCGCACCTCGGCACGGCGTGGAATCCCTGCGGCCACATGCCGGTCTCCTTCCGCTGCGCGCGTTTCCGCGCGGTGGCGGTCGTCGTCAGCATGCGAGCGGCTGCTCGAGTCTTACTCGAGGACCGCCTGGAACAGGGCATTCGCAGCGCTTGAGCGGCTCCTGTACTGGATGTCCAGTGGGCCTCGAGTTTCCTTCCAGTTCCGGTGAGCAAACTCACAGGCAGCCCCACCACACGGAGTTCGGCCGGAGGGAGCGAGAAGCCATGACGGAGCTCAGGATCTGGACCACACGGCACAAGGTCAGGATCGCCGCGCCGCCGAAACGCGTGTTCCAGCTCGTCGCGAACATCGACGGCTGGCCGAAGCTTTTCGAGTCGCTGGTCGCGGTCCAACGCCTCGGGTTCGAGGGCACCGGCGAGCGCGTCCGCTTCTGGAAGAGGGTCGACGGCGAGCTGCGCGGCTGGACGTCGGTCCGCGAGCTGAACCCGAAGCGGCTGCAGGTGCGCTTCCGGCACGTGGACGTCCCGAAGCCGCTCGCGTCGATGGGCGGGATGTGGCTCGTGGTGCCCAAGGGCAACGACTCGGTGATCGCGCTCGACCACTACTACCGCGTCAGCGGCGACAACCCCGCTGCCGCGAACCGCATCGAGCGGGACATCGCCGCCAACAACGCGGCGATGCTCACCACGCTCCGCCACACCGCGGAGTTCGACGGCGGCATGGCCGACTTGCTTGAGTTCTATTCGGACAGAGTGTCCGCGGAGGGTGATTCCTCGTTATGACTTCCTCGTTACGCACACTTTCGCCGCACCGGCACCTGCCGGTCGGCTCCGCCGACGTGCTGCCCAGCATGGCCGCGGCCGCGTGGCCGCACCGTGCGGCGCTGCGCACCGGCACGGGCACCGTCACGTTCGCGGAGCTGGACCACCGCATCTCCCGGCTGGCTTTCGGGCTGCGCCAACGGATCGGTGGCGACGGGCTGACCGTCGCCGTGTCCTCGGTGCTCGGCATGGACTTCCCCGCCGCGTTCTACGCGGTCGTGCGCAGCGGCAACGTCGCCGCGCCGGTCAACCCGAGGATGCCGGCCGAGGCGTTCGCCAAGCTGCTCGCCGATACCGACGCCCGCGCGGTCGTGCTCTCGCGCTGGATGTACGAGCGGGTCCGGTCGGTGCTCGACACGCGGCTCGAGCTGGTGCTGCTCCTCGACGCGCCCGCCGACCCGGGCGTGCTCACCTGCGCCGAGCTCGCGACCGGCGGCGCGCTGCTCGTCGAGCCGCGCGACCGCGACGAGAACGAGCCCGCGGCGATCGTGCTGGGCGCCGGGCGGGCCGGGCACGTCCGCACGGCGGGCGTGACCCACCACGAGCTGAAGGCGCAGGCGGTGCGGGCGGCCGGGCGGCTGTCCGAGGGCGACGTCGTGCTGAACACGTTGTCGGCGTTCAGTCCCGCGCACCTCGGCGCCGGCCTGCACGCCGGCGCGACGCAGGTGCTCATGGGCAACCTGGACCCGGCCGCCGCGGCGCGCGAGGCGCTGCGGCACGGCGCGAGCCACCTGCTCACCGGCGACGGCGAGGTTCAGCTCGAGCGCCGGCTGTTGGCGGCGTCGTGATCACCGCGGCGACCGTGTACCCGGTCTCCGTGCGCGACGCGATGCGCAACTGGCCCACCGGCATGGCCGTGGTGACCACGGCCGACCGCGACGGCTGGTGGTGGGGCGCCGTGGCGCACTCGGTGGCGTCGGTGTCCACGCGGCCGCCGCTGATCTCCGTGTGCCTCGACCGGGACGCCCGCTGCCGGCCCGCGCTCACGGCCGCCGACGCGTTCGCGGTGCACGTGCTGCGCGTCGGCCAGGAGTCGCTCGCCCGGCACTTCGCCGAGGGCGCCGGCTCCGACTTCGCGGAGGTCCCGGTCGAGTGCGGCTTCGAGGACGTGCCACTGCTGCGCGACGTCGCCGTGCGACTCGAGTGCCGCCCGGTGGACATCGTCCCGGCCGGCGACAACGTACTGGTGCTCGGCGAGGTCGTCCGAGCCCGCACCGGCCCCGGCGAGCCGCTGGTGCGCCTCGGCGAGGACTTCCGCAAGCTGGCCCGCCCGGCGTAGGTTGTTGACCGTCCGCCAACAACAGGGGTAGCGTCCGAATGTCGTAAATGCCCTGTTCGCCGTGGACGGGGCGGGGCGTTGGTGCATACGATCACGCCCAATCATCGGGGTCCCACCCGGCGCATTGCGGAGCGTGGCACATGGACAAGACAGCTTCATCGCACGCCACGCTCTGCGCGGCGTTCCAGGCCTTCGTCACGGAGGCGCCGGACGCGGTCGTCATCCGCACCCCCGGCGGCGGTGTGGAGATCACCTGGCGGGAGTGGGACCGGCGGGTGCGCAGGCTCGCGGCCGGTCTCGCCGCGCTCGGGGTCGGCCGGGGCGACACGGTCGGGCTGATGGTCGCGAACCGGCCGGAGTTCCACCTCGCCGACGCGGCCGCGCTGCACCTTGGCGCCGCGCCGTTCTCGATCTACAACACGTCCGCGCCGGAGCAGATCGCCTACCTGTTCGGCAACGCGGACAACAAGGTCGTGTTCTGCGACGAGCGCTTCCTGCCGCGTATCCAGGAGGTCGGCGGGTCGGTCGAGCACATCGTGTGCGTGGACGACCTGGCCGACGGGTCCGGTGTGGACGGTGTCATGACACTGGCCGACCTGGAGGCCAAGGGCGACCCGGACTTCGACTTCGACGCCGCGTGGCAGGCCGTCGAGGCTTCCGACCTCGCCACGATCATCTACACGTCCGGCACCACCGGTCCGCCCAAGGGCGTCGAGCTGACGCACGCGAACGTCATCGCCGAGACCGACGCCGTGCGCGTGCTGTTCGACGCCGATCCGGGCGACCGGGTGCTGTCCTACCTGCCGGCCGCGCACATCGCCGACCGGGTGACCGCGCAGTACTTCGCGATCCTGTTCGGCATCCAGGTCACGTGTGTCGCGGATCTGACGAAGCTCGCCGAGGGCCTGGCCGACTGCCGGCCGCACTCGTTCTTCGCGGTGCCGCGCGTGTGGCAGAAGCTGAAGGCGGCCATCGACGTCGGCCTCGCGGCCGAGCCGAGCGGCGCCAAGCGCAAGATCGCGGCGTGGGCCATCGAGACCGGCCGGCAGGCGGCACGGGCCGAGCTGGCGGGCCGGTCGATGCCGCCGCTGCTCGCGGTCCAGCACCGCGTCGCGGACAAGCTGGTGCTGTCGAAGCTGCGGGACAAGCTCGGCCTCGACCAGGCGAAGGGCCCGGCGTCCGGCGCGTCGGCGATCTCGCCGGACATCCTGGAGTTCTTCTGGGGGCTCGGCATCCGCATCTACGAGGTGTGGGGCATGTCGGAGACCGGTGGCGCGACGACCGCGAACGCGCCGGGGCAGACCAAGCTCGGCACCGTCGGTCGCCCGGTGCTGAACATGGAGATCAAGATCGCGGAGGACGGCGAGCTGCTGACGCGCGGCCCGACGGTCATGCGCGGCTACCGCAACGACCCGGAGAAGACGGCGGAGACCATCGACGCGGACGGGTGGCTGCACAGCGGCGACATCGCCGAGATCGACAGCGACGGGTACGTGCGGATCGTCGACCGCAAGAAGGAGATCATCATCAACGCGTCGGGGAAGAACATGTCCCCGTCGAACATCGAGAACGCGATCAAGGCGGCGACCTCGCTGGTCGGCCAGGTCGTGGCTATCGGCGACGACCGCTCCTACGTCGCGGCCATCGCGGTACTGGACCCCGACGCGGCGGCGGGTTTCGCCGCGAAGCACGGCATCACCGGCGACTCGCAGGCCGAACTGGTCGCGCACCCCGCGGTGCGCGCGGCGGTCCTCGCCGGCGTCAAGGAAGGCAACGAGAAGCTGGCCAGGGTCGAACAGGTGAAGCGGATCCGCCTGCTCCCCGCCACCTGGGAGCCGGGCGGCGACGAGCTCACCCCGACGATGAAGCTGCGCCGCAAGCCGATCGCGGAGAAGTACGCCCACGAGATCGACTCGCTGTTCGCGGAGACGCCCGGCGAGGACATCCTGCAGCCGTGAGTCAGGGCCGGTCGCGCCAGGGAAGGTAGTCCGGCAGGTTCTCGTTCACCGTCTCGGTCCACTCCGGGGGCCGGCGCTGGAGGAAGGACACCACGCCCTCGACGGCGTCGCGGCTGGTCGCGCAGCCCGCGATCAGCTGTGAGTCCAGCCGCTGCACGGGATACGGCGAGTCGAGCGGGCTCATGCGGTACAGCATCTGGCGGATCACCGCGGTCGAGACCGGGGCGGTCTTCTCGATCAGCTCGCGGGCCAGCTCGTACGCCTTGCCGAGCACCTCCTCGGGGGCGTGCACCTGGTGCACGAGGCCGGCGGCCAGCGCCTCCGCCGCGTCGAACACGCGGCCGCTCACCATCCAGTCCATCGCGCGGCCGAGGCCGACCAGGCGCGGGAGGAACCACGTCGACGCGCCTTCCGGGTAGAGCCCCCGGCGGGAGAACACGAAGCCGAAACGGGAGTCCGTCGACGCGAGGCGGTAGTCCGCCGGCAGGATGATCGTCGAGCCGGCGCCGACGGCCGCGCCGCGCAGGGCCGCGATCACCGGCTTGTTCATGGCGAAGACGCGCATCGAGCACCGGCCGGCCGGCTCGTCCCACTCCTCGGTCGGCGAGACGTCGAGGGTGCCGCCGGACAGGTCGGCGCCCACGCAGAAGTCGGTGCCGGACCCGGTCAGCACCACGACCCGCACGTCGTCGTCGCGGTCGGCGTCGTCGAACGCCGCCGCCAATTCGTCCGCCATCCGCACCGTGTAGCCGTTGCGGGCCGTCGGCCGGTTCAGCGTCACCGTCGCGATGCGGTCCTCGACCGAGTAGCTCACGTCTTCCACACCGGACACGCTAAGGGTGCTGTTGGCAGGCGGTCAACAGAATGCGGCACGCAGCAGGTCGTGGCACGCGGCGCGCAGGTCGGCCCGCGACATCTCACCCGCACCTACGCCCGCGAGCTGGTGGTAGATGAGCCCGTCGAAGGCCGCGACCATCGCGTGGCCCCGCCGTCGCGCCTCGGGCGCGCCGGCCGCGGCCAGCACGGCCTCGCCCATCTGCCGGAACTGGGCCCCGTGCTCGACCATCTTCGCGCGCAAGTCGGGCCGCCGCGTCGACTCGAGGGTCAGCTCGTAGCGCGCGAGGGTCCGGTCGCGCGCGTCGGTCAGCCACACGTGCGCGACCCCGGCCATCAGGTCGGTCAGCTGCTCCAGGCCGACGTCGCCGGTCGGCAGCGCGCCGATGTCGGCCCGGTCCAGGTCGGCCATCCGCGCCAGCACCGCGAACAGCAGCGACTCGCGGGTGCGGAAGTAGTAGGAGGTCGAGCCCTCCGCCAGCCCCGCCGTCCGGTCCACCGCGCGATGGGTGAACCCACGCATGCCCTCCCGTGCGAGCGTGGTGATGGCTGCGTCCGCGATCACAGTCCGCCGATCTGTCACGCCGACACTCTACGGGTGTAGAGTCCACTACAGCTGTAGAGGAGGCGGACATGGAAGCGGTAGTCGTCGGCGGGGGAATCGGCGGGTTGGCCGCGGCGGCCGGACTGCGCCGGCGTGGCTGGTCGGTCCTGGTGCTGGAGCAGGCGCCGGGCTTCACCGAGGTGGGGGCGGGCATCTCGTTGTGGCCCAACGCCTTCCGGGCACTGGAGTCGATCGGGGTGACCGACCGGCTCGGCGGCGAGCGGCTGGGGGTGGCCGGCGGGCTGCGGGACTGGCGCGGCCGGTGGATCGTGCGGATGGACGAGAGCGCGGCGGCGACCGAGCACACGTCCGGCGCGCTGGTCACGCACCGGCACGAGCTGCTGTCGGTGCTGCTCGACCTGGTGCCGGCCGAGTGCCGGCGGGCCGGCGTGCGGGTCCGCGGGGTGCGCAGGGAGGGCGCTCGCGCGGTCGTCGAGCATGACGGCGACAAGGGTGGCGGCGAGCTGACCGCCGACCTGGTGGTCGGGGCCGACGGGGTCCGCAGCGCCGTGCGGGGTGCGCTGTGGCCCGACGCGGCGCCGCCGGTCTACTCGCGGCGCACGGCGTGGCGGCTGATCATGCCGACGCCGGCCGTGCTGGCCGACGCTGGGGCGCGACTCTGGGCTGAGACCTGGGGGCCTGGGGCGGTGTTCGGCATGTTCCCGATGCCCGACGACCGCGTGTACTGCTACGCGACCGGCACGGTCGCGGCCGGCGGTCACAGCCCCGACGGGGAGCTGGCCGAGGTGCGGCGCCGGTTCAGCGACTGGTGCGACCCGATCCCGGCGGTGCTCGCCGCCGCGCGGGAGGAGCAGGTGCTGCGCAACGACGTGTACTACCTGCCGCACCTGCCGACGTACGTCAACGGCCCGGTCGCGCTGCTCGGCGACGCCGCGCACGCGATGACGCCGAACCTCGGGCAGGGCGGCTGCCAGGCGCTGGAGGACGCGGCGACGCTCGCGCTCGCCGTCGAGACGCAGCCCGACCTCGCCACGGCGCTGCGCCGCTACGACGAGCTGCGCAGACCGCGCACGCAGGCGCTGTCGAGGAAGTCGCTGATGAGCGGCAACCTCTCGCACCTGTCGCCGGCGCCGGCGCGGGTGGCGCGCAACCTCGTGCTGCGGGCCATGCCGAAGTCGGTGTTCATCGCCTCGCTCGCGCAGCCGTTCGGCTGGCGGCCGGAGGCGGGGCTCGTCACCACATAACACCGATCAGACCGCGAGTGTGGTCGGCTCTGCCGGTGGACATCTTCGGCGACCAGGGCGACCCGGCGCGTGTGATGGTTATGGTCACCGCCGTGGCCGCCCTTGTCGTGGTCACGTTCGGCGAGCTGTGGCGGCCGGCGCGCAACGTGATCACGATCGTGCACGAGGCGGGGCACGCGCTGGTCGCGCTGTTGGTCGGGCGGCGGGTGTCCGGGATCCGGCTCCACTCCGACACGTCCGGGCTGACGCTCACGAAGGGCCGGCCGTACGGGCCGGGCATGGTGTGCACCGGGCTCGCCGGGTACTTGGCGCCCGCGCTGCTGGGGCTGGGGTTCGCCGCGCTGGCCGGCGCCGACCGGATCACCGCCGTGCTCGTGCTCTGCGCGGTCCTGCTGCTCGGCGTGCTGGTGATGGTGCGCAACGTCTACGGCGTCGTGCTGCTGCTGGTCACCGGCGGGGTGCTGTTCGCCGTGTCGTGGTGGGCGAATGTGCAGATCCAAGCCGCCTTCGCGCACCTCATCACGTGGTTCCTGCTGATCGGCGCGGTGCGGCCGGTCGGGGAGCTGCAGCGCAAGCGGCGCCGGGGCCGGGCCCGGGACTCCGACGCCGACCAGCTCGCGCGGCTGACCGGCGCGCCGGGGCTGTTCTGGGTCGGCATGTTCCTGATGATCAACCTGGGTTCGCTGGTGCTCGCCGCGGCGTGGCTTCTCGGGTGAGGCAGACTTGGGACATGTCTGTCCTCTCCGTTCCTGTCGCTGACGTGGTCGCCGGTTGTGCGGCGGCCGCGCACCGTGCCGCGCCCGCGCTGGCGGCCGCGCCCGCCGACGCCGTGGACGGCGCGCTGGCGGCCATGGCGGCCCGGCTGGAGTCGGCCCGCGACGACCTGCTCGCCGCGAACGAGGCCGATGTGTCCGCCGCCGTCGAGGATGGCATGAGCAGCGGGTTGCTCGACCGGCTGCGGCTCTCGCCGGAGCGCCTGACGACGATGGCGGAGGCGCTGCGCCTGCTGGCAGACGCGCCGCACCCGGCGCGGTCCCGGTTCGTGCGGGAGCTGCCGGGCGGGCTGCGCCTCGTCGAGCGGTCGCGCCCGGTCGGCGTCATCGGCGCGAACTACGAGGCACGGCCGAACGTGACGGTCGACGTGGCGTCCCAGCTCGTGAAGTCCCGCAACGCCGGGGTCCTGCGCACCGGCGCCGCCGCGCTCGGCTCGGCGACCGCGCTGGTGCGGTCCGTGATCGCGCCCGCACTGTCCGATGTGGACATCGACCCGGACGTGATCCAGCTGGTCCCGTCGGCCGACCGCGAGGCGGCGTCGGCGCTCGTGTCCCAGCCGGGGCTCGTGCCGCTGGTGATCCTGCGGGGGAGCGGCGACTCGACGCGGTCGCTCGGGCTGGTCGCCGCGCGGCACGGCGTCCGCACGCTGGCGCACGCCGACGGCGGCGGGGTGCTGTACGTCGACGTCGACGCGGACGTCGCCGCCGCTCTGGACCTGGTGAAGCAGAGCGTGGACCGGCTCGGGGTGTGCAACCGGCTGAACCTGCTGCTCATCCACTCGGCCGTGTACGACACGGTTCTGCCGCAGGTCGAGTCGCTGCTGGCGTCGCTCGGCATCGCGGTGTCCCTGCCGCCCCACAGTCACCCGATCGGGTACGAGTGGGCGCTGGACTCAGCGCGCGAGGCGACCGTGACGGTGCTGCCCGTGTCGTCCGCCGCGCAGGCCGCCGAGGTCGCGAACGAGGAGACGTCCGGGCTGGCGGCGTGCGTCGTGACCGCCAACGCGGCCACCGCGGAGTCGTTCATGGACGCCTACGCGGGCACCGGCGTCTTCTGGAACGCGCCGACCCGCCTGCTCGACGGCTTCAAGCTGCTTGGCGTCCCGGAGACGGGCATCAACATCGACAAGGTGCCGGGGCCGCGCGGGCCGGTCACCTACCCGGACCTCTGCCTACGCCAGTACGCGGTACTCCCCGCCTGAGCGTGCGGGGGGGGGGCATAGACGATGTGGACCCAGCCGTGCCGCCAGACTTGAGGAAGTGCGGCTGTGCCTACGGCCACCGCTTGTCCACGCCGTGCGCGGTGACAGCGTAGATCGCGGGCCCGCCTCGCCGAGCTCGACGCTCGATCGCATCTCGTGCCTGGTCGAATCGGCGCACCATCTCCGCGACGAGAAGCTGCTGGTTGTCCAGATAGAAGAGCGAAGCCTGGTGGACAATCAGCGGCCCTCGTTCATGATTTCGCCCCTTGATGCGGCCGTCCTTGCACAACGGGACCCAGCCACGTACCACACCGTGCTCGATCCACTCCTCATCGGCGACTTGCTCGGCATCGTTGGGGAATTCGTCGGCGATGCAGTGGATCAACCAACCGCGACGGCGCAATTCTGTGGGCACCGTTCGACCGAGCCCCCGGTCGACGAGGAACTCAAGCGGCTGTTCCGAGTGCGGTACGACAGATCTCCTCGACCTGGTCATCGCTCAGGCCGTACTCGCCGGCCACAGTGTGGATCGACTCCCCGGCCTGCCACATGTTCACGACCGCGTCGACCGGCACTCGGTTGGCTTCCACCACGGGCGCGCCCCATGCGAACCGTGGGTCGATAATCACCGGGGCGATATTGGAGTACTGCTGCAGCCGTAACCGAGTCGGCGAGTCGTCGTGAGAGTCCCACGAAATGTACCGGAGGTTGTTCTCGATGATGCCCCTGATCGGCGCCTGCCCGTCGACCGCCCGAGCCAGTTCGTGCTCGGCGTACTCGATGAAGATGTCGATCCCATCGGTTGCGACCTTCTTGGTCGCCAGACCGTAGGGGGTGTTGAAGTTCCTGCGGATCGCGGCCGCCGCGGCGCGCACGGTGGACTTCTTGAGGCGCAGTTCCTCCCGCAATGTCCGCAAGACGTACGCCTCGATCACAGCCACAAACGGCACCGACGGCCAGCCGCGTTTCGCCGGCTCGACGCGGTGCACCAGCGGAGCGCCTTCTGCCTGCTCGCTCAGCCAGGAGTACATGGTGGATTCGGGAATCCGCAGGTGACGAGCGGTTTCCCTCGGAGTGAGCAGCGGATCCAGGTACTTGTCGACCATCCTTGGCTCCTCCTTCCCGTTTGCCTTCCACCATCCCACACCAGCCTCTGCCAGCCCAGCAGTCATCGCTGTACGCCCGAGTGGAACCTACTCATGGGCTACTGACTTCGCCGAGCCAGGTTGCTCGCAGTCTCAATGGCGTACATGAGCAGGTCAGCCTGATCAGGGCTCATCGAGAAGCCCTCGCCGGGGGGTGGTTGAACGGTGACGCGCTTCCCGGATTGAGTTACGACGACCTCTCTCGTCCGTCCCGCCGCGTCCTCGACTTCCGACCGCCACTGCATGGCCACTTCCTCCTGCTTGCTTCGCACACATATACGTGGCCCATGGCGGACCACAGCGCCGCCTGACCGGCGTCACTCGGGGCGGGGGGCCGCCAGTGACTCGCGGTGTACAACGGTCGCGGCGACCTCTTCGACGCGTGGCTGCGGGTGCGGGGTCTCGAGCGCGAGTGTGATCGCGCGGACGCCGATCTCCACCAGTGGCAGCCGGACGGTCGTGAGCGTGGGGGTGACGTCCCTGGCGATGGGCATGTCGTCGAAGCCGACGACCGACACGTCGGCCGGCACGGCAAGGCCGCGTTCGCGCAGCACGGACAGCGCGCCGATCGCCATGGAGTCGTTCAGCGCGACGATCGCGGTGAGCCGGGGTTCGGCGTCGAGCAGGGCGGCGGTGGCGAGTGCGCCGCCGTCGCGGTCGAACTCGGCGTACGCGATCCGCCGGGCCGGCAGCGTGCGGTGGTGCTCGCGAGCGGCACGGCGCAGTCCGGCGAGCCGGTCGGTCGTGGTCGTGAGCTGTTTCGGCGCCGCCACCACGCCGACGTGCCGGTGGCCGAGCGCGAAGACGGCGCCGCCGATGAGGTAGCCGCCCTCCTCGTTCGCCGGCATCACCGCGTCGCCGGCGAGCTTGTGGCGGCCCACCACCGAGACGCGCCCGCCGGTGGCCATGTACGCCGACAGCTTCGCGTTCAGCGACTTCGTGAACGCCGGGTCGTGGTAGCCCGACCCCGCGAGGATGATCGCCTCGACCTGGTGTGCCCGCAGCAGCTCGACGTACTCCAGCTCGCGGTCCGGGTCCCGGTACGAGTTGCAGATGATCACGAGCCGGCCCTGCTCGGACGCGACCCGCTGCAGCCCACGCGTGATCTCGGCGAAGTACGGGTCCGACACATCGTGCACGATCACGCCGACGGTGGTCCGGTGCGACCGCGCCAGCAGCTGCGCGTGCGCGTTCGGCACGTACTGCAGCTCCTGGACCGCCCGCAGCACCCGCTCGCGCAGCTCGTCGGACACGATCTTGGGGCTGCCGTTGACAATCCGCGAAACTGTCGCGGCGGACACCCCCGCCCGTCGCGCGACATCGGCAAGGGTTGCCATGCCGCACCTCCACCCGTTGACGGCCCGCTCCCGTGGGCCTAGCGTCAGGCTACAAGGAAAGCCCTTTCCTCGCGCCTGGAGGCGAGATGTCCGCCTACTCGCGGTCAGTGTCCACTGCGGCCGCCCGACAGTTCAAGGTCGCCACGCCGAGGGGTACCGATGCGTGATCCACTCCCGGGTGCGGTCGGGGTGTCGAAACTGTGCGTATACGACACGATCACGCCGGACGGCCGCCACGGCGGCACCCCGCACATGCACCTCTGCTGCACTGAGGCCTACGTCGTCACCGGCGGCCGCGGCGCCGTGCAAACCCTGTCCGGACAGGGGTTCGCCGAGCACGAGCTGAAGCCCGGCGCGGTCGTGTGGTTCACGCCGGGCACCATCCACCGCCTGATCAACCACGCCGGCCTCGAGATCGTCGTGCTGATGAGCAACAGCGGCCTCCCCGAGGCGGGGGACGCGGTGCTGACGTTCCCGAGCGACACCCTCAACGACCCGGAGAAGTACGCGAAGGCGGTCGCGCTCCCGAACGGCGGCGCCCCCGGCGCCGACGTCGGCGCCGCCTACCGCCGCCGCGACCTCGCGGTCGAGGGGTTCGGTGAGCTGCGCAAGGGCGGGCTGGCCGAGTTCTACGCCGCCGCCGTCAAGCTCAAGCAACCCGTGCTCGACACGTGGCGCGCACGCTGGGAGCAGGGCGCGCACCGGGCCGCGGAGGCGACCCGCCACCAGCTCGACGCGTTGGCGGCCGGCGACGCGGGCCACCTCGCCGAGTCGCGGGTGATGGTCAAGTCCGAGCCCGACGAGATGGGTCGGCTCGGCATGTGCGGGCTGGTCAACACGTACGGTGACGGTCGATAACAGGAAAGCCCTTGCCTCGACCAGGTTCGGACAAATAGCATCCCTAGGAAAGCGCTTGCCTGGCAGTGTGGCCCTCGGCGGGAGGACTTCGTGCGCAACCGGTCTTATGTCATCGCGTTCTGTGTAGCCCTGGTACTCGGCATCATCGCGGCCCCAACCGCATCGGCACAGCCCCGATTCTCCGTGCTCGTGTTCTCCAAGGTCAACGGCTTCTACCACGACTCCATCCCGGCCGGTCAGCAGGCGATCACCGAGCTGGGCGCCGAGCACGGGTTCGCCGTCACGGTGTCCGACGACGCGGGCCTGTTCACCGACGCGGGCCTGGCCCCGTTCGACGCGGTCGTCTTCAACAACACCAACAGCCGCACCGGCGCGATCCTGGACGCCGCCCAGCGCGCCGCGTTCGAGCGCTACATCAAGGCGGGCGGCGGCTACACCGGCATCCACTCCGCGAGCGGCACCGAGTACGACTGGCCGTGGTACGGCCGGCTCATGGGCGCCTTCTTCGACAAGCACCCGGCGATCCAGCCGGTGAAGATCCAGGTCGACGACCGCGTGCACCCCTCGACCAAGGATCTGCCGCAGAACTGGGCGCGCACCGAGGAGCCGTACGACTTCGTCGCCAACCCGCGCGGCTCGGTGCACGTGCTCGCGAGCTACGACACCCGCAGCTACACCGGCCACACGATGGGCGCCGACCACCCGATCTCGTGGTGCCAGAACGTCGACGGCGGTCGCTCCTGGTACACCGGCCTCGGCCACGACGCGGCGGCCTACCAGGAACCCGGCTTCCGCGGTCACATCCTCGGCGGCATCGAGTGGGCCGCGGGCGCGGTCCCCGGCGACTGCGGCGCCACCGAGGACGATCGCTACCAGAAGACGCTCCTCGAGGGCGACACCGACGACCCCCTGGCCATGGAGATCGACAACAGCGGCCGCGTGTTCTACATCCAGCGCGGCGGCCGGCTGAACGTGTACGACCCGAAGGCCGGCTACAGCCACGAGGCCGGGAAGTTCGACGCGTTCGTCCTGCACACCCACGGCATGCACGGCCTGGTACTCGACCCGAACTTCGAGGACAACGGGTACCTCTACGTCTACTACTCGCCGAGAACGAAGGGGGTGAACCGGCTCTCCCGGGTCACCTTCGACGAGTTCACCAACACGGTCGACATGTCGAGCGAGAAGGTGCTCCTCGAGTTCTTCTCCCAGCGGGAGATCAACGCCCATGAGGGCGGCGGGATGGCGTTCGACAGCAAGGGCAACCTGTACCTGTCGACCGGCGACAACATCGACCCGTGCTGCGAGGGCTTCGCGCCCATCGACGAGCGGCCCGGCAGACGCAACCAGGACGCCCAGGGCACCTCGGCGAACACGAACGACCTGCGCGGCAAGATCCTCCGCGTCCACCCGGAGGACGACGGCACCTACACGATCCCCGACGGCAACCTGTTCGCGCCGGGCACCGACAAGACCCGCCCGGAGATCTGGGTGATGGGCCTGCGCAACCCGTACCGGCTGCACATCGACCCCGCCACCGACTGGGTGTCGTGGGGCGAGGTCGGCCCGGACGCGCAGAACGACAACCCGGCGCGCGGCCCGATGGGGTACGACGAGTTCAACGTCGCCAAGGAGGCCGGCAACTTCGGCTGGCCGCTGTGCATCGGCAAGGACCGGCCGTACGTGGAGTACGACTTCGCGACCGGCACGTCCGGCGCCGCCTACGACTGCGCGGGCGGCCCAACCAACAACTCGCCAAACAACACGGGCCTGACGAAGCTGCCGCCCACCCAGCCCGCGTGGCTGCCCTACCCGTACCGGGTGTCCGACGAGTGGCCGGAGCTGGGCACCGGCGGCCGGCTCGCGGTCGGCGGCCCGACCTACCACTACGACGCGGAGCTGGAGTCGGAGACGAAGTTCCCCGCGTACTACGACGACACGGTGTTCCTCGCGGACTGGACCCGCAACGCCATGTTCGAGGTGAAGAAGGACGAGCAGGGCAATGCCTTCTCCCTCAACAGGTTCCTGCCGCGCGCCGGCTTCCTCCGCCCGATCGACATGGAGTTCGGCCCGGACGGCTCGCTGTACGTCATCGAGTGGGGCAGCAACTACGGCGGCTCCGGGCGCGGCGACCCGAACTGGGACTCGGGCATCTACCGCATCGACTACATCCGGCCGGGTGAGCGAGCGCCGGTCGCGAAGGCCACGGCGACCCCGTCGTCCGGCATGGCGCCGCTGACCGTCCGGTTCACCAACAAGTCGACCGACCCGGACACCGGCCAGGCGCTCACGTACGCGTGGGACTTCGACGGCGACGGCGCCACCGACTCGACCGAGGCGAACCCGACCCACACGTACACCGAGAACGGCACCCACCTCGCGCGCCTGATCGTCGCCGACCCAACCGGCCGCCGGGAACCGGTCAACGTCAAGGTGACGGTCGGCAACACCGCGCCGAAGGTCACGCTGGCGGCCCCGCTGGACGGCGAGGTCTTCGACTGGGGCGTGCCGATTCCCTACCGCGTCACGGTGACCGACGCCGACGGCGGCGTCGACTGCGCGGAGGCGCTCACCAAGGGCGGGGTCGGGCACGCGCGGCAGGTGCACCCGGTGGACCAGAACCGTGGCTGCACCGGCTCGCTGACCCCGTCGCTGGTCGGTGACCACACGGCCAAGGACGACCTGACCTACGTGCTCGACGCGAGCTACACCGACACCGGCCGCCCGAAGCTCACCGACCGCGACCGCGTCACGCTGCAGCCGCGGCGCAAGGAGGCCGAGCACTTCGACCGGTCGAGCGGCATCCGGGTGGTGGCGAACAGCGAGGGCAACGGCGCGGGTCTGGTGTCCGGCGTCTCCAACGGGGACTGGCTGTCCGTCACCCCGGTGAACCTGAAGAACGTGGCCAACCTGCGGTTCCGGGTGGCCAGCGCGGCCAACGGCGGCACCATCGAGGTACGGCTCGGTGCCCCGGACGGCCCGCTGCTCGGCAGCGTCGCCGTTCCGGTGACGGGCGGCGGGCAGACGTGGACCGAGGTGACCGCCCCGGTCATCGACCCTGGCAGCACTCACGAGATCTTCTTGGTGGCAAAGAATTCCAGCGCGACCGGCGACCTGTTCAATGTGGACTGGTTCGAGTTCGGTGCGTGAGCGGAGCGACCAATTGGACGCGGAGGTGTAGGTGTCTAGCATGGTGACCTCGAACGAGACCAGGGCCGATCCGGCGCAGCCGGCCTCGGCGCCGGAACCGGTGCGGCGGGCCGACGTCGGGGCTCGGGTCGTGCGTTTCCTCGACGCGGTGTGGCGGCCGGCCATCCTGCTCGGGTTGGTGTTCTTCGCGTGGTGGCTCATCACCGCGCAGGGGTGGGTGGCGAACTACCTCGTGCCGACGCCGGTGCAGGTGTGGGACCGGATCGTCGACGACTGGTCCTCGTTGATGTACCACTCGTACGTCACGCTGTACGAGACGGTCATCGGGTTCCTCGTGGCGAGCGTGCTCGGCCTCGCGACCGCGGTGCTGATCGCGTACTCGCGGACGATGGAGCGGGCGCTCTACCCGCTCGTCCTGTTCGCGCAGGTGATTCCCAAGATCGCCATCGCGCCGCTGATCGTGGTGTGGTTCGGCAACGACCTCGCGCCGAAGATCATCCTGGCGGTGCTGATCGCGTTCTTCCCGGTCGTCGTGTCGGGGGTGGCAGGGCTCCGCTCGACCGACCCGGAGTTGTTGGAGCTGTCGGCCACCATGGGCGCCAACAAGTGGCAGACGTTCCGCAAGATCCGCTTCCCGAACGCGCTGCCGCACCTGATGGCCGGTGAGAAGGTCGCGGTGACGCTCGCGGTCGTCGGCGCCGTGGTCGGCGAGTTCGTCGGCGCCAAGGAAGGCCTCGGTTACCAGCTGATGATCGCCAACGGGAACCTCGACGCGCCGTTGCTGTTCGCCGCACTGATCCTCATGTCGCTCATCGGCATCCTGTTGTTCGTGATCGTCGAGGTGGCGGAGGCGCTGCTCATCCCGTGGCACGCCAGCCGTCGCTCCGCCACCCCGCTGACCACCTCCTGAAAGGGGAAACCCCATGACTGCCAAGCGTTTACTGACCGGTCTCGCGGCCGCCACCCTCCTGGTCGTCGGCTGCGCGCCGAGCGGGCAGAACAACGACGACAACGCGGGCGCGGCCCCCAAGGGCCCCAGCGAGAAGGTCACGCTGACCCTCAACTGGGTGCCCTACGGCGAGCACGCCCCCTTCTACTACGGCGTGCAGAAGGGCTACTACGCCGACGAGGGCATCGACCTGGAGATCGAGCCGGGCAGCGGTTCCGGCAACACCATCAAAGCTGTTGCCCAGGGCCAGACCACGTTCGGCTGGGCCGACACCCCGCCGTTGCTCAACGGCATCACCAGCGGTATGCCGGTCAAGAGTGTGGGGGTGTTCCTACAGAAGGGCCCCGCGTCGATCGAGTTCCTGTCCGACGAGAACATCAAGTCGGTCAAGGATCTCAAGGGCAAGACCATCGGCGGCACCCCTGGCGACGCGATGTACGCCACGTTCCCCGCGTTCCTCAAGGCGAACGGCATGCAGCCGGGCGACGTCACGGTCGTCAACATGGACGCGGCCAACAAGATCGCGCAGCTCGCCGAGGGCCAGGTCGACGCGATCATGGGCTTCTTCCACGACCAGGGCCCGACCATCGAGGCCCGCACCGGCAAGCAGGTCGACCACATCCTGTTCGCCGACTCCGGACTGAACATGCTCGGCACCGGCATCGTCGCGAGCAACGAGACGCTGTCCGGCAAGAAGGACCTGGTCGGCAAGTTCGTGCGGGCGACGCAGAAGTCGTGGGCCGAGGCCGTGAAGGACCCGGCGGCCGCCGCGAAGTCGATGGTCGAACTGGCCGAGAACGAGCCGCCGGAGAAGGTGCTCGTCGACCAGCTCAAGCTCGCGGAGCCGTTGCTGCAGCTGGACACCGCGGGTCAGCCGGGCCACAACACCGAGGACCAGTGGAACGACACGATCGGGCTGATGGCGCAGTACTCGGGTCTCAAGGACGCCGGTGAGCCGGCGAAGTACTGGGACGGCTCGCATGCGGAGGGCGACGGCTCATGACAGCCGTGATGACGGGCACGGCCGTCGACGTCGAGCACCTGTCCGTGCGGTTCCGCTCGAAGCGGGCCGCCACCACCGCGCTCGACGACGTCACCATGCGGGTCGAGGCCGGCGAGTTCATCTCGATCGTCGGCCCGTCCGGGTGCGGGAAGTCCACGCTGCTCAAGGTGATCGCCGGGCTCGTCAAACCGACCGACGGCGCGGTGTCGCTGTTCGGCGCGCCGGTCGTCAAGCCGCAGCAGAACATCGGCTTCGCGTTCCAGCGCGCGGCGCTGCTGGAGTGGCGGGGCGTGCGCAAGAACATCCTGCTGCAGGCCGAGATGCGGGGCATGGACCGCGCGAAGGCCGCGCGGCGCGCCGACGAGCTGATCGAGCTGACCGGGCTCACGGGGTTCGAGAAGGCGCTGCCGCACGAGCTGTCCGGCGGCATGCAACAACGCGTGGCGCTGTGCCGCGCGCTGCTGCACGAGCCGCCGGTGCTGCTCATGGACGAGCCGTTCGGCGCGCTCGACGCGTTGACCCGCGAGCAGCTCAACGCCGAGCTGAACAAGATCTGGCGGGAGACCGGCACCACGATCCTGCTGGTCACCCACTCGATCGCCGAGGCAGTGTTCCTCGGCACCCGGGTGGAGGTGATGAGCCCGCGCCCGGGCCGGCTGATGCGCACGCTCGACGTCGAGCTGCCCGCGGAGCGGGACTACGCGCAGGTGATGACCGACCCGAGGTTCGGCTCGCTCACCCGCGAGATCCGTCAGCTGCTCGGCTCGCAAGAGTCGCACTGAGAACAATGAGGGGACACACATGACCAGCAGGTCGATCGGCATCGTGCTCAACGGCGTGACCGGGCGCATGGGCTACCGCCAGCACCTGGTCCGCTCGCTCATGGCCATCCGGGCCGACGGTGGGCTGCCGCTGCGTGACGGCACGACGCTGTGGCCGGAGCCGGTGCTGGTCGGTCGCAACGAACGCAAGCTTGCCGAGATCGCGGAGCAGCACGGTCTTTCCGACTGGACGACCGACCTGCACGCCGCGCTCGCCCGCGACGACGTCGAGATCTACTTCGACGCGCTCACCACGCAGCGGCGCGAGAAGGCGATCAAGTCCGCGATCGACGCCGGCAAGCACATCTACACCGAGAAGCCGCTCGCCATGGACGTCGCGGGCGCGCTCGACCTCGCGCGGGCGGCGGCCGCGGCAGGCGTGAAGAACGGCGTGGTCGCCGACAAGATCTTCCTGCCGGGGCTGCGCAAGCTGAAGCGGTTGGTGGACGGCGGGTTCTTCGGCCGCGTGCTGTCCGTGCGGGCCGAGTTCGGCTACTGGGTGTTCGAGGGCGACTGGCAGCGCGCGCAGCGGCCGTCGTGGAACTACCGCGCCGAGGACGGCGGCGGCGTCGTGCTCGACATGTTCCCGCACTGGCACTACGTGCTGGAGCACCTGTTCGGGCCGGTGCGCGCGGTGCAGGCCACCACCTCGACGCACATCCCGAAGCGCTGGGACGAGAACGGCGCGGAGTACCCGGCGACCGCGGACGACGCCGCCTACGCGATCTTCGAGCTGGACGGCGGGCTGATCGCCCAGTTCAACTCGTCGTGGTGTGTGCGGGTGTTCCGCGACGAGCTGGTCGAGTTCCAGGTGGACGGCACGCTCGGCAGCGCGGTCGCCGGCCTGCGCCGCTGCCGCGCGCAGTCGCGGGCCGCGACGCCGATGCCGGTGTGGGACCCGGACGCGCCGCCGAACCTCGACGCCCGCGGCGACTGGGCCGAGGTGCCCGACAACGAGCACTTCGACAACGGGTTCCGCGTGCAGTGGGAGCGGTTCCTGCGCCACGTCGCGGAGGACGAGCCGTTCCCGTGGGACTTCGCGGCCGCCGCGCGTGGGGTGCAGCTCGCCGAGCTGGGGCTCCGCGCCGCGTCCGAGGGCCGGCGGATCGAGATCCCGGAGCTGTCGTGACCGAGGTCGTGCTGCCCGGCGGGCAGCGACACCTGCTGCGGGGCGGCGGTCCGTCGCCCGGTGTGTCGATGGCGCCGTCACGCAGCCGGATCGCCTACGCGGCCGCGCACGTCGTCGCCGATACCCTCGCGGAGAACGTGCCCGGCGCGCCCGCGGTGCTCGACTGGGACGCCACCCTCGCGTTCCGCCACCACCTGTGGGGGTTCGGGCTCGGCGTCGCCGAGGCCATGGACACCGCGCAGCGCGGCATGGGCCTCGACTACCCGGCGGTGCGGGAGCTGGTGCGCCGCAGTGCCGCCGAGGCGCGGTCGGTCGGCGGGCGGATCGTCGCCGGTGTCGCCACCGACCAGCTCACCGGGCCCGCCACGCTGCCGGAAGTGCTTGCGGCGTACCGGGAGCAGCTCGCCGACGTGCTGGCCGCCGGCGCCGTGCCGGTGCTGATGTGCAGCCGCCACCTCGCGGCGGCCGCGCGCGGGCCGGCGGACTACCTGTCGGTGTACGACGCTCTGCTGTCCGAAGTGGACTCGCCGGTGCTGCTGCACTGGCTCGGCCCGATGTTCGACCCCGCGCTGGCGGGGTACTGGGGCGCCACGTCGTTCGACGGCGCCGCGGACACCGTGCTGACGCTGCTGAAGGACCATTCGTCCACAGTGGACGGCATCAAGATGTCGCTGCTGGACGACACGCTGGAGATCGAGCTGCGCCGCAGGCTGCCGGCCGGCGTGCGGATGTACACCGGCGACGACTTCAACTACCCGGCACTGATCGCGGGCGACGAGCACGGCCACTCCGACGCGCTGCTCGGGGTCTTCGCGGCGATCGCGCCGCTGGTCGCGCCCGCGCTGAACGCACTCGACTCCGGCGACGTCGCCGGCTTCCGGTCGATCCTCGACCCCACGGTCCCGCTGGCACGCCACCTGTTCGGCGCGCCGACGCAGTACTACAAGACCGGGATCGTGTTCCTGTCATGGCTTTGCGGACACCAGGACCACTTCACGATGGTCGGCGGGCTCCAGTCCGGCCGGTCGGCCACCCACCTCGCGAAACTGCTGGTGCTCGCCGACGATGCCGGGCTGCTGCCGGACGCCGACCTGGCCGCCGCGCGGGCGCGGGCGTTCTTCACGACGTGCGGGGTGAGCTGATGGACCGCTTCTCGTTCAACCAGGCGACAGCCAAGCACTGGCCCCTCGAGGAGGTCGTCAAGGGTTGCGCGGCCGCCGGGGTGCGCAACGTCGGCCTGTGGCGCGAACCCGTGGCCGAGCGCGGCCTCGAACGGTCGGTCGCGCTGGTCCGCGACGCCGGGCTGTCCGTCACCTCCCTGTGCCGGGGCGGGTTCTTCGGCGCCGACGACTGGTTCGACGACAACCGCCGCGCCGTCGACGAGGCCGCCGCGCTCGGCGCGCCCGCGCTGGTCCTCGTGTGCGGCGGCCTGTTCGGCCGCACACTGGCCGAGGCACGGGCGCGGGTGTCGGCGGGCCTCGAAGCGCTGGCGCCGCACGCGCTGGCCGCCGGCGTGACCCTCGCGGTCGAGCCGATGCACCCGATGTTCTGCGCGGACCGCAGCGTCGTCGCGTCGCTGGCCGGCGCGCTCGCGCTGTGCGAGCCGTTCCCGCCGGCCGCGGTCGGTATCGCGCTCGACACCTACCACGTGTGGTGGGACGAGCGGGTGTTCGAGCTGATCGCCGCCGCGGGGGAGCGCATCGCGTGCTTCCAGCTGGCCGACTGGGTGGTGCCGCTGCCGGCGGACGTGCTCGTCGGGCGCGGCCTGCCGGGCACCGGCCACGTCGACTTCGCGCCGTTGCTGGCCGCGGTCGCCGCGGCCGGTTACACCGGTCCGATCGAGGTCGAGGTGTTCGACGCGGACCTGTGGGCCCGCCCCGGCGAGGAGGTCCTCCGCGACACGATCGCGGCGTACCGCTCAGTCGTCGGCTAGGTCACGAGCGAGGGCTTGTGTGAGCGGCCGCCGGCGTCTGGACTGACGAGCAGCGCAGGGCCGCGAGCGAAGCGAGCCGCCCGAGCAGCGCAGGAGGGAAGACGCCGGGACCAGGCCGCGATTTCGCGAGCGGAGCGAGCCAATGTAGCTGTCACTATCCTCGCAGGTGTGAGCCACCCCTACCAGGCGCCCGGCGGGCTGCCGCGCGAGTTCCGGATGGCGGACGGCGGCTTCGGTCGCATGGTCGTGCCGTTCGTCTTCATGCTGGTCTTCTTCGCGGTGATCATGCTGCTGCTCGGCTCGATGTTCCTGGGCGGGATCGTCGGTGGGATCTGCGTGGCGGTCGTCAGCACCGGGGCGCTGACCGCGGTCCTGTACGTCAAGTTCGCCAAGATGAAGGCCGGGACGCTGGTCCGGTTCTCCGAGGCGATCGGCGAGCAGAACGGCGTGCAGGTCAGCGTCGGCGCGATGAAGTCGCAGGGCATCATCGGCTGGGGCGAGCGGGTCATCCCGCACAACGCGCCGGACTGGATGCGCGCCAACCTGGCCGCCCAGCCGAAGAACCCGTACGACGGCCGCCCCGAGGTGGCCATCCCGCTCGGCGGTGTCGACCCGAACTGGCAGCACGGGCCCATGGGGCAGTGGCTGCGGCAGTACCGCCCGGACCTGATGGGCGGCGGCTACCCTCCGCCTGGCTACCCACAGCCTGGCTACCCACAGCCTGGCTACCCACAGCCTGGC
>Ga0193742_1000639_pt1 | contig 22836 bp, 21 predicted proteins | sample L2c1metaG_FD_165511 | JGI IMG/M metagenome (GOLD analysis project Ga0193742, IMG submission 165511) | Soil microbial communities from a riparian zone of the East river system, Colorado, United States - L2c1 | ecosystem: Environmental > Terrestrial > Soil > Riparian zone | place: USA: East River... | reverse complement strand
GCCGAACGTACCAGATTTCATTCCCTGGATTTCCTCTTCTATAAGGTTAGGATGCAGATCGAAGGCTTACTGGCCGTTGCAATCTGGACCCCCTCCCCCCGTACTTTTTTGCGCAAAGTCTTCATTATAAAAAAGATAAGTCCGGACCACCCTTTTCATTCTTCCAAGATACCCTATTTCATAGACTCAAACAGAAAAGCCCGGGGATCCTCTCCCTGGGCTTTTGTTCTCTAAGGTTATTTTAGCAGGATGGCCGGAACTGATCGGCAAGTCGATCTTGCCTGGTTTGTTTGGTTTAGGGAGTATTTGGGGTTGACAGGCTGTCCTATCGCGTACACTCGTACGCATCACCGTCATGCATCGTTCTATACCGTGGCTCACTGTGGGACTGCTCACCCTGATCGCCATCGCCGCGTACCTTCGTATACGTCCGCATAATCAGGTCCGCGCCCCCGCACCCCAGATGAGCGGTGAACCTGACTTGATGTTGTGGGCCTGGGAGACTCCCGAAGACCTCAGGGCGCTCGATGTCAGCCGTGGCGGAGTTGCGTACCTGGAACGCGAACTCCTTCTGGGGAAAAGCCAGGAGGTACGCCCGCGCCATCAGCGGTTATTGCTTCCTGCCAAGGTCTTCCTAATGCCCGTTGTTCGGATTGAGACGACTCCGGACTATCGGTGGCGGGATGCGAATATTTCAGCCATGGCCGAACAGATTGTGGAGGCCGCAAAGGAGCCGAACGCTCGTGCTTTGCAGATCGACTTCGATGCCCGGGCCTCGGAACGTCCCTATTACTCTGCTCTGCTTCGCGAGGTTCGGCGTCAGCTTCGTCCCGGAGTTGTCTTGTCGATCACTGCGCTCGCCAGCTGGTGCGGCCCGGGGAGCTGGCTTCACGGATTGCCTATCGATGAGGCCGTGCCGATGTTCTTTCGTATGGGAGGTCCGGCGGCGGTGCGCGGAACGTTACCGCGCAGCCTCTCCTCTATAGAGGAGCCGCTCTGTACGGGTTCGGTCGGCGTGGCCACCGACGAGCGTTGGCCGATGCTCGACGCCCGGCAGCGAGTCTATGTTTTCCGTGTGGGTTCCTGGAGCGCGGAAGACCTTGCATCCGTAAACGCAGGACGTTATGGAGAGCTTCAGAGTCTGTCAGCACCTTCTATTCAAGGACCCTCATTGTGAACGTACGGCGACTTCACCCTCTGCTCTGGACCCTCTTCTTCGTGCTTATCGAGTTTCCCGCGCAAACCTGCGGCCCTGACTGGCCAGAGGCTGTGTTCGTAAAGAGGAACGGGCCGGACGCTCCGTACGATGCTTTCGTACGAGGACGGCTGGGTGTGCCCCAGACCGGCTATCGCATGCGCCACCTCGTCATCCTGTACCGCTACCTCAACAGTCTGCCGCTTTCGACTGAGGAGCAGAGCGCCGCTGTAAAGGCAAATTCCCATTTCGAGTCCAACTGGAATACCGACCAGCAGAACCCATCGTTGCAACACGGCGGCTTTCTGGCGTGGGTGGAAGCGCGAAAGGGATTTGGGCCGGTGGATGGGTTCGTTCCGCAGAATCCATTTGGGACGCAGGATGCGTGGCAGTTTGACTCAAACTTTGCGAGCTGCCTGGATGATGCGTTCTCGAATGCGGCGCGTACGCTTCGGGATCGCGCTGCAACCTACGGAGGCCATTCCTCGGACGTAGTGGAGTGGGTTCGCGGTCAGGACGCAGTCTTTCGCAACTGTGGCGATACCAAGGTGAGTTTAGCGGCGCTGCCAGCCTCCGCGCCGCAGTGGCTGAAATACGATCGTGCCTATCAACGGGGCGCGGCCTCGCTGTATCAAGGCAAATACGATGACGCATTGAGCGCCTTCTCCGCGATTGCCGCAGATCCACGCTCATCCTGGAGCGCATTGTCCCGCTATCTGGTTGGCCGGATCATGGTCAGGCGTGCGGTGGCGCTTGAAGTCTATTCTCCGGATCAAAACGACGAGCCATCGCAGGAACCGCGTCTCGACAATTACCTGAGTCAATTGCGCGCCGCACGCACCGAACTGCTCGCGATGCGAAACGACCCTCGGATGCGTTCGCTTACCCACGCCATCGATGGGATGCTGGATCGTGTGAACGCGCGGCTGGAGCCTGAGGTGCAGGCTAGAACTTTAGCTTCGCGTCTTACAGCTTCGACACCTGACAGCAACTTTTACCAGGATGTGCTGGATCTCAACTATCTGCTCAGTGACAACGCCGGCGCGAAGGCTGATGATCTCAACGACCGGCCTGAGAATGACGTTCCACCGCCGTCCAATGATTCCGAGCGGCAAGCCGCTGATTTACTGGAGTGGATCAAAGCTTTTCAGGCTGGTGACGAAGCTGAGAGCCTGCGGCACTGGAAGAGCTCGCATTCCAAGCCGTGGCTTGTAGCTGCGCTGATGAATGCCAAAGCCGGAGCTCCGGGTGTTGCTGAACTCCTGCAGGCGGCCGCTGATGTTCGGCCAAACGAGACTGCATATCCAGCGGTCACGTATCATCGGCTTCGGTTGTTACCGGCAAATGCGTCCACGCGCGACGATTTGCTTGCGGTGCTGCCGCAACTGGTCGCAAACGAGAGCGTGTCTACGCACAATCTTTTTGCGGAGCTCAATGCACGCTCCGCTCCTGACCTCAAGACATGGCTTGGACAAGCTGGGCGAAGGCCTGCCGCGGAATCGACATTCGACGACGAAGATGCATTGAATGACGAGGTGAAGCCACAGCCGTGCGGACCCGCTCTCCATGACAAGGACACTCCGCTGTTTGCAGCGGATGTAGCCACGGTGCTGAATACGCGGCTTCCGCTCAATCTGCTTGTGCAGGCCGCTGAGAGCACAATCCTTCCTCCTAATCTTCGTTTCCAGGTGGCGCAAGCTGCCTGGACGCGAGCGGTGTTGCTTGATCGGCGCGAGACCGCTGTACGTCTTTCCTCCATCCTGACTCAATGCAACGCCAAATGGGAGCCCATTCTCTCCGCGTATAACAGCGCCGCCTCCCCGAAAGACCGGAAAGCCACGGCTCTCTTCGCCCTGATGCGCTTCGCCTCCACCGAACCTAATGTTCGCGAAGGCAATTACCGCGTGGATGGTTTTGCAACCTACAGCAATTTTCGGGATAACTGGTGGTGCTTCACGATTCCGCCTACGCAACGAACACAATCCGACGATGACATGGTCTGGGGATTCACGTCCCTTGCTCATCCTGATGTACCTGATCCGGTGTTCCTCACCGCTGAGGATCGCACAGAGGGGGCGAAAGAGATTGCGACTCTTCGCGCGATTCCGAGAGCTTCGGATTACCTGCCGGCTGAGGCGTTGGCCTGGCAGCGCGCTTATCCGAATGATCCGCGTGCACCGGAGCTTCTGGGACAGGCGTTTCGTGTTGTGCGCAATGCCTGCAGAGATAAGACTTCCACGGATGTCGAGCATCAACTGTTTCTGACGCTGCACAGCAAGTACCCCAAGAACAAGTGGACTTTGCAGTACAGGAGTTGGGAGTAGTTGGAAGGGAAGTAAGGGATGGTGTTGGAGGGCTGGACTTCTGTGGAAGGTTGGCCCCGCGCAAGTGCCGACCTTAGTCGCGATAAGGCTGCGGCAAAGATGGGCACCCGATTGGTGGCTCGCTGGAGATCTAGACGTTGGCAGTTTCTTTGGTGTGGGTGGGCTGATAGGTTCCGGGGACGGTGCGGGCGGAGATGCTAATGCGGTTCCATCCGTTGATGGCGACGATGGCGAAGGTCAGGTCGGAGAGCTCCTGCTCCGTGAGGTGGGCGCTGGCCTCGGCGTAGACGGTGTCGGAGGCGTGACCCTGGGTGATGAGGGTGAGAGCTTCAGCCCAGGCGAGGGCAGCGCGCTCGCGGTCGGTGTAGTAGGGGCATTCGCGCCAGGCATCGAGAGAGTAGAGACGCTGTTCGTTCTCGCCTTCGGCGCGAAGGTCTTTCCAATGCATGTCGAGGCAGAAGGCGCAGCCGTTGATCTGGGAGACACGCAGCTTGACCAGGTGGAGAAGATTCTCTTCGAGGCCGCACTGGGTGAGGTATTTTTCAAGCGCGAGCATGGCCTGGTATCCGCCGGGGGAGAGTTTGGCGTAGTTGAAACGGGGCTGCATTTTTGATTCTCCTTTGTGGTCAGGTTAAGGGTTTTATGGATTGCGTTCAGGGTAGATAGCGAGTAGGAGGGCGCAGGCGGAGGCAGAGAACACCGAGTAGTCGAGCGGAGATTTAATTCCTGCCGAGAATGTCATTGTGGTTCCGAAGATGGCCAGCAGTGCTGCGGAGCTAAAGGCGACCCAGCGGGTCCACTGTGGACGGCGGGTTGAGGTGAGACCGAGCACACCGCTGACGATGAGGGCGAGGCCGAGGGTGATCTCGAGGATTGTCGCGGCCCAGGCGAGCAGAGGAATGATGGAGGCCGGCATGAAGAAGTTGAGCTCGGCGGTGCGGTGGATGAAGTTGGGGGAGAGCTTCATTCCCGGCTCGCCGCGCCAGAGCCCGAAGCGAGAGGCGACGGCGGAGAGGAAGGCGGCGCCAACAGCGATGCGGGCGTAGAAGATCGCGAACGTTTCCATTCTTGTGGTCCGGAACGTTGGGGACTCCTGGGGCGTGCGTGAGCTCATGGCTACCGTCCTTCCTGAGCTGTTGGCGCGGGGCTGCTGAGGGGAGCCTGATGATCGCAGACGAAGGTTGCGAGGAAGTGTGCAGGCGCGGTCTGGCTTGCATTGGCTGAGAGGAGGTGTACTCCGTTGGGCGCCTCGTAGAAGCTCTCTCCAGCGTGGTAGATCTTTTCCTCTTGACCCTTGACCTGCATCCTTACGGCTCCCTCGAGAACATAGCCGATAACGGGGCAGGGATGGGTGTGTGGCTGCGACTGCTCGCCGGGACCGAAGCGAACCTCCACGACGTGAACAGTAAGCTGATCGCCGTTGAGCTTTGGGAGAGGCTGCGAGATCACGTTTCTGGAACGCGCAGTCTGCGTCTGTTCCGGTGCAGCTCCGTGAGGCGGCGTAACCACGGCAGCCTCAACATGAATTGGAGCGTACACAATCAGCGCGAAGATGTAGGCCCAACTGTCGAAAACAGCCATGTTCTTTCTCCTTTGTAGAAGAGGTTAGTGCATAGTAGACCGGTCAGAAAGGTCCATTTAAGCTATTCTTCCTGTACCACTTTCAAGGGGCGAAGATGGCCAGGCGATCAGGTTTGACGGAGATTTTACTTCCCCCGCGTACAGAGGGTGAATCGGCCTACAGATGGCTGTACGGCGCGCTGCGACGCGAGATCCTGGAAGGAAGGCTGCGGCCGGGAACGCGGCTTCCGGCGACACGCGATCTGGCGCAGGAGTATGGGTTATCGCGTGGGACCATCGTCGCCGCATTTGAGGAGCTCAAGTCGGAGGGCTACGTTGAGGGCAGCGTCGGCTCCGGCACTTTCGTCAGCAAGATTTTGCCCGAGGAGCTGCTTGAGGTAAGGCGAGAGGCCATGCGTCAGGCTGCGAAGAGACGCGGTGGGGCAAACTCTAAAGCGTCGAAGCCGCCTCAGCGAAGGCTTTCGGAATATGGCAAAGCCACGCGCGTGTTTCCGGGATTTCCGGCGCGTGCACCGCGAGCGTTCCGTTCGAATCTTCCCGCCCTCGACGAGTTTCCTGTCACGCTGTGGGCGCAGATTACCAATCGAAGACTGCGTCGTGCGTCGATGACGCAGCTTTCCGGGGGCGATGCGATGGGATATGCCCCGCTGCGTAAGGCGATTGCAGCATACGTCTCACGCTCACGGGGTGTCGTCTGTACGGCCGACCAGGTGGTCATTCTCTCGGGAGTGCAGGAGGCAATCGACCTTACAGTGCGGCTTTTCGTAAACAAGGGCGATACGATCTGCATGGAAGAGCCTGGATATGTCGGCGCGGTGCGGATCTTCGAAGCGGTGGGAGCCAGGCAGGTTCCGCTTGCGATCGACGAGCAGGGAGCGAAGCTGCCAGGGAAGGCGGGGCATAAGGCAAAGCTGGCGTATCTGACGCCGGCGCATCAGGCTCCTCTGGGTGTGGCGATGAGTCTTGCAAGAAGACTCGAGATGCTGGAGTGGGCACGGCAGACCGGTGCCCTTCTGTTTGAGGACGATTACGACGGAGAGTACCGCTACTCGGCGCGTCCAGTGCCTTCGCTGCAGGGGCTCGATCAAAACGGGATGGTGCTATTTGCGGGAAGCTTCAGCAAGGTACTGTTTCCGGCGCTACGGCTAGGGTATCTGGTTGTTCCGGATGACCTGGTGGAGCGGTTTGCGGCGGCGAAGTCGATCCTGAATCGGCATAGTCCTCTGCTGGAGCAGACGGTGCTGTGCGAATTTATCGACGCGGGACACTTTGGACGGCATCTGCGAAGGATGCGCGAGGTGTATTCGGAGCGGCTGGGGGTTCTGCTGGAAGAAGGGAAGAAGCGGCTGGAAGGGGCTCTGGCGATCTCAGAGATCGAGGCCGGGTTGCAGACGATGGGATGGCTGACGAAGGAGTTCGATGGGAGAGCTGTGGCGACAGCGGCGGCAGGAAGGGGAGTGGAGGTGATTCCGCTGGAAGCGTTCTATCGCAGTACTGATGAGTTTAAGAAGCAGGAGAGAGATGGGTTGCAGATGGGGTTTGCGGCGGTTGGGCCGAAGGAGATACGCCGGGGAGTAGAAGAGTTGGCGCGGGTGCTGGAGAGTGGTTCGAATCGGCAGGCGTCACGGGGATTTGCGTGACGTCTGCCGACTTCAATTTTCATGTTTTCTCGCGGCTAGTGAACCGTGAGAGAGACGATCGTGGAGTGGAAGAGGTTTCCATCCCTCGCCGTGATGACGAAGAGGTAGATTCCGGGGTGAGTGGAATGGGAAGTTGTGACCGAAAGCGTTGTTGAACCGGAGCCGCCTGCGATGACGTTATTCGCGAGATGCACGTTGGTTCCGGGAGGCAATCCTATAGCGGAGAGTTCGACATCATCACTGAAGCCATTGGATGGCGAGACGTTGACGGTGTAGTTGGCAGTCGTACCGGCAGCTACAGCCTGCCAAACCGGCGTGGCTGCGAGGCTGAAGTCGCCGTAGCCGATGGCGGCGAGAGCAGCGGGGCCTTTCCGTTCGGCGAGCTGCGCAAGATAGAGGCTATTGGGAGTCACGAGAGAGCCTAGTGAGTCGTAGTCTCCATCGGGGACGTTTCCGGTGACCTCGGAGGAGCCGGTGGACACCTTCGTGCCGACGCAGCCGATGCACCAGTTGGTTCCGCCGGGGAACTTCTGCACGACGAAGTAGGGAGTGGTGACGTTCCAGGCGACCGACCAGCCTGGAGCCCCGCCCTGGCCGGAGCCGTGGTTGCCGCGATCCTGATAGGCGATGCCGGTGGCCCCGCCATTGGGATTTCGTGGAGCGTCGGGAAGAACAGCGTTGTCGGCAAGCATCCCGGTTCCCCAACGCTGGTGCGGAGCGATCCCCGCAGCCTGTGTGCTGTAAAAGTTGAGCAGGACGATAGGGCCGGTGACACGGCTCTGCATAACCATGGGCCACTCGCCTACGGCTCCAATGGACTGGCAACGGTTAAGGAAGATTTCGGTTCCTGAGATTCCGAAGGTTCATCGGTTCAAGGGAATCCGTGAACGGGGAGAACTTTATGAATCCCGAAGTTGGCTGTCAAGATAATTTTCAGCCTATGAAATATAAAATTCACTCTTGAAACAACAGTGAAACGCGCGCATGTTCCGAAAAAGAAGGAATTTGGTGGAATTTATAGCTTGGTTACGGAGGAGATGAGGGTCGCCTCAATGCCGGAGTTGACCTCGGCATGGGCAAATTCTGCGGCCACGCGGATGCCGTTCATGACGGCTTTCTCGTTGGAGGAGCCGTGGCCTACGATGCAGACGCCACGGACGCCGAGCAAGGGGGCGCCGCCGTATTCGGAGTAGTCGAGACGCTTTTTGAAGTCGTCGAAGGCTCGGCGGGAAAGCAGGGCACCGACCTGCGAGGTGACGGTGGACTTGAGGGCTTCGCGAAGCGATGAGGTGAAGAGTTTGGCTGCGCCTTCGATGCTTTTGAGGGCGACGTTGCCGACAAACCCGTCGCAGACTGTCACGTCACAGTTGCCATTAAAGAGATCGCGACCTTCGACGTTGCCGATGAAGTTGATTCCAGGCAAGGCACGGAGCAGAGGAAGGGTATCGCGAGTAAGGGTGTTTCCCTTGGAGTCCTCTTCACCGATGGAGAGCAGACCGATGCGAGGGTTGGAGATCTTGAGGACGTTCCGGGCGTACATGTGGCCCATGACGGCGAACTGAACGAGATTGTCAGGATCGGAATCGACGTTGGCCCCGACGTCGAGCAGGAGTGAGGGGACTCCACGGGTTGTGGGGATGATGGTTGCGAGGGCCGGACGGTCGACGCCGGAGAGCATGCCCAGCACCATCTTGGCTGTGGCCATGGCGGCTCCGGTGTTTCCGGCGGTGAAGAAACCGTCGGCGCGACGCTGGCCTCCTTTTTGGGGGGAGGCGGGGGAGAGGCCTTCGCGGACCATCTTCAAGCCGACGCGCATGCTGGAGTCGCGCTTGGAGCGGACGGCCTGAGCGGCCTTGTCGTCCATGGTGATCCACTCCGACGCCGGAGCGATGTAGATAGGGAGGTGCTTCTGGTGCTGGACGTGTTGCCGGAGGATGGGGCGAAGGATGTCTTCGGGGCCGACGAGGTGAACGCGGACGTCGTAATGACGTGCAGCCAGAACGGCCCCTCGGATCTCAGGATCGGGGGCCTTGTCGGAGCCCATTGCGTCTACCGCGATGTCGATTGGCATCAAGGAAACGATAACAGATTGTGAAATAAGGCTTTCGAGCGAGCTCTCAGACGCGGGAGGCTTTAGCTGGCTTCCTTGACGGTGAGGACTTCACGGCCCTTGTAGGTTCCGCACTTGCGGCAGGCGCGATGAGGCAGCTTGCGCTCGTGACAGTTCGGGCACTCGGAGAGGCCGGCGGGGGTGAGGAAGTCATGGCTGCGGCGCTTGGCGGTGCGCTGCTTGGAGTGACGCCGTTTTGGATTAGGCATTGCAGTATCCCTTTCGCTTCGCCCCGGAACCCGGGCGAAGGCGCGGGACGCGGAGCGGAAAACTTGTTAGTGCTTAACCTCGATCTTGTCAGCCAGACCCGCCAGTGCATTCCAACGCGGATCAGACGGAGTCTGTTCGCAGGAGCAGATTGCTAGGTTCTGGTTCTGACCGCAACGAGGGCAGAGGCCCTTGCAGTCCTCTTTGCAGAGGGTTCGGGTGGGCAGGGAGAGTAACACCTGCTCGCGCACGACATCCTCGAGCAAAAGACCGCTCTCTTCATAATACCCGATTTCGGTCTCGTCGGGGGTAATTGAGTGCTCGCCCATCTCGCTATCCGCTTCGGTGGGGCGGAAGATGAGGTCGAATTCGCCGGAGAGGGTCTGGGGGACGGGCTCGACGCAGCGGGCGCAGAGGATCTCGAACCCTCCCTTGTAAGAGGCGCGGAGGCGGATGTCGTTGACCTGGGAGCGGGACCCGCGCTCTTCGCTGCGGTGCTCGACGAGGAGGTCGGCCTCGCCTTTTACGGTCAGAGGGGAGATCTGGCGGATGTCGGGGGCGTACTCGAGTGTATTGGGGGCGATGGTTTCGTCGATCTCGAGGGGTTCGTCGAAGAGTTGGACCGGGGTGATCAGCACATGTTTAAGGGTAGGACTTTGGTGGGGCGGGGTCAAATGGGAGTTTTCGTCTTCTTTGGAGAGGTTTCAGGGACGTATTTTCTTGAGAATAGCAATGGAGAAAAAATTTCTCTTTTGGTACAGACAAGGACGGGGAAAGTGTTTTAGTGTTTGGTCGAATGCTTAAACCGAGTTTCGTCATCGCTGCGATGGTGGTTGCGCTTGGGCTGAGGGCGGGAGCCGAGACGCTGTTGGTGAATGACTTTGGCGCGAAGGGCGACGGTGCGGCGGTGGACACGGCGGCGATTCAGCGTGCGCTCGACAAGGGCGCGGGAAAGCGAGCGACGATCACGTTCCGTGCAGGGACATATCGGATCGGCTCGATCTTCGTGAAGAGTGGGGAGACGCTGGAGATTCCGAAGGGCGTGAGGCTGCTGGGGATTCTAGAGCTTTCGGCGTATCCGCTGATGCCGACGCGCGTGGCGGGGATCGAGATGACGTGGCCTGCTGCTCTGGTGAATGTCTACAAACAGCACGATGTGAAGATCACGGGTGAAGGCACGATTGACGGTGATGGATCGTACTGGTGGAAGAGCTACTGGGACCTGCGCAAGGAGTATGAGCCGAAGGGGCTGCGCTGGGCTTCGGACTACGATGCGAAGCGGCCGCGGCTGATCCAGATCTTCGATTCGTCGCAGGTGACGCTGGATGGGCCGGAACTGGAGCGGTCGGGGTTTTGGACGGTGCATATCTGTTACTCGCATAATGTGACCGTGGACCATGTGACGATCCGGAACAACATCGGCGGCAAGGGACCTTCGACGGATGGCATCGATATCGACAGCTCGAAGAAGGTGTTGGTGCAGCATGCGGACATCGACGTAAATGATGACGCGCTGTGCATGAAGGCGGGACGCGACGCCGATGGACTGCGCGTGAACCGTCCGACGGAGGATATCGTGATTCGCGACAGCGTGATCCGGCATGGAGCGGCGGCGGTGACCTTCGGCTCGGAGACCTCGGGCGGATTTCGTAACGTTGAAGCTTACAATTTGACGGCCTATGAGGGGGTGGGCAGCGGGGTTCTGCTGAAGAGCGCGAAGGTGCGCGGCGGAGGCGGAGAGAATCTGCGGATTCATGACCTGCACCTGACGAATGTGCGCATCCCGATCCAGGTGAACCTGAACTGGAATCCGAGCTACAGCTATGCGGAGATGCCCAAGGATGTACAGAACCCGCCCGCTTACTGGAAGGTGCTGACCGAGAAGGTTCCGGAGGAGAAGGGGCTGCCGCACTTTCACGATGTGCACATATGGAATATCGAGGCGACGGGGGCGAAGACGGCGATTGCGATTGCGGCGTATCCGAATGCGAAGCTCAGGGACTTCCGAATCGACCATGTGAAGATCGCGGCAGCAGAGGCGGGTGGCATTGCCGACACGGAAGGCCTTATGCTGAGCGACATTGACCTTACGGTTCCAGAGGGAAGCAGACTGAAGGCAGAGGACAACATTGGACTGAAGGGGCTGAATGAGGTGCGCTATCACCAGAAGTGATCTCATAGAGACGTTTCGTGATTACGACCATTCTCGGACCTGCTTCATCGGCGGGTTCCACACTAGCCAGGCATACATTCCCGGTTGTTTATGAGGCCGTCAAGGTATTGAGGAGAGCGTGATGAAAACTATGCGACGCTACGCACAGGTAATCCATCTTTTGCCTCACTTTCGTGAGGAATACATTCGTTATCACGAGAAGGTATGGCCAACCGTGCTGGCTACGATCGAGGCCAGCAACATTCGCAACTACTCGATCTTCCTTCATGACTCGCTGCTGATTGCCTACTTCGAGTATCACGGCGACGACTATGAGGCCGATATGAGGCGCATGGCAGCGGATCCGGAGACCCAGCGGTGGTGGTCGATCATGGATCCGATGCAGGAACCTCTGCCCGATGTGCCTGCGGGAAAGCGGTGGCTCGGAGTGCCGGAGGTCTTTCATTTCGATGGAGCTCCGTTCCCATCCGATTCGTAGTGCTGAATCTTCGTTTGATGGATAACCTGAGGGAGCGGAGGTATCCATGAGACGGCTTTTCGCTGGCATGATAATGGCGATCATGCTCGTAGCGGTGGCTATGGCGCAGGGCGGCGGCAGGACTGCGAGGCCAGACCTGAATGGTGTCTGGAAACTGAATGCGGCAGAGAGTGACTTCGGGCAGGTTCCGCCGCCGGTAAAGCAGAGCGAGGAGATCACGCAGGCCGGTGAGGAGATGGCGATTGCGGTCTCGATCGAGCGACCGGAAACGAAGCAGAACTATACGCTGCGGTTCCAGACCGGTGGTGGAGAGACCGGGATGGAACGCCTGTTTCCTGCTGGCTCTCCCTTTCGCATTCTGAGCGTGAAGGGCGAGTGGAAGGGTGCGGTGCTGGTGCTGACCGAGAGGGTCGAGTTTCAGGGAACGGCGGGGACGCTCGAGGCGAGGTACCAGCTTGCGGCGGGTGGGAAGAAATTGAAGAAGACGACACATGTTGCGATGCCAGATGGAACGCTGGATACGACGACGGTCTATGACCGAGAATGATTTTTGCTGCTGACAGGAGGGTGTCAGCAGGATGTCTGTAGTGTCTCGGCATGGAGGAACTTCGATATGAGTGTGCAGCTGAAGGATCTGTTTCTGGAGACGTTGAAGCGCGAGGAGGCCGGAACCAGGAAGGCGCTGGAGCGGGTTCCGGAGGGGCAGAATGAGTGGGCTCCGCATGAAAAGTCGATGAAGATGGGCTATTTGGCATCGCTGGTGGCATCGATGCCAAGCTGGATCGACATGATGATCAGCCAGGATGAGTTGGACTTTGCTCCTGTGGAACCGGAAAAGAGGCTCAAGCGCTTCGAATGGACGAAGACGTCAGAGCTGATCGGCCTCTTCGACGAGAGCATGAAGAAGGCGGTCGCGGCTCTCGAGAACACGACCGACGAGCACCTGATGACGAACTGGAAGCTGAAAGCGGCCGGGCACCTGATCACCGATGAGCCACGATATATCAACATCCAGCATGGGATGCTGGCGCACTGGGCGCATCATCGCGGGCAACTGACGGTGTACCTGCGGCTGAACGATAAGGCAGTTCCGGCGTTGTATGGGCCTTCAGCGGACGAGAGGCTGATCTAGCTGCTCAGTGGGGGTTCTGCAGGCGCTGGATGCCGGCGATGGCATCGGGGTCGTTGGGGTGCAGTTCGAGGATCTTGTGATAAAGCGAGAGGGCGAGCGCGGGGTGGCCTGACTGCTGATAAAGGACTGCGAGGTTGGAGTAGGGAGTGGCGTCGTTGGGGTTGTGATGGATGGCGTCGAGGAATGTCAGCTCGGCGTCATCGGTCTTTCCCTGCTGGTAGAGCAGGACGCCAAGGTCGGTGTAGGCGGCTGAGTCGTTGGGCGCGAGCGCGATGGCGCGACGGAAGATGGGCTCGGCCTGCTGGTCGTTGCCGGATTGGTGGAGGACGACGGCGAGGTTGAGGGTGGCTCCGGCATCGTTGGGACTAAGAGCGAGGGCGTGCTGGTAGGCATCGGCTGCTTCGGAAGGCTCGTTTGAGTCGCGGAGGACGGAGCCGAGATTCGCCCAGAGAGATGGACTGTCGGGGGTGGCCCGGATGGAGCTGCGGTAGAGCTGGGCAGGGGAGTTCCAATCGGAGAGGCGGGTCTGAAGCCGGTAGACGCCCCATGCTGCCCAGAGTGCGACGAGGCCGAAGAGGATGTTTCGCAAGGGAGGCTTTTGCGCTGAGATGAGGGAGATGAGGGCGATGGCTGCTCCGATGGAGGCGATGTAGCAGAAGCGCTCGGCCATGCCCTGGTAGAGGAAGACGAGGCCGCAGAAGGGAGCGAGTGCGAACGGTACCCAGGCGAGACCGAAGGATGTTGCAGGGAACCGCTTCCAAAGAAAGATTGTGAGGGCGATGAGGCCGGCCAGCGCGATCCAGGCCAGAATTGCGGGCGGGGAGAGTGTGTTTGGTGGGGTCGAGGTGGAGCGCTCGATGCTCATGTGGACGGGAAGTAGGATCCAGCCGAGGTACTTCGACAGGGTGAGGGCGAAGGAGAGAGGAGCGGAGGGACCGGTTGCGCTGTGCGCCTTGACGGCGATACGGGCGATGAAGAAAAGGGCGATGGCGGCGAGGTCCGCTCCAAGGATGATGAGTGCCGGCTTTGGCTTCAGAGGGGCGGCTTGATTGCGGGAGCCAAGCAGGATGGCGAGCGCGGCGAAGGGGAGGATGAGGACGCCGGATTCGTGCGAGAGCAGAGCGGCGGCGGCGGCGGCGAATGCGGCGAGGAGTGCAAGAGGGCGTTTGGTCTCGAGGTAGCGGAGAGTGGAGAGGAGGTTCAGGAGGAGGAAGAAGAGGCAGAGAAGGTAGGCGCGCGCGCTGACCCAGGCGACTGCCTCGGAGTTGATGGGGAGGCTGAGCCAGAGGAGTGTGGCGGCTGCCGCGGGGAGGGCTGCGACGCGCAGGCGGCGGAGAAGCTGGAGGAGAAGGGCTGCGTCGAGGGCGTGGAGGAGGAGATTGGTGAGGTGGAAGCCGGCAGGGGAGAGTCCCCAAAGGTGGCGATCAAGCGTAAGGGTGAGCCAGTAGAGTGGGCGATAGGTGGAGCCCGGGGTGGCGGAGGTACGGAAGGCGGTGGTGAAGTCGACCGGGGCGGTAAGGAAGCGGGTGAAGACGTTGTGCCACTCCGCGAGATTGGGGTTGCGGACGATCTGATCGAGGTCGTCGTAGACGAAGGGCGATTGCAGGATGCGGCCGTAGAGGAGGAGGGTGACTGCGGCGATCACGAGGAGCCAGACCCAGGGGGGCAGGGTTTCGGCCCAGTGGGGAGGAGAGGGGCGGTGCCTGGAGGCTCGGGGCTGGGCCATAAGGTGATGATAGTTCGACGGTTTGCGCGTTGAGATCACGTTTTGACGATTTAGAGTACATTCCGTAGATGAAAAATGAAGATGGCCAATCAGGAGAGTGCAAACGTGATCAGGTCCGCCATCCCGGTTAGACGAGACGCGAGGAGGATTCTTGGCGTGGTACTCGCCATTGCAGCGAGCGTGGGGTCGTCGGTTTGTCGGGCGCAGGTGTATCGGAATCAGGAGGCTCCCATCGATCAGCGGGTAGGCGATCTGGTAAGCAAAATGACGCTTGAAGAAAAGGTGCGTCAGATGCAGAACAATGCGCCTGCTATTCCAAGGCTGGGAGTTCCAGCTTACGGATACTGGAATGAGGCATTGCATGGAGTCGCCAGAGGAGGTGAGGCGACGATGTTTCCTCAGGCGATCGGCATGGCGGCGACGTGGGACCGGGAGCTGCTTCGCGCGGAAGGCAATGTGATCGGAATCGAGGGCAGGGCGCGCTACAACCAGGCGCAACGGGAGGGCAATACCGGTCAATATTTTGGTTTGACCTTCTGGTCTCCCAACATCAATATCTTTCGCGACCCGCGATGGGGCCGAGGGCAGGAGACCCTGGGTGAGGACCCTTACCTTACCGGAGCGCTCGGCACGGAGTTCGTCCTTGGAGTGCAGGGGACGGATGCGAAGTACCTCCAGGCGATCGCAACGCCCAAACATTACGCGGTACACAGCGGGCCCGAATCGCTCCGTCATGGATTCAACGTGACTCCATCGGCAAAGGATCTCTTTGAGACGTATCTCCCGGCGTTTCGGAAGACGATTGTGGAGGGGAAGGCGGACTCTCTGATGTGCGCCTACAACGCTATCAACGGCGAACCGGCGTGCGCGAATACGATGCTGCTGAAAGACGTGCTTCGTGGAGACTGGGGCTTCAAAGGTTTCGTCACTTCGGATTGCGGGGCGATCCACGACATTACCGCCGGTCATAATTTCAGCGCGGACAACGCTCATGGAAGCGCCCTGGCAGTGAAGGCGGGTACCGATCTGACCTGCGGGGGTGAGTATGTCGACCTGGTCAAATCCGTGAACCAGGGACTGATTCCGGAGAGTGAGATCGATACCGCTCTCTCGCGTCTCTTCACCGCGCGGATGAGATTAGGTATGTTCGACCCGCCGAACAGCGTACCGTTCTCAAAGATTCCTATCTCCGAAAATCATTCCCAGGAGCATCAGGATCTTTCGCTCCGCGCGGCACGAGAATCGATCGTTCTTTTGAAAAACGACGGAACCCTTCCACTCAAAGACAGACGCACCATTGCTGTAATCGGACCAGGCGCGACGTCGCTTCTTGCACTGGAAGGAAACTACAAAGGAACCCCCACTCACCCTATCCTCCCACTCGATGGCATGGAATCGGTCTTCGGCACGGAGAGGATTCTTTTTGCCCAGGGCGCACCCTTCGCCGGAGAGGTTGCCGTTCCTGTTCCACGAAGCGCATTCTCATCCAATCTGCGCGCCGAATTCTACAACGGAACTCATTTTGAGGGCTCACCTGTCGTAATGCGGGTCGATAAGCAGATCGATTTCGATTGGAATGCCGTCGCACCAGCACCGGGTGTCGATCCGTATCAGTTCTCTGTTCGATGGACCGGCACTTTTCGCGCGCCCGGTCCGGGGGACTATACCCTTCAGATCGATGATCCGCAATGTGAGCCAAGCAACGACCATGAGACCTACATGGTTCGCATAGAAGGCAGCGAGGAGTTCCATCTTTCCTCCACGTGCAGGAGCTGGAGGCGATCCAAAAATTCGTTCACCGTCCATTTCGCCGATTCGCAACCTCACAGGTTCACGGTTGAATTCACCAATGAGTCGCACCGCTTTTCGGCGGGCGTCACCTTTTCATGGAAGGCGCCGGAACAGGTCCTTCTTAATGAGGCTCTCGATACTGCCGGCAAGGCGGATGCGGTCGTCGTCTTCGCCGGCCTCAACGCCGGGCTTGAGGGCGAGGAGATGCCGCTCCATGTTCCCGGCTTTCAGGGCGGAGATCGAACGGATATTACCCTTCCAGCGGTACAGAACAGGCTGATCGATGCCTTGGCAGAATTGAAAAAGCCCCTGATCCTGGTTCTGCAAACCGGATCGGCGGTTGCTCTAAGTCCCAACGGACAAGCGGCAAATGCGATCGTTGAAGCCTGGTATCCGGGAGAGCTTGGCGGACGTGCGATGGCTGAGACGCTGAGCGGGCAAAACAACCCTTCCGGACGCCTTCCCCTTACCTTTTATTCTTCGGTCGCACAGCTTCCGGCCTTTGACGACTATTCAATGAAGAACCGCACATACCGATACTTTGCGGGAAAACCTGCCTATCCATTTGGATTTGGATTGAGTTACACATCGTTTGCCTACGCACATCTGAAGATGGATAAGCGGATCAAGGCGTCGTCCCTGCAACATATCTCGGTTCAAATCCGCAATAAAGGGACAGTACCAGGCGATGAGGTGGTTCAAGCCTATCTCTCTTATCCCGGCAGACCATCCGCTCCGATCCGTGCCCTGAAGTCCTTCCAGCGGGTTCACCTGAACCCGGGGGAAGAGAAGCAGGTCGATGTTGTGCTTGACTCCCGCGATTTGGCGTTGGTCGATGAAAGCGGACGTACAAAGGTTGATTCCGGCGACTACGACCTTTGGGTTGGGGGTGGACAGCCGGGCAGCGGAGCACCGGGAGTATCCGGCCATTTCTCGATCACCGGGGTGTTTTCTCTGCCGCGGTAAGGTTCGCTGTCTGAGCAGGATCAGCCAAGGAATAAGCGGATACCGGCAATACCTTTGGCTCCGGCGGCGAGGCATTGCGGGGCGTTTTCTTCAGTCACTCCACCGAGGGCGTAGACAGGGGTGGGAGCGGCGATGGAACAGGCCTCGTGCAGGATCCTGAGGCCTGAGCCTGGGGTAATGAGCTTCCCTTCGATCACCTTCTTGAAGACCGGAGCGAAGAGGACGGCGTCGACTGGATGGTCGCTAAAACGGTCAACTTCTCCGAGGGAGTGACAGGCAATTGTGATGACGGGGGCAGGTTGTCCGGCCTGTGCATAGAGCTGGCGGACCTGGTCGGGCGTGGTTGCGGCATTCGAGGGAAGATGCACTCCAGGTGCGCCCAGCTCGGCGGCGACGCGAACGATAGCCTCGGACGGAGCGTTTATGAGCAGCCGGGTGGGAGAGGATGCCGTTGCAATGAGGGCGAGGATCTGGGAGGCGAGCGGGGCGAGTTCAGTGGGGCTAAGGTCTTTTTCGCGCAGTTGGATGAGGTCGAGCCCGCGGTGGGCCCAGAGAGCTGCCTGGCGAACAAGGGTGGCTTGTCTTTGGGACTCGTCGCCGGGAAAGAGGGTGCGGTCGGTGATGGCGCAGCGGAGCACGTCGATAAGTGTAGTAGGTGCGAGAATGCAGGGCTCCGGCGAGGACAGAGGTTTATCGAGCTTTGATGGGCGACGGGGAGCTATGTGGTAGTTTTTAGGCAGCGAGTGTTCAGAAAATGACCGGAATTTCCGGTAACTCTGAGCTGAGAGAGCCATAGGGAAGGGACGGGCCTCGACGCAAGAGTTTTGCGTCAGCGTTACGGAAGGGCGCAAGGGGCTATTTTCGCTAACTGGAACGGGCGGCGACGTACGTCGCAAAGAGTCTGGAGTTTATGGGTAGTGTGTACGATCTGATCGTTATCGGGTCCGGTCCGGCCGGACAGCGCGCGGCGATTTACGCCGCAAAGCTGGGTAAGAAGGTTGCCCTGGTGGAGATGCGCGAGGTGGTCGGCGGTGTCTCGATCAATACTGGGACAATTCCGTCGAAGACGATGCGTGAGGCTGTTTTGCATCTGTCGGGCTACAACTACAAGTCGATCTATGGGATGAACTACCGGGTGAAGGAGCGGATCACGATGGCCGATCTTGCCTTCCGGGTTCAGCATGTGATCAAGACCGAGATCGACGTGACCGAGGCGCAGCTCTCGCGTAATAACGTGGAGATGTTGTCAGGTGTGGCTAGCTTCGAGGATCCGACGCATGTGAAGGTGACCAACTCCCGGGGCCCGACGGTGTATGAGACCAAGAGCACGCTGATCGCGACGGGAACCAAGCCTGCGAGCTCGGACAAGGTCCCGATCAATGGGAAGACGATTATCAACAGCGACCTTGTGCTTGACCTGGTGAACCTGCCGAAGACGATGATTGTCGTCGGTGGCGGCGTCATCGGGGTAGAGTACACCTGTATGTTCGCCGCGCTGGGAGTGCGGATGACGCTGATCGAGCGGAGACCTCGCCTGCTGGAGTTTGCCGATCAGGAGATCGTGGAGGCTCTGAGCTATCACCTTCGGGATGCGCGCGTGACGATGCGGTTGAACGAAGAGGTGGAATCGGTCGAAGAGATGCCGGACGGTGGCGTGGTCGCCAACCTGGAGAGCAAGAAGAAGGTGCAGGGCGATGCTCTGCTGTACGCGGTCGGGCGGCAGGGCAATGTGGATGAGCTGAACCTGGCGGCGGTGGGGGTTGAGGCCGACAAGCGTGGGCGCATCCCGGTGGACAAGGACTTCAGGACGAAGAGCCCGAATATCTTTGCTGTGGGTGATGTGATTGGGTTTCCATCGCTGGCTTCGGTATCGATGGAGCAGGGAAGGATTGGCGCGGCGCGGGCGTTCGGAGACGAGTCGATCGTCTCAAACCCGAGCTTTTACCCATATGGCATCTATACGATCCCGGAGATCAGCTTTATCGGCAAGACCGAGGAGCAGCTTACGGAGGAGGACGTTCCCTATGAGGTGGGCGTGGCCTACTACCGCGAGATTGCTCGCGGCCAGATTCGCGGCGATACGACGGGACGCTTGAAGCTGATCTTCCATCGCGAGAATCATTCCATCCTAGGCGTTCACATTATCGGCGAGGGCGCCAGCGAGCTTCTGCACATCGGTCAGGCCGTAATGGCTCTGGGTGGAACCATTGAATATTTTGTGGACACAGTCTTCAACTACCCAACTCTGGCGGAATGTTATAAAGTGGCGGCTTTCAATGGATTGAATCGCGTAAGTAAGTTTGAGTAAAAAACGCGAGATAGCCGAGGCGGAAAAACAGCATGTCGAAGACGATTGGCGTGACATTGTCGGATGGGATCGTAGCGGGGCTGGTGGTGGACCACAAGCTGGAGGGGGCATTGCGCCGCTTTCCGGAGGATCTCGAGGAGAAGGACGCTCTGGTGGAGCTACACACGGATGCCCTGGTGGAGACGATCTGCAGGGAGGTCGTGCTGGCAGCGAATGGAACTAAGGATCTGGATGCGGTTGGGATTGCGGTGCCAGGTCTGATCAAAAACGGCGTGGTGGAGGAGGCTCCGAACCTGCCGCAGTTGAAGGGGGCGCGGCTGCGGGATCTGGTGGCGGCGCAGTTGAGGACCCACGATATCAATACCCCGGTCCTGGTCCTGAACGACGCGGATGGGACGGCCGCGGGACTGGCTTCGGTGCATGGAAAGCTGGACTCGATGATTCGCGTCTGGACGCTGGGTGTCGGGATTGGACATGGGCGCTACCCCTTTACCAAGGGAGTGTGGGAGGGTGGCCACTCGGTGGTGTCGCTCGATGATAAAGAGCGCTTCTGCGGATGCGGCGGTCGCGGCCACATGGAAGGCATCATGGGGCACCGCGCTATGCGGCTGCGGTTTCTCGATATGGAGCCGGAAGAGGTGTTCGAGGCGGCGAAGGCAGGAGACCAGCGTTGCGTCGAGTTCAAGCGGTTGTGGCACAAGGCCCTGGCCGCGGCGACGGCAACATCGATCCACATGGCCGGGCCGGGGAAGTTCTTCCTGACGGGGTTCAATGTGCGGTTTATCGATATGCCGATGCTGAAGGACTATATGCAGCAGATGGTGAAGATGAGCCCGCTACAGAGCTATTCACTCGATATCGTCGAGGACCGACTGGAGACAAGGGTGATCGGGTCGGCGGTCAGCGCGGAGCAGGCGGCGGGAATCTAGAAGTTTTCTGGAGAGTTGTGCGGAACGTTTTCGACAAGCAGAAGGTTCCTCGGTCGATCTCTGGGATCTCCATGTCCGCTCTTTCGCGGATGGCGTGTTTAGTCTGCTTTGCATGGCTGAGCAATACCGCGACTCTCGCGCAGTCAAAACAGCCGGCCCCGCTTCCTCCTCCGGCGGGAGAACCCAAGGTCTACGAGGTTCATCGCGCTACGGGGGCGATTGAGGTCGACGGCAAGCTGGGAGACGAGGCCTGGGAGCAGGCGACCTGGACCGACGATTTCGTCGACATCGAAGGCTCCATCAAGCCGCGTCCGCGCTTTCGCACGCGAACAAAGATGCTGTGGGATGACCGGTATCTCTACATTGCTGCCGAGCTGGAGGAGCCGGAGGTGAAGGCCTCCATCCGGCAGCACGATGCGGTGATCTTTCACGACAACGACTTTGAGGTCTTCCTGAAGCCGCTGGCGGACGAAGAGGGCTACTTCGAGTTCGAGATGAATGCCCTGAACACCGGCTGGGATCTTTATCTCAATAAGCCCTACCGCATGGGCGGCAAGGCTGACAACAGCTGGGAGATGGAGGGGCTGAAGACTGCCGTTGCCATCGAGGGCACGCTGAACGACGCGAGCGACAAAGACAAGGGATGGACGCTGGAGATCGCTATTCCATGGACGGCCTTCCGGTCACGCCAGCCGGTTCTGAAGCCTGGAGAAGGTACGGAGTGGAGAATCAACTTCAGCCGTGTGGAGTGGAAGGCCGGTCAGCCTAAGGAAGATAACTGGGTCTGGTCGCCGCAGGGAGTGGTCAACATGCATGTTCCCGAGCGCTGGGGCTATTTGCGCTTCAGGAAGTAAGCGCATCGATAGAGAATTAACGGAGGATGGAAGGCATGCGAAGGCTGAATGCACCTGTTTTGATGGCGGTGCTTCTCGTTGCTTTGCCGTCTGCCCGCGCGCAGACAGGGATGACTGCGGCGGAGGCTATTCAGAAGATTCAGCGCCGTTATGCTCCTGCTCCTCCTCCCAATACGGTGGACACGGTCAAGGCGGGCGATCCCAGCACAATCGTGACCGGGATTGCGACGACCTTTCTCGATACGATGGACGTTCTTCGCGAGGCCGCGCGGCGCAACGAAAATCTGGTCATTACACACGAGCCCACCTTCTACAACCATCTGGACGACACCTCGTTCTTCAAGGAGGACCCGGTCTACAAAGAGAAGCTGGCATTCATCGAACAGCACCATATGGTCGTCTTCCGGCTGCACGATGAGATCCATATGGCCCGGCCCGATCCGATTGGCATGGCGCTTGTTGAGGCTCTGGGGATGACCCGGAATCTCGACAATCCCAATGATCCCAGTCGGGTTACGATTCCGCCGGTTACGCTTCGGGAGCTGGTGCAGGAGATTCAGTCGCGTCTCGGCACACAGACGATGCGTATCGTCGGAGACCCCGCGATGCAGGTGCAGCATATAGCCATCCGTCCCGGGGCCTCGGGCCTGCAGCGGCAGGTCAGCGCTTTGCGTCAGGATGGTGTCGACCTTTTGATTGCCGGCGAGGCTTCGGAGTGGGAGACGGTGGAGTATGCGCGCGATGCTACCGCGCAGGGACGCTCAAAGGCTCTTGTGCTGATCGGCCATGAACCTTCGGAGGAGCCTGGGATGGTGCAGGCTGCAAAGGATATTCGCGCACTCTTTCCGGGGCTGAAGGTCGATCACATTCCTGCGAATCAGTCGATGTGGAGCGCGGACCATCCTCCTGCGAAGTGATTCAGACAGCTTCGACTGGAAGGTTGGCTGCTTGCCAAGCAGTGATGCCCCCGGCCAGCTCGATGAGGTCGTTGAAGCCGCTCTGATTCAGCACGCTGGCGGCGATGGAGGAGCGATAGCCTCCGGCGCAGTGGACGGCGATTCGGCGATTGTGGGGAATCTCTTCAAGGCGTTGTTGCAACTGGCTGAGCGGGATGTTGATGCTGCCGGGAATGTGGTCGGAGCTCCATTCACGGGGCGCGCGGACATCGACGATCACGGGCGGCTTTGACGAGGCGAGCTCTTCAGAGAGCATGGGAGCACTTACGCGTTCGGTAGTGCGGATGAGATCGGGACGTGCGGCGAGTGCGGCCATTCCATCTTTGAGATAGCCCTGTATGCTGTCGAAGCCGATTCTTCCCAGGCGCATAGCGGCTTCCAGCTCGCGGCCCGGCTCGGCGAGGATGACGATGGGGCGTGATGTATCGAGGAGGGTTCCGGCCCAGGTGGCGTATTGGCCGGAGAG
>Ga0193742_1000638_pt1 | contig 22855 bp, 31 predicted proteins | sample L2c1metaG_FD_165511 | JGI IMG/M metagenome (GOLD analysis project Ga0193742, IMG submission 165511) | Soil microbial communities from a riparian zone of the East river system, Colorado, United States - L2c1 | ecosystem: Environmental > Terrestrial > Soil > Riparian zone | place: USA: East River... | reverse complement strand
GAAGCTTGCTTGCCTTCACCCAATATTGTCCCTGCAAAATATCTAAATTCTTACTACTTATTTTATTGCTTACATCCTCATACATTTGCATCTCGATTATCACATATCCTGTCAAGGATCACACGTCATCACACATGATCACATATCATCACAAAATAATTGTATCTCAACAGTTGGGATATTGTGGTATGTCTACTATTAGGATTTTTGACTATTAGGACTGGAGACTGTGTGGACTATTGGGATTAGAGACTGTGTTAATTATTGGGAGTGGAGACTGCTTCCACTGTTGTGATGCAGCCAGGGGTCTGGGGGCGGAGCCCCCAGCAAGCCCCGAATCTGTGCTGTAGGCAGGCGAAGCGGAGCGGAGCCGGCACGGGTTCGTGGCTTGTCAGATGAATGGGCAAAAAAATACAACCGCTACACAAGAATTGGGTACGATGAAGAATTGGAGCTCTATGACCTTCTCGAAATGGATGCCGAAGGGGAGATTGACGATCTTGACGACTTCACACAAGATATTTTGATGAATTAGCTCCCCCCTACGATTCTTTACAACGATCTTGTACGGGTAGCCATATCTTACCAATATTATGTAATATTTTCTACCCTATAAGGAAGGAGCGGTCAAAGTCATATTCAAATTTTGACCGTCATTGATGGAAACTTGACTGTCAGTGACTTCCTTGACAGTTCCTTGACTCACACAACACTGTTTTGTACAATATTGTATCATGTTTCAATCGGTCACATTTGACAGAAATAGGGCCTTGATGCAATGACAGGGCATCCGCAAGCTCAGAATATAGGCAGCGCAGGCCCTTCCCACAGCGCGTCTAATAATTATATCATACAGACCCGACTTGTGGGCCAACCCCGTGTCATCGCCCGTCTTGCAAAAGGGGAGGGTGTCGAGTGTTTGGAATGGGATGGCACAGTTGAAACAGGTGACATTTGCCAAAAAAACCTTCTTGGAGACTTACTTCAAAGCCCACTGTGATTTTACGGTCTCCAGCTCCCAGCTCTCGTACCATCTCGCCCTCTCTTTTTCTTCCATACGCATCCCACTCCTCTCTCGCATCAATCCACCTCTCATGTTCATTGTTCCAATTGCGCTTGAACACAAGGCGCTGCTGCTGCATTACTCTGGTCAATTACCGTCAATCGTGTCTGGTGGGCGTCGAGAGCCTGCTGGGGGCACGAACACGTGACCAGTTGCTTTATCAATATTATTTTGTCATCACAAAAAAACAAAAAAAAAACCAGTCCATGCTTCTGAAATTTAATTTTGGCATGATGATAATTTGAAGGATCGGCTTATATTCCAAGCGTTTTTCGATATGCCATAGTCCTTGTCTTTCAGGTATATTCCCTAGGCCGATTAGGTTCTAAATTTTACTCCGTATGGCCTTGTTCCTAGAACCCGTTGGTAAATTACCAGGACCATGTCGTTTTGGGGATTGGTTGCATAATAAATAGAGTCCTCGTACGTCAGTCATGAAGAACAGGGCTGAATTCAAAATTATTCGGGGTGATATGTACTTGTTGACCTTGATGAGATTTGGTAACTCTCGTTCCTTGATCGATGTAACACATTCCGTCCTGAACAACGTCGGTCAGATGAATGTCCAATAGCATACATTTAACTTTCATGGGTTCATTTGGTCCAACCTAAATTTTCAACGCCTATGGGCACGCCCAATATTATATTAGGCGATGTTGTCGTGCGCCATCTTGATTGAGTCTACTAAAGTTAACCGATCCCGCTGAGGATGACCCACGCCGGGTGGACATCGATCCACTTTCGACATTTCATCGGTCTCCCAGAATTGTGGGCAGATACACAATGAAGAAGCTCTTGGACATCATATCCGAGAGGTTATTGAAGCATTGGGCTGGAAAAGAAGAATCCGACTCTCTATACGTTCATATCCCCATTTGTAGTTGTCGGGAGGCTGAGCACCATCGACTTGGATCCACCTCGAAAAAACTGCGATGAGCTGTTAAACATTGGCCATAGCCTCGATGGCATCCTGGACTATTTTGCCTCAACTAACAAACACGATCTCCAGTGCGGGTCTGATGCGTACGGAGCATGTCATAGATAGCGTAACCCATCCCATAAATGCTGCCAGGAAGGAAGCTGTTTTATAGTTAGTGATCTTGTCCCCCCCGTCTTCCTCCCAGACGATAGCCGCCAATATTTATTGCTTCATCCCCGAAATCTTCAGATATTTAGGGTCTACCTTGCCAATCCTTATTTGAAACTGTTCTAAGTTACACCTTAGACATTGAAATTTGCCAAAAAGTCGGGAATGCGTGGAATTTCGGCATCGGTAGAATGGCATACATCACCATAACCGCGCACCACAGGTATGACGTTGCGCCGGTTGCCGCTGTGTACTTGGAGAGACTAGGAAATCTGAATCATGATGATTGTCAGTTTGCATAAATTAGAAAATAAGCCTAGGGTGGGTAAATTAAGGGTAAAAGATATAGTCACATGCAATGATGCACACAAAAATTCGAACTTTTTTCCCGACATGTCTAAATTTGGTAATACGTTGAACCGAGTAAATGATCTCGAATGTTATTATCACCTTTCCAGCTTATAATTATGCATGATTGACAATAATAATAGCCCGGTACCGCGTGGCACAATATGAAAGTAACCGCAGCAATAGAGCCTTTCAAAGAGCTCTCTTCTAATGACCACAATGTTCTCTAATCTTGCTGACTCAGACCAGCTTGTAGTATCTCTGGCTGGTGTCTTTTTGGTCTATGCAATCTACAAGATATCTACTTTCATACACGAAGAAATGACTTCTCCGTTACGCGATGTTCCTGGACCCCCAAACCCTAGTCTTCTATACGGAAATTTCAAAGAATTCTTAACATCAGTGAGTTCACAAGTGCATACCTTCTCGTTTTCATTGCTTGAACAGTGAGGGGTACCCTCCGAATAGAATAATTCCGAGTTGCATGAAGGTTGGCTCAACCAATATGGAACAACAATCCAATTCAAAGGGATACTCGGAGTGAGTTGATCATCATCGACCAGTGTCAAGTTCAACCAAGAGACTGACAATTCATTTCGTTCCCAAAGCGATCTCGTCTTATGATCACCGATCTCAAGGCAATCAACCACATACTTTTCAATAGTTATGACTATCCGAAACCAGACGACATCAGTTACACGATCAGTCAACTCTTTGGACGAGGTGCGTTTTCCAAGTATAAATTGTGACAGATATCCGCTGATGACCCATATCGTATAAAGGAGTTCTAACTGTCGAGGGAGATGTCCACAAACGTCAGGTGTGCATCTTGTTTAAATGATTTGTTCATGAATTGTTGTTTAATACTGCAGTAGCGGAAGATTTTGGTCAGTTCTGTTACGTTATCTGGTGTTATATTTATATGACTTATGGTTAAATAGAATCCAGCATTCGGGCCACAACAAATGCGGGATCTGACCGAAATCTTCGTAGAAAAGGCACTCGAGGTCAATATTTCACTTAATCGAAAGTGTATAATAATTCATAAATGTGAAACTTTGATAGCTACGTGACATCTGGAGCACAGAAATCGCCAAGAATAATGGCGTAGGTCCCATCGAGGGCCTTTCATGGATGAGTCGAACAACTCTTGACATCATCGGGCTTGCAGGTAAAAATCATCTCATCCCGCACTCGATCACATTGCTATTATTAAGGTTAAAATCCCCAGGATTCAATTACAAATTCAATGCGCTCACCAGCGACCCCGAGAAAAACGAGCTTATGAAATCGTTTTCAACGATATTCAAGTCAGGAGCAAAACCAAGTGCTATCCCAGCACTCAAAGCGATGTATCCTCCCCTGCGTTTCCTAGTTCGTATCGGCATTCCTCTCTAGCCCATCTTTACCCCTAATATGTATGGGATTAAAGCCAGCACCAACTGACGCTGCGAGGAAGAAGGCTGTTGCTGTAATGAGCCGTATCGGATCCAATCTTATGAAGCAAAGTAAAGCTGCACATGAAGACGGTAAACCGTCGGGCCGTAAAGATATTCTTTCGCTATTGATTCAAGCCAATACTATGCAAGACCTACCGGAATCACAGCGGATGACGGATGAAGATGTGCTATCCCGTGTGTATAAACCCATTCTAGACTGATGTATTTACTCAATATACTCGCAGAGATCCCCACTTTCCTTATTGCTGGTCACGAAACAACTAGGTACACACGTCCCTGCCTCAGACATTCTGACATGTTCTAAATCTTGATGTAGTATCGCGATGGCATGGGCATTATATTCTCTGACTCAAAATAAGCAGGTGCAAACCAGACTTCGTCAAGAAGTATCCGAAGTGTCTACCGACAATCCAACAATAGACGATTTGAATGGATTACCTTATCTAGACGCCGTCGTACGCGAAACTCTGCGTCTTTATCCGCCGGTTTCTGGTTCCATGCGGGCTGCTAAGAAGGATGATTTCATCCCTCTCAGCAAGCCGTTCACAGACAGGAAAGGAATTGCCCATAATGAGATTAGGTTGGCTTTCTAATTCAATTTTGATGCCATTATATTTTATCTTTTCTTTTCTTTTTAGGGTCAGGAAGGGTCAAACGATACTAGTACCTATCACCCTCGTCAACCGAGATAAATCGATATGGGGGGAAGATTCTACAGTGTTCAAGTTCGTTTCGTTCTCAATTTTCGTTCTCAATTGCTATATCCGACTGGTTTTCTTTTCTAGACCCGAGCGTTGGGCGAATATTCCGGATGCTGCCTCATCTGTCCCTGGAGTTTGGGCCAACATAATGACGTTCATTGGGGGTCCCCGAGCTTGTATCGGTTATCGATTTTCACTTTTGGAGTGAGTCTTATCATTTTATTTTTTTCCCTTCTCTGGCCATACGATGTCGAGTCCTAAGCTTTTTTTTGTTTCCTTTGCTTGTGTGAATAGAATGAAAGCCCTGCTGTTCACGCTCGTTCGAGCTTTTGAATTTGACCTTGCGGTTTCCGGTAAAGATATAGGATGGAAACCGTCTGGTGTCCAGCGTCCGGTACTGCTCAAAGATCCAAATAATTCGAATCAGATGCCACTTCTTGTGCGCCCCGTCTCCTCCGACATGTAATGTAATTCTGGCTGTCTTTGATATATATGGGGTGTAATGATAACGAAAATTTGTATATTATCACAAAAAATCTCACAGCCATCATCAGAAAAACAGAGAGCCTCGTCCCATTCACGCATACTCTTTCTTGGCCTCCCTTCCTTCTTACCCTTGGTGATCTTTGTAAAATATAACTTTTGACGTAGCAGGTCTAATATGACCTTGCATATCTGGCACAGAGCGCGAATGAAAGGTCGAGCAAGAGCTTTCCGCCGCTGTAAGTTTGATACTGTGCCGAAGAGTTGTTGGAGGAGAGTCCCACGACGCGACGAGAAGGGGCTTCGTGCTATCAAACAAGAGGGATTGGGCTCCCAACGGCTGCCAGCGAAACATGTTGGCGACGAATCATCATCATGGTAACCTGAATGGCGTACACGTGCCATGGAGTGAGGAAGGACCATATAACCAAAATGAAGCGTCTAGTTTCGTTCTTATATGAAGACAATACTCACCCTGGGTCACCATCCGGGTGTAGCGACTCGTATCAAACAACCTGAAATCTTTACAACAGATGGCGGGTGTCATCTGCCTTGGTGTTTGAAAGTACATGCTTAGAGGGAAATACATCCTTCAAAGGAGCGTCTGAAGAATCCACGGAAAGTGGTTCCTGAACGAGGGCAGAGTCTGAGAAGGAAAGCGTGATGTATAAACCGTTTGTGAGGTTTGAATGTATACCTTGTAGGTTGCGTTGACGAAAGTCGGGGTTCCAAACGCACCCACCTATCGGATAGTTCTTGTAACAACCTCAACCCAGGTATTTCTACCTACTGGGCCGTCGAATTCACCCAACGTACCAGCTTTTCGTGTCAAGAATTCAGACCTGATCTGACCCACAAGCCATTCCAGCATGTCTCAGATGAGAGGCCCAAAGAGCGCAAAGTGGACAATATAGACGAAGTAAAGGATGCTGATGACAACGAGGAGAAAGAGGGAGGGGAAGGGGAAGGATAAAGAATTGGGGGACGAGTAAATGGGGTGAAGACCACGGGTGTAAATGTCGAGCTGAGCCATGGTGACACAGGTGATGCCTTTCTTCCTCCAGCGCCCCACGAGGAAGTGCATCAGGAAGAAGAGCCCCAGAAAAAAGAAAACATTGCATCTCTAATATACCAACACCCTCTGTCTCCTCGAGTGTTGAGACCGACACCGAGTCTGGTATCCACACACGCGGCCAGATTGTTGCCTACGCAAATATCGGTGTGTCCATGTCTTTCCCAAACACTTTTTCTCGATGTTAATTGTTAGTCGATACGTTCGCTTTATTCGCTGGGACCGTCGAGGACTCTTTGGCTTACTATTCACAGCATATATGTGAACTTTTGCGATAATATACAAATTCAGTGTTCGCTTTTAGGGTTTCTCAACATTTCACTGCTTGGATTTGTTCAAAAAATTTAAGGACTACTATCATTACCCTTACATCGACCAGGCCTATCTTTCGCCCAGGTCTGAATATTCTTACAATTGCATATTCTCTCTATCACGGGATGCATCTGGCTGTTCATGCTCTCTGATTTTACGCTCTCCAGCGCCCTGATCTCGTACCATCTCACCTTCTTTCCTCCATTCTCTTTTTTCGTACGCATCCCACTCCTCTCTCGCATCAATCCACCTCTCCTGGACATCCCGAATATCACTCGCAGGGCCTTTCATTGCTCCAACTGCGCTTGAAAACAAGGCATATGTGTTTGGCCGAACCGCTGCCGCTGCATTACTCTGGTCGATCGTGTCTGGTGGGCGTTGAGAACCTGCTGGAGGCACGAACACGTAACCAGTTGCTTTATCAATGGCTCTAGTCAGATGGAGCATCGAGTTTTTGTCCTAAATTGGCTTCGAATATAAAGAATCCGGCAGTATACAATCTAGTGTCTTACCTCGACGGCAAGAGTCTCAAATCCAACCAAGCTATAATCTTCGACAAGGGAGATCATGGCCATATTTAGCGCGGTAAACCGAGGCGGTAGAGATGCAGAGAGAGAGTTCTCAAGATAGGATAAATCTTGCACTTCCGTGTAGAAATCGAGATTGAAGTCTACGATTCTATCAAACTTACAATGGTAGTTGGCAAATATGAAATTGCCGTACCTAAATCGCCATACTGCGAGATCAAATCAATCTTCGACAGGACATTGATATGCGGCAACTCCAGTTGGAGCATAGCACGAAGTGATAGAAGGAGGACGGAGATATATTTCGCAGCATCTGTAATATAATGCGCATCACACAAATGAACAGCAGCCAACTAGAGGGACCTCGATTATTAATTGAAAAAACCGACTTTCAATGTATAAATACAAGTCTCAAAAGCAAAGCGAGAGAGAAAGGCGAGAGAAGAGTCAAAAAATAAAAAACATACCCGAAAAGAATTTCTTGTCAGTCTCTCCACGATCCGCTTGATACTTTCGTGATTCGTGCTCAGCTCGACTTGGCCAGGCAGATCAAATAAAACATAAGCGTCGCCTCCTAGTTCTTTTAACCGTTCTTCCAACCAATCAAAGTTAACTTCGAGATACTCCATGCAATATAGTAGTCCACCGTTAGGTCCGAGTTCATGTTTATCCATAACATCTTGCAAGGTGATCAAGGACGAGATATCGATGGCACATGGGTATGGGAGTGCGTCATTAGCAGGGTCGAGGTTCACAACGGATATTGGACGGTTTAGTGCAGTAAACAGTTGATATTTTCCAAAGCAGTAGGTAGACTTTCCACTCCCTGGAGACCCGCAAACGATTTCACCGAAAGGCATATATACTTTTACAATCGAAAGTATAAGGGAGACCCATTGCAGGTTATTTGGTTCAGGCTTGGCAAACAAATAGTCCCGAAGCTGAGATCGACGCATCTTGGTCTCCGACCGTGACATCCTGGACATCTCTCACCTATAAGCTATCCTTTTCACGCGCCATATTCTCATGAACCTGGCCGAGTAACACGAAATGACGCGCTTTAATTTTGAAGATAGTGATCGTATCGCGTCGGACGATGTACGTCTCCCTCTCCACAATCCGAAAAATTGATCAATTGAAATAAAAATAGCTTGAGTTAGTTTTGGAATATACTCGGCAAGTTCATGAAGTAGAAGCTCTGGCGGGGCCTTCCTCTCATGATCGTGAAAGAAACGAACCACCACAACGCACCAACGGCCACAGCGGCAGTAGTACTGACTTTGATCGGAAGAAGCAACGCATCATCTCCCGCATCGCAGAGCTAGATGTTGAAGTTGAAGCATTCAAATTTGATATTATTGATATCCAGAAAAGAATGGAGATGCGTCTTCAAGAAAAGAAAATGTTGGAACGACAGTTGGCACAGTCAATGCCTCGTGTTGATACAAAAGGTAAAGGAAAGGCCATGGCAGGCATCGATTATATGACAGAACCTTTTGATTGGTCGGAGGGTCTGAAGGCGCGTATGAAAGCAGTTTTCGGAATTCATAGTTTCCGTCTCTGCCAGGAAGGGTGAGTTCCGTTTCAGGACCGTCTTCCAGACCGTCCTAATCTTTTTTTTTTTTGAATAGAGTTTGCAATGCGAACATGGACGGGCGTGACATTGTTTGTATCATGCCAACGGGTGCGTTGGCTGTTCTTTGGCTGCTTTATTTACTGAAGATTAACTTTCAGGCGGTGGCAAATCACTCACATACCAATTACCTGCGCTCATCACGCCAGGATGCACTTTGGTCATCTCACCTCTTATTTCTCTAATGACCGACCAAATTTTGCATCTGAGGGAGGCTAATAGTCAGTACCTTGACGTTTCCTCTTGTTCTTTACTAATGGCTTTTGTATAGTCGAAGCCGTGATGATTACAGGAAGCACTTCAAAGCAGGAAAAAACGGACATCATACGTCGGTTGCATGCGCTTGCGGAAAGAAGAGTTGGTCAGCAAGGCAGCGAAATTAAACTTTGTTACGTAACTGTAAGCCCGTTTTATTCCTGAAATCAAGAGGAAGAAACGACTCATCGAATTGGTACAGCCTGAAAAGATGAGCAAGGACGCATCGTTTCGGGCTATGCTGCAAAAATTGGACAATGCCAAGAAATTCGGTGCATTACCTTCTTCCCAATTTTGATTCCACTAATTGAAGTTGTAGCCAGGATCGTTATTGATGAGGCGCATTGTGTCTCTCAACTGGGTCATGACTTTCGGCAAGGTTTTCTTTCCTATACTCTCCTGCTTATGTTGAACTTTTAGCACAGCCCTGATTATGACAAGCTACGCATACTGCGCAAATTGTATCCACGCGTTCCAATCATGGCCCTCTCTGCCACCTGCGGACCTCAGGTTCTTCAAGATCTCATACGGATATTAGGATTAAATGAAGTCGTCGACGGCAATGGTAAGTACTTTCTTGTAAATGTTTGTCGTATTTGTTGATAATCGATCGCTTAGATGCTCCCACACAAGGGACTGTCTACTTTTCCTCTCCTCTGTATCGTAACAATTTGCACTACCGTGTGGTGCCGAAACCCGGCAAAGCGGCTGATCATCTGGAAGCCATGAGGGATTATATTCTGGAGCACCACCCAAACGACACCGGAATAATCTATTGCTTTACAACAAGGGTATTTTTTTTTCTCGATGGTAAGGTCTCAGGGACTCACGTTGATACAGGACACTGAACATGTAGCGCAGAAGCTGAAAGAGATCAGCAATGGGAAAATCAAAACAGGAGTGTATCACGCAAAAATAGCTGATTCGGAGAAAGGGAACCTTCATAGGGCATGGCGGAGTGGCACTATCAAAGTCGTTTGTGCAACTATAGGTATTATTCGTTATTCAACCTGACCAAGCGGGCTAAAACCTCAATTCGATTGGTGTTTAGCATTTGGCCTTGGGATCGACAAAGGAGATGTGCGGTTTGTGCTCCACCACTCAGTAAGTTATGCAATGTAACTCACTTGCCACCTCTTCTTTTTCACATGGCTTACGCTGAATTGCCACGCCACAGATATCTGTCAGTACTGCTTTACGCTGACTGCGAGGTATCCTCGTGTCGAGCTGATCATTCCGTCTTTCAGAAATCATTGGAAGGGTTTTATCAGGAGTCGGGTCGCGCTGGCCGTGATGGCAAAGACTCTGACTGCGTTCTTTATTACCGACCCCAAGACGCGGCACATATCAGCGCGGTAACGTCTAGCGAGAAAGAGGGGCAAACAAAGCGTATGTCGATGCTCTCTCTTTCCGACACTTTGATAGCCAGTTATTGACAGACAGACGTGTTCGGAAATGAAAAAATACAGTTCATGCGATGCTAGAATTTGCTGAGAATCTAGATGAGTGTCGGAAAATACAATTTGCAAAGTACGTCTGTCTAGTTAAACCCACACATCGGCGGTGGAGATTTAATCCCTCATTTGCCAAGACGGAGGCTGACTAACTTGTTGTCTATAGGTATTTTTCCCACTCTTCGCAGCTTTCTATTTCGTCATGGACGACGGAAGACGCTGGCGCACTGGATCCCTGCGGGCATTGTGACAATTGCAAACGGCCACCAGACTCGGTTGAGCGGAAGGATGTGACGCTGGCCACGTGGCAGATTTTGAAAATCATCGACGCCGTCCGTAAATCTGGTGGAAAGCTGACGATGGTCATGCTTGCTAGCTTAGCACGAGGACTACAGGGGGGTTCGTATGAGGTCACTCAAGGCAGAAGGAATGGGTCAAAGGAGAAGATTAACCTCGATCTGGAAACCGTCGCTGGTGGACCTGTGGACATGAACAAGACGGTAAATTTCCTCATTTCCTGTTTAACAATCGTTGGCTGAGAAAAGCAAAATCCGATCTGCAGCAAATCGAACATCTGATAGTGCGTCTCCTGACGCATGAGTACCTTCAAGAAGAGTACCATGAAACGTCTTATACTCGGGTGGTATACGTAGCCCCAGGCCCACTCGCAACGAGGCTAAGCTACCACACCCGTCAGTCAATCAAGGGACAAGTGAAGCATAAACTTGAATTCCTGTTTACGTCTTCCAAGATCAAGTCAGGGACCAAACGGAAGAGCGGAGAATTAGGTCAACCTTCTGGTCCCAAGAAACGCAAAATGTTGGGAAGCTCCAGTAAAGCCAAGGGCAAAATGAAAGCAGTGGAACCTGACGATCAGGATGATTTTGGAGACGAAGACGAACCTGCAATCGTCTTGTCAGACCAGGACGATCATGAAGACGTTTCTTTTCTGTCAAACGATGACGCTCCTGCAGGTCCTTCACAAAAAATTCTTGACAAGAATGTACCAGACGATATATATGTGTCCTTGGACGAAGATTTTAGCGACGACAACAACGATAATTACCAGTGGTCACACTCGTTTCTGGAAGCATCTCGCGCACGTTTTAAGCCACATTCAAAAAATCAGACTAAAGCATCCAATCAGTTTAAAATGAATATCATTCAAGAAGGCGACAACGAAGTTATGGTGTTGTCGTCTGATTAAATAATGTTACATGAGGAAATGACAGTAAATATATGTACTATCACAAAGTAATGATATAGATGGAGTGGTAAAGGAGAACCCTGAGTCGAAGGAGCTACAGATCATAAATGGATCATAGTCCATAGCGTGAGTGCGTTAAATAGTTGTCGTCAGCGAACGCAAAATAATGATAGACGAAAAAAGAGTTGTCTGCAGTGATGTAGTAACGGATATGGTCAGTAAGATCGCTATTTTGTTTGTTTGAGTGCGGAACGAAGAGGTGGTTTCGGGACCAGCCGATGAGCCATGTCAATACGTATGTTCGCTTCGTTCATCCAGCCTTCTCCGTGTTCAGGATAGTCGTCGAATTCTGGGGGGTATTCCTGGCCGGCAGGTGGGGATTTATAAACACCTTCGTTTGTCCACAATTGATCACTAGATGAATTCATCAGAATAATACCATTAGACCATTAAGAATAAAGAAACGTTACCCTCGGCGGTTGAACCAGCCTTTCCGCCGTTGGCTAGTAAAAATAGGTGATGGACAAACCAAGTTCTCGGTCCACCGAACTGACCTAACTAAAGGAGCTGAGCTACGACCAGATGACTCAGCAGGCCTAGGAGGGGGTGGATTTTGGTCTCCATCAGAGTATCGTCTCTGTGGTGGTTGTTCAGGAGGGACACACCCTTGGTCGGTAGAATTGGAGACTGAACTGTATCCTCCGGTACCTCCTGTCTTGATGGGTATGCCCGATGTATCATATTGAGTCGCACCACGAGTGGGTAAACCACTGTTGGTGTGAGTGGCTGGAAGCTCAATGTAAGATGTTCTTGGGTGATGGTTAGAAGCCTCTTGAGTGGCATCTCGAAAGTTGATTGTCGGGTACGATGGAGCCCTATCATTCAACTTGGAAGAGGGCTGTCCGATAGGGGGATTTTGGCGTTGAGAAGAATGAGTATCTCGATTCAAGCTGGGCGTTGTCGGCTGACTATTGTATACAGCCTGAGAGCTCGAACTCCGAACATCGTTTCGACGCTCCGTCTCCACATGAGAAGTCTCCTGCATTCTCGATGGTGGCGACGTGCGAACGTGCTTATCCTGCTCAGAGAGTCGTCGAGAATCTGCCAGTGTAGCACCAGATACCTGGTATTGCTGAGAGGAGGAAAGGTGCTGGCCTAGGTTGGTCACCGGTGGCAAGTTGGGTCGCGTAGAATTCGAAAACGAATTTGACCGACGTCGACCTCGATCGTTGGGCCTCTCTGTTTCTGTGGGTCCGACGAAAGTTGCAGGTTGCAGGTGAGAACGAGCAGGTGGTTTAGAAGCCTCGACTTCCGAGGGACTGAGGTGTAATTGAGTCGGAGATGAAGTCAAAGGAGGTGGTTTATACATGTCTCGCGGATCTGTGTGATGTGGGATTTTGGAACGAAGCTCAACGGGAGGTTTTTGGGCGTCAGCAACGTAGGAGTCATGTCGCATTGGAGGTGCAGGCCGATAGTCGTTCGACTCTCTTGGAGCTGGTGTACGAGTATCTCTTCTCATCTCCGATGCCATGGCTGCACGACTTGGAAGCTCTCCTCGGGGAGGAGATTTTGAAGCGTCGCGTCGCAGTTCGGAATGGTCATAAGGTCGTGGACCAACGACTGATGGCCTATGTTCTATCCTACCTCCTTGACGAGGGACTTCTGGAGGAGGAACGGGAAGAGGCCGATACTCATTCAAATTCGTAGCCTCCTGAGAGGTTGGGTACGATGTTTGGGTAGAACGTGCGGAGCTATTGTCAAATGGGCGGTTAGATGAGGCCGGAGGTGGTGGGTGGTAAAGAGGAACTCCTATGTGGTCAGAATTATAAAATCCATCGCGATTCCAGCCGTCCTGCGCCTGAACCGGAATGAATTGGTCCGACTGAGTATTGGTCGGTGGAAATTGTACCCGAGACGGGACACGTTCAACAAGTGGAGGACTTCCGTCCTTCGTGGAGAAGATAGAAGGAGTAGGGTTCAGATTGAAAGTGGGATTAAAGTCATCAGGTTTCGCTGGAAAATATAGATTTGGATGTAACGGCTGAGAAGAGGCAACTCGCGTAAACATGTCTGGTAAAGGTTGAATAGGTGATGAAGTCGACATCCGGCGAACGTTAGGTTCAATCACGATCGGAACATTATTACTGGAAAAATATGAAGATGAACTTGAAGAAGAGACTGAATTGTACTCGGCATTGATTTTTGCGATTCTATCGCGTTCGTCAACTTCGAGTTCCGAAATAGTACTAGGAGAGTATTCTGGGATATGACTGGGTGGTTGGCCATTATAGCCAGTAGTGGTCGAGGAGACCTTTGCCGGCTCGTTCGAGCTAGCTGAAGAAATCGGGACACGCATTGGGGTGGTTGAATATCTCTGCATAGATTTAACTCTGGACCGGCGATCGTTGGGTGTATCAGCTAAGGATTCGCGGGCGTGATGGTTGGACGTAGTCCGACTCATAGCTGGAGGATGAGGTGCCATGGATCCATGACCGTAGCCTAGAGGTGCAGCTGGAGTAGCCGGCCTCCTAACTCGTTCCGCCAAAAAGCAATCCGGAGTACCAGGACTTCTTAGAGTCAGAGTACTGTCGGTTGACATTGCTGGAGAAAAGGTCGCTGTTGATAAAGCATCGTACTCTGAGTTGGAAAATATATCGGATTTAGAACAAGTTGACTGCTCATAAATATAGGTGTCGCTTGAAGCTCCAGGATAAATAGCGTAATTATTGCCCCGTAGCCGAGCGTCGTACGAGGTGTTGTGATTACTGGTGGTGCGCGCGGGTTCCGAAATTCCATTGAGCCCCGACGTAAGCGATATAGAGGATGCATCATACCTTGGAATGTATCGTTGCTGCTCAGACTGTTGGACAGAGCGATAGCCAAGATCCACTTTTGCAGTCATAGGATAGGGAAAAACTGAGGCGGTCGGAGTTCTGAAAACTCGGAGAGAGAACCGATTCTGGAACATATATTTCAGAAGAGAAAGAGCTGTGAATTCAAATGCTATACCTTGGGAGGGACATTGTGTACGAATTTTGCGCTCGACGAAGCATTAGGAAGAATGGTGGAGAACATACTGCTTGGTGGAGCCACTCAGCATCAGAGTAAGAAAAAAAAACAGGGTCAGAGAAAGTTATGTAGGGTGGGCCGTGCTCCTGACACGAGTTAAGCTTGAGGTGATACATGCGGACTCGATCGTCAGACAATTCTGCAGTACTGGTCTAAGGGTCAAAGACGATCGTTGTATAGATTCTCAAATAGCAAAATCTTCTGAATGTTGGTTATGTCAGTCTGTTGTGCAATATTGATTTCAGAGAAGCTCAGACGCACTACAAAGAGAACTCACATGTCAAGACCTCATATCGTGAGTTACAAAGCGACGAAATCTGCTAAAAGGAGCGTGGGTTTCATGAAAACTGGGAGTGTTTCAAGTTTGTGCCGATGATATACTATGAAACAATTCATTGCTGCCTTTGGGAAGACGAGAGGGCTGCATTATTCACATTCGAGGAGACCGGGCCCTAAAAGTGGCATTATTCTGGCAAGAAACCGGTGTATTTGCAGCTGTAGTGTACTCCCGCCCCCTCATGGTTTGGAATGAAGTCCTAATTTATACGAGCGCTAGCAAGAGATGGTAGCTTAGATTGCTTGGATTGCCATGGTGGACCAGTGCCTCAGAGTAGCTGTGCCCCGAGTACCTCGTTTTGCCCTCGCCTGACAATAGAATCGCGCAGTAAACATTTGGATAGCTGAAGGAAAGGACACCTTGGTCTACCACAGTATTAAAACCTGTTTGAACTTCAGAGAGGATGATTGCTACAAGTCAAGTCACATCGGACTGTATGAATTAAATAATTACATAATATGGCTAACTCAGTGTTGTCCTCAACGATCCTGCAAAACAGTCGGTAGGCAGGAAGTATGCATGCCCTGCGGCAGGAAATACAGCCTGCCAGTGGTGTCGAGTTTGCTACTAGCCTCAAACTCACACCGTCAACGCGGGATGTACCTACCAACATCTCAACGCGCCACGAGTTTGTTTCTAGAGTGCTCTGCAATGTGGTAGTCGCTAGATCAAGCTTGCTGCGCATATTTGAAGTGCGAGAAGAGCCTGCTCCAATGAAAGATCACATTGACGACGAAATGGAGCGGAGAACGAGCGTGAGGCGGGGTACAGAGGCTGTCGAGGGAGAAGTTGCAATGGACGAGCAAGGCGACGGGTATATCAACATAGCCAAGGTAATTTCATGTTTCTTGTGCAAGTTAGGATATGCGTCTATAATGATACTTTTTTAAGTCCATCTCTCAAAAAATTCCAGTGCACACCCCAACCGTTACTCGGTTCTATCTCATCCGTGAACACCGTCTTCATGGAATCGTAACTGGCATCGAGGGCGTCAAAACAGTCTCGTCTCTCGACGATAACTTGGACAGGTTGTTAGTCTCCTTCAAAGATGCAAAGGTAGAGTCTTGCCTTGTTTTATTATATTGACATTTGATTGATGTTTTTGAGAACGTAGATTGCACTTCTTGAATGGTCAGATAGTGCCCACGACCTTGAGACTGTTTCAATACATACTTATGAGCGAGCCTCTCAATTTGTACGTCCTTTCTAATGATACTATCCATATTTCTCACCAGATTCAACAGCTTGCTTTGGATTCTCCTCTGTTTCGTGCAGAATTAAGAGTAGATCCTCTATCACGCTGCGCTGCTCTTTCCCTGCCCAAACATGCTCTCGCCATCGTTCCATTTTCGCAGACCCAGGCTGAGCTGGATGCCATGGACCAAGATCAGATCCAACTCAGGTACATGGTTCCGTTCCATCTTATCATTAGAACGTGCTAAAAATTTTGGAACAGAGATATTCCGTTTTCACCAAGCTTTATTCTTGATCTTCCAGCCAAAGTGGACCAGAATCTTCGCAATGTCATTGACTTTGTATTCCTTCCAGGTTTCAATAACCCGACTGTTGCTGTGCTATTTCAAACGCAGCAAACTTGGACTGGGTAAGGGCATTCAACCTTCCACATACTTTCGCGGACTGATTTCGACATCCAGCCGGCTCAAGGAATTCAAAGATACTGTCAAACTTATCATTTTCACGTTGGACAATGCCACGGAAAACTACCCTATCATCACTTCCATTGAAGGTCTACCTCACGACTGCCTCTCTCTCCTTCCTTGTTCCACATCTCTCGGCGGAGTCGTAATAATGACAACCAATGCACTAATATACGTCGATCAGTCATCGCGACGACTCGCTCTTCCCCTCAATGGTTGGATCTCTCGGCTCAGCGATATCCATCTGCTTCCTATAACCCCCGCTGATGAATCTCGTAAGCTCATACTCGAGGGTTCAAGATCGGTATTCGTCGATGAAAAAACCTTTTTTGTGATCTCGAAAGATGGAGCTGTGTATCCGGTGGAGATTGTGGTTGACGGAAAAACAGTGTCAAATATAACCATGTCACCTCCTTTGGCTCAATCCTCAATACCGAGTGTGGTTATGAATATAGGCAACGATCATATCTTTATTGGAAGCACTGTTGGACCCTCCGTCCTTCTCAAGGCTGCCCATGTCGAGGAAGACATAGAGAAAGGTGAAGACGAAAAACATTCTGCTGCCCCCGCTGCGGTGGTCCAGGGTGATCCTATGGACTTTGATGACGACGACGGTCAGTGTATATAACGGCCTGCTAATGCCGAAATTGATAGTTTTTCTCCAGATATCTATGGTACTTCGAGAGTTGCAAACAGTTCCGTCATGAACGGGTTGACCAGTGGTCACACTACCTCCAAGAAAACGAGAACCGTTATTCATCTTTCCCTGCGAGACTCATTGCCTGCTTATGGACCTATTGCCAGTATGACGTTTTCACTGGCAAAAAACGGGGTGGGTTTCTAACTCTACCTTTCCATGCCAGCTCTCATTATCTTTTCATAGGACCGTCCTGTTCCAGAACTTGTCGCTGCCACCGGATCTGGTCTACTGGGAGGCTTCACCTTATTCCAGGTATCTCGACCTTACCAAGCCCTTCCTCCGCTACTTATATACATCCCGTTTGTTTCATAGCGTGACCTTCCAGTGTTTACGAAACGCAAGGTACACGCCATTGGTGGAGCCCGCGGATTCTGGTCATTGCCCATCCGACAATCTGTCAAGACGAGTGGGATTTCCTATGAAAAACCAATGAATCCTTTCCAAGCTGAGAACGACACCTTGCTCTTGAGTACTGATGCCAATCCATCTCCTGGTTTCTCGCGTGTACGTTCCTCTTTTTGGATTACTGTTTCCCTATTTATTTGTGTGTTTTTTTACCAGATTGCTACAAGGGCCAAAAATGACATTTCCATCATTACTCGGATACCTGGGACCACCATTGGCGCTGGCCCGTTCTTTCAAAGGACTGCAATTCTCCATGTTATGACGAATGCCATCCGCGTTCTTGAATCTGGTGCGATCTCGCCCTTTTTTTGTCGTCGTGGCACAGCCACACTAATGTCTCTCTTTCGTGCAGACGGCACGGAACGGCAAATCATCAAGGATGCGGATGGGAATATGCCTCGACCAAAGATCCGCGCCTGCAGTATATCTGACCCCTTCGTTTTAATCATCCGAGAAGACGATTCTATTGGCCTGTTTATTGGTGAAACCGAGCGTGGAAAGATTAGGAGGAAGGACATGTCGCCTATGGGTGACAAGGTACGCTCGTTCGTCTCGAGGTCTTTATGAGGATATAAATTGTTGGCTGGCTAGACTTCAAGATATTTGACTGGTTGTTTTTACGTAGATTCAACTGGTTTACTAGAAAACCAGTACCAAAATACTGTCTCGCCTAGTGGCGTCACCACCACCCTTCAAACAGCGGTTAATGCAGAAAACAAAGGTCAATGGTTACTCTTGATGCGTCCTCAAGGCATCATGGAGGTCCGTCCACCTGTCTGTTTTTTTACTCCCAATCTTTCATTAGTTGTCTACAGATATGGACTCTTCCCAAACTTGCTCTGGCTTTTTCCACCGATGGACTATCAACTCTTCTAAACGTCCTCGCTGACTCTCATGACCCTCCTGCTCCATCATTACCCCAAGATCCGCCACGAAAGCCGCAAGACCTTGACGTCGAGCAACTTCTACTTGCACCCATCGGTGAAACGTCTCCTCGGCCTCACCTTTGTGTAAGGTTCCTTCTCCATAGTACCGTATAAACCTGACCATTAATCAATTGCAGGTCTTCCTACGTTCGGGTCAACTTACCATCTATGAACTTGTTCCGTCTGGCCAACCTGTCGATTACTTAGAGAAAGTCCGGCCTTCTCATCTCAATATCATTTTCGTCAAAATCGCATCCATGGCCTTTGAAATTCAAAGACAAGAGGAAGGCGAAAAAAGCATTATCGCAGAGCAAAAGCGGATCTCCCGCAATTTCGTACCCTTTGTGACGAGTCCTTCACCTGGCGTCACCTTCTCTGGAGTTTTCTTCACAGGAGATAGGCCAAATTGGATTCTAGCGGGAAATAAAAGTGGGGTTCAGATCTATCCGTCAGGACATAGCGTCGTGCACGCGTTTGCCGCTTGCTCGTTATGGGATTCAAAGGCCGATTTTCTGCTCTATACCGATGAGGTGTGTACTTTTTTTTAGCTTGTACCTGACATTGTTCTCATATCCTCCAAGGGTCCAACTTTACTTGAGTGGATACCGGACTTCCATTATGACGGTCCTTTACCTACTCGTTCCATCCCAAGAGGACGATCGTACTCCAACATTTTATTTGATCCCTCTACTTTTTTGATTGTTGCAGCTTCCTCCCTGCAAGCCAAATTCGCTTCCTACGATGAGGATGGAAACAGGATATGGGAACCGGAAGGTCTGTCATCAGTACCTGCATGCCGACTATGCGGATACAATCGAGCCAATCATCTCCTCTTATATAGCTCCGAACATCTCAGAACCAGTTTGTGACTGCTCAACGCTTGAGTTGATATCACCGGACATGTGGATCACATTGGATGGGTAAATCGAGCCACATTTTCATTTTCACACCCAAACCCGGTCTTGACTGATAGTTTTATATAGTTTTGAATTCGCGACGAACGAATATGTTAACGACATGTCCATTGTGACTCTTGAAACCTCGAGTACCGAGAGTGGCATCAAAGATTTCATTGCTGTGGGCACTACCATCGATCGTGGAGAGGATCTTGCAGCAAAAGGCGCTGTACGTGCTTGTTGTTATCCCTTTGACGATTCTGAAATGTACTTTCTACCATACAGACCTACATATTTGAGATCGTTGAAGTCGTAGCAGACCCGGCTATTCCCCTTAAAAGATGGTACAAGCTTCGCCTTCGCTGCCGAGATGAGGCCAAAGGCCCCATTACGGCCGTTTCTGGTTTCACAGGATACCTTGTTTCGTCGATGGGTCAAAAGGTGCAGTGCACCACATTCGTTCAAACCAAACCGGTTTCATTTGTGCTGACAAATTAAACGTTACGCCAGATCTTTGTTCGTGCTTTCGATTCAGATGAACGCCTCGTGGGTGTCGCATTCATGGATGTGGGGGTCTATGTGACATCGCTTCGCACCCTGAAAAACCTACTCCTGGTCGGAGATGCGGTGAAAGGCGTAATGTTTATTGCTTTTCAGGTTCGTCAACCTCAATAGAATGCTGTCTCGGATCATCTTCTTAACACTTCACTTCCATTCAATAGGAAGACCCATACAAACTTGTCCTCTTAGCCAAAGACACAAAACGGGTGTGTGCTACAAATGCCGACTTCTTTTTCACAAATGGAGAGTTATCGTTTGTAACGGGTGATGAGGAAGGAATAATGCGAGTTTACGAGTATAATCCACAAGGTACCATTCATATTCAGTAGACATGTCGACTGATTGTTTATTGAGCATGAGTAGACCCCGATTCTGGAGATGGTCGCTACCTTTTACTCCACACCGAATTCCACGGACAAAGTGAATATCGGACGTCGACTGTTATTGCTCGTCGACTGAAAGAAGATGGTGACATTCCTCAGTCCAAGTTGCTTATGGGTGAGGCTTCCACGATCACGATACTTTGTATTAATCTAATTATGGTTCATGTCCAGGATCTCCTGATGGTTCACTCTCATCGCTTACACCAGTAGAAGAGCATGCCTACAAGCGTTTGCAGCTGCTCCAGGGTCAACTTACACGAAACATCCAACACACGGCTGCGTTGAACCCTAAAGCATTCCGGTACGTTTCTTCCATCACTGATGCAGACAAGCTGTTGATCCTTACAACTAGCATTGTCCGTAATGACTTCGTGTCTAAACCCTTATCCAAAGGCATTTTGGACGGGAACCTTCTCGCACATTACGAGACACTCCCAATCACTCGACAGAACGAGATGACGCGACAGATTGGCACAGAGAGACTAACGCTGTTGAGGGACTGGATATCGCTTAGTGGTGCATGGTAAAGCATTGCAAGTACAATAGATGTTACCTTTTTAATCTCAACTTTGATATTTACCTCCTCTAAGGCACTCTTGAAATTGTCACAGATGCAGATGCAGCATCACATATTAACCCTGTGTTCTTCTGGGCGTTGGGCCTTGATTATTGCAGCCTAGCGTCATGCATTCTTTCAATGATAGGATGAGCGTTTCTCACCTTGTGCCACTTGTGAGTTAGAAGCTCCGATTTTAAAGTTAAGTGTGAGGTGTTCATCAGAATGAATGGAAGCATCAAATATATACACTGCCGGGACTGCCCTAAGAGGATATACGTAGAGCGTCACACTCCCCAGGATGAACGTTTCTCACCTTGTGCCACACTTGTGAGTTAGAAGCTCCGATTTTCAAGTTGCGAGGAAGTGCATGGTGTACATCATAATAATCGCGCCCAACAATGATTGGTTCATTGTCAGTTAACTTCTCTAATTTTCGCTTTTTTATTGTCATTTATTTTTTGACTCATCGTGAGTAAATTCAACCTTTCATACCTGGCTTCTAGAGTATAAAGGGCCAAGGCGATTTAATTGTTAGAGCATCGTCCAAGAGTCCAAACCGAACTTAACCTCATCGCAAACGCAACTTAGTTTGATCACTGCTATCTTCACTGCATTGGCTATCTCAGCCAAGGCCAATCCAATCGAGCTGCCTATTGCACGTGAGTCGTTGTAGTTGCTGACCTTATTCAATTCTTAATATCCATCCTTGCTGTATGCTGTCTCGCAGCGGAGGCTCGAGCTGTACGTCGCTCACCATTGGCGTGGCTTTGGTTCCAAGCATTGACATCTTGATAATAGGCCGATGCTGGCACCGATCTTTTCATATACCAGCAGGTAGACTTTGGAGGACGGTCTTTCCAGTGGCCTAGTCCCGATAAGTTTGATTGTGTAACGGTTCCGAGGCCATGGCTGGACGACCTCTCTAGCTTGATAATTGGCAGCAATATATACTGCCAAGGATACACGTAAGTTTCCATCTTTTCTATCTCATTCACTGTCAAGTTTGACTCCTACAAGTTCTGATCTCGTCTTCCGATCTTCAGGGCGCCGAAATGTGTGGGTGGCCACGCGCTGGTCTACAGAGGTCAAGACGGTGAAGCTGGCGTGTACTCTAACCTGTCGCCGTACAACGATCAAATCTCTAGCTTCGGTTGCAGCCACTTTTGATGGTTTGCAGCGTTACCCTCTCCATACTCGCTCCTTGATTTTTTGTTTGTTTCTTGCGCACCGTACCGTAACGGCAGTGGGCCGTACACATACGGTGGCCTTACGCCGTACGGGTACGGCCCTACCGTATATGTAGCCGTAGGTACTAATTTACAATTCTCACGGTACGGACGGTAGTCGCTGGTAGTCGATACGGTGGAAAACGGCCGTATACGGGTATACGGATACAAATAGTGTGTTTTTCGTGAGACTGAACAGATAGCAGGAAGGTATATTAGAGTCAAAGGGCCCCCGGGATTTGAATCCTGGACCGGGGGAAGGGGGGTCCTCAAGCTCTTAAAAAAATTTACTACTTGGGCTAATGTAACGCTCAGCATCCCAACTATACCCGTTTCCAGTTCCTCCTGACCATGCCAACAGTATAACATCTTATTATTCAGTCATTACCTGCCCGTAAAACACCTTTCTTCATGCTACGTCATCCAAGGAAATACAGGACCCCGGTCTATATAGGCAGAGCCCTGATGCCAATCCGGACAAATTTTGGCCAATTTTGAGCGAAAGGCCAGGTGCCAGTCCGGACACAAACAGG
>Ga0193742_1000637_pt1 | contig 22865 bp, 22 predicted proteins | sample L2c1metaG_FD_165511 | JGI IMG/M metagenome (GOLD analysis project Ga0193742, IMG submission 165511) | Soil microbial communities from a riparian zone of the East river system, Colorado, United States - L2c1 | ecosystem: Environmental > Terrestrial > Soil > Riparian zone | place: USA: East River... | reverse complement strand
CAATCTCAAACTAACACTTGCCCATTCCAGATACTCTGATCAACTCGTTCGGCGCACCATGGCCAAATTCTACGGTCAGTTCATGATCGACAGTTTCAAACGTCAAATGAAAGAAAATCGCAAGATTGAAGAGCTTATACTCATGTTTGCTACCCATGCCACCTCCGTTCTCAAAAAGGAGCCCACACTAGCAGGTGACGGTTGGAAACTGGAACTAAACAACCAAATCGCTCATTTCATCAAAATGCTTCGGGAATGTCTCCGGAGTGTGGGCCATGTATCCCATGAACTTCTATCCCGTTTGGATACCTATACGGCCAAGCTGGCACCAACGTTGTCACCCGGTAATTCGCATAGCGATTCGGGGTATGATTCTTGCTCGACAAATAGAGATCGCGATTCGGTTTCTATTCCGACCATTAGTGACAAAGTAGCCGATATGCATATGGTCAAAATCGTGGCGAATTTATTCAAAGTTCCAGATCATGCGATACAAGCTGAAGTTGATAGGATTCGCGGATCCGTAGTGTCGGAAAAGGTAGATTTCCTAAGTTTATCCTTCGTGTCACTCACCCATCTTGAACTCCAGGCCGCCATGACAGATCTTAAGGTGAATTCATCCGAACAAGCTAAAAAACAACAATTTACGATGGTTCTGGTAATAGACATGTTTAAAGAACATCAACTCAGGAGCCTCTTTTCCCGGCCGTCGAGAGGATTTCGAGAGCGATGCTGCTTGGCAACACTGGCGTACTCAAGAAACAAAACAACTCCAAGAGCTAATGGTGATCATGGCCCAATCCAACCCCGAACTAGCAAAATCCACTCCAGCTGACATCTCTACCGCCAGCCAATCCTCCACCGCCGGTCGTCCCCCTTCTACCTACTCTCAATTCGATCCTTCATTAACCACTAATCGTCATGCCAGTATCAGCAGTCGACGTTCTTTTTTCGGTAAAAACGGAGATTCACAAGACTATGACGATCTTGCTCTCTCAGCAGACGGAGATGAAGATATCCCTGTCGGCCATCATTTTGCATTCATCCCACCTAATACCAAAAAATTCTACAAACGTCTAGTTGAATACTGTCTCATCGCGGATTTAGAAGTGATGTTATCCCCAGAGGTGGATGATAACGACGAGGTTTCGTTGGGGATTCTATCGCATGCGCATATTGAGCTGATCAATGAGTGTGCAACGAGGTGGCGGATTGGAGATCCATATCGTGCAATTTGTTTTTTGGATCTGGTTAAACAATTTTATGAAAGGAATGATGTGCCGATGGAGTGTATACCAGAGGCGTTGCAGAATATGAATAAAGTGGCTCACGAGACGGAGGTCCAACTCTGGCCTACGCAAGATGTACGTCTCACCTTTTTTGTCGTTGGAGAAAGCCAAGACTGGATGCACTTTTCCAACCACAGGTAGACTATATAGCAACTGTCAACGCTGGCCTCTTCAACCTCTTTCTATCCTCCCTATACCATGCCATGGACGCAATACCCAACCTCAAACGTTCTGAAATTCAGTTCTATCTCGACGTATTGGAGAACGTACGGGATTTCGGTCTTTTGGGGAGGTTTGATATCGATGTGGAGGCGCGGGTACGTGATGTGAGGGAGAAGATTGGGCAGGTGGCGGGGGGGTGGTATGAAGAAGCGATGCAAGAGAAACAGGCGCAGCCAGGTGTCAATAGGGCGTTACCGTTGTTGTTAATGACAGATGAGGTGGAGAAGGCGACAAAAGGGTTAGATAAGAGGTTTCCGCAACCGTTATTGGGGTGAGTGGAAGTTTCTTTTTTTTTTCCTGACGTGTTCGTGGATTTATTATCCGTTGATTATAGGAAATTGGACATCGTAACACTATTCGTTGCCGTCGTCGTTCCATACTTGATCACCGATTTGCAAAAATCTCAAAAACGGCTATTTGAATCATCCATGAATGGACCAACACCTGACGTGCCGATCCAAGATATTTTTGCACTGTATAGACGACTGAAGACTTTGATGGGGATGTATCGTGCTTTTGTGACCGAGTGAGTGGTTTTTCTTGCATCTGACTTGTTTAGTCTTTATTGATTGTGTTAATTGCAGAGGGGATTTTAATTTTAATATTACTATGTTTTTTGAAGCCTATGTTCGACAGTGGTTGCTCAATACGGATAGCAAGACGAAAAGTTGGGTGGAAGCTGTGGGTATTCATGTCCTTATATATATTGCTGTACAGCTTACGACCGATTTTTTTTTCCCTTTTTAGGCCATTGCTCAAGATAAGGTATTGATAGAGGGTTTCGCATCGATATCGTTATGCTGATTTTTTTTACCCATCTAGTTTGAATCAGAGAGTGCAGAAGGACATAGTACATCTATCGTGGATCTGTTTGATTCTCTGAGGAGTCCGATCAACTTTTTGCAAGAACTTGAGTGGGAGGATGAATACCAAGAAGGACGATTCTTTACAAGCTTGGCCAAGGTCGTTTCCATTCTGTTACACCGAGAGTCGCTCATTATATCTATCTATTGCAGTCCATCTCAAAAGCAGTGGAACAGTACTGCCGATCCGTCGAAGCTCTTTTCCTAACCGAAATGTTCCCAAGACCATCCGACTATCTCCAACCTCAAAAATCCTCTGCCTGGATCGAAAAAGCACGTCAACTGGCTATAACAGGAGACAAACGCGTGGAACCATTCAATTTCCTCCCTCAATCATGTGTGAAACTAAATAATGTCGAGGCTGCGCGCAAGCTTTTGGATAAGATGTATACACAGATGGAGGCGGATAAGATTGCAGATATGTTGAGAAAGGCGGCACCTCCTATACCGGAAAAGACGGAGAGGGATAAATTTTTGTTTTCGGTCAAAGTGGCCATTGCAGAGGGCCTTGTACCGTTGGATAGTTCGCCGAGTTCAAAATTGGACACCTTTGTGACGTTGAGCGACGAAGCAGGGACTAGATTGGCAAAGACGAGGACGATTTATGAGAGTTTAAACCCGAGATGTGAGTTGTTTTTTTTGCTTCTCTTTCCTTTTTATCCACTTTTTTTTGTTCTATCTTGTGTAGGGGATGAAACGTTTGATTTATCGGTTGAAAAACCTTTATGGCTGATGGTCTCTATTAGAGATCGGGCTCTTGTCGGAAAACACGATATCGTTGGGCGTGCTTATCTGTGTCTGGACCCACGTCGGTTTAGTGATTTCCTGGCACATGAGCTGTGGATGGATTTGGATACCCAGGGAAGGATCTTGGTGCGAGTGAGTATGGAAGGAGAGAAGGATGATATTCAGTTCTTCTTTGGGCGAGGTTTCCGTTCGTTGAAGAGGGCTGAGGCTGATATGTTGAGAATATTCATTGATAAAGTGAGCTTTTTTCTTGATGTCTTTATATTCTTGGTATTCTCTCAACGAATTTTCCTTTTTTTCTTTCTCTCTCGTAGATGTCACCCTTCATCCAACAATGTCTATCAAGAAATGTCGTCAAAGCCCTTATCAAATCTCGAGACCAAGGTTTGGATTACAACAAAGCTCTAGGCAACGTCACAGCTCTCTACCGCTCTGCCCTGGGCTCTTCCACCTCTTCTGAACCTCAAATCCCTCTACCTTTGACTGAGAAACCACGCACACGACCTGAAGAGCTCACAGATGTGGAAATTGAGCAAGCTATTCTGCCTTTATTCGATTACTTTGATGCCAATTTGCAGACGTTGAATACGTATCTCAGCGATAGTGCCAAACAGATGGTGATGACGAGGGTGTGGAAGGAGATTTTGGTGGTTATCGAGGGGTTGTTGATGCCACCGTTGAGTGAGGCGGCTAGTGATATGAAACCGTTGAGTGATAAGGAGGTGGATATTGTTTTCAAGTGGCTGAAGGTGTGTTTCTTTCTTTCTTTGCAAAAAATGTTGAGATGGTCATGATTGACATAGTTCCTTCGGGATTATTTCTATGCCAACGGGGAAGGTCCTGTACCATTGGAAGTTCTGCAGAATCAGAAATACCGAGACGTTGTTTCGATACGGCTGTATTATGATTGGCACACGTGCGTCTTTTTTCTAGTCATCATTATTCCTGACATTTGTACTTTTTTTAGTGACGCTCTCATGGAAGAATGTGTGCGTATGATGCAACAAAGCTTACGAAATGCCCCATCAATGAAGAAACGAGCGAAGAGTGTATATTCCCAGCGGAACCTTGGGACTATCAAGGACAGAAAGAAGGAGAAGCAGCAAGAGACGGAAGTGACGAGTGAGGAGACGATTATGCGGATTTTAAGGATGCGGTGTGTAATCTTTTTTTTTCTCTGAAACTGTCATATTAGAAGGACTGATGATGGTTGTTGTGTTAAGACCTAGGACCTCTGAGTTTATTGCTCAGCAGATGCAGATAATGTCTGCGATGCAGGCGGAACAAGAACAACGTTTGAAGGAGTCTGATGATCGTAAATCCAAACGACAACAGCAATATCAGCAACAGAATCCAGTACCTCCGCTACCTGAACTGAGTAGGAATGACTTTACATAATTAACATGTTATTCTCTCTTTTTCGTTTTCCCTAAACTTTTCTTATGCAGACATTTGTATTTACTTGTCTATACCTTTGCAAGTTTTTTTCTTTCCTCTGATATTCGCATGCTTTTTTTGTACTTACTATAGTGTTTTGCGTTTTTAGTTAATTCTTCAACCGGATGTCATAATCTAGGATGGACAATATGCACGCGTCGAAAGATGGGTTTAAAGTCAATTCCTTGCGATGCTTGCTGTAGTTGCGGTACCTGAGGCATTTGGGTATGTATAATTGGGAAGACGAGACAATGCCTTCGTCGTACTATGTTTAAAGCATATGGGTATTGGAGAGATGTTGGGTAAATAAGGTTGACACAAGTCAATCTACAAGCACCGTCGACTTGACATAACGGGCGTAATCAAGGCTATCAGGATGTCATGGGTATTTGAAAATGTTCGAGGTCGCCACAGGAGCCCGACTTGACACAATCAGCTATTGTTTGACCAACTTTCAATCCTTCAAAATAGGCGCCGTGCAAGAAACCTTGTCGTCCAATCATCAATCAGCCGTTTCAAATATATTTCTTCCGTCGGATCAAAAGAACTTGGAAAACGCACCGAAATATTTTCTGCTCGTGGCTTCTCCAGAAAAGTAAAGTCGACCGACGTTCGCCCTCAAATTATCTAGATGTTGGCTGAAGAACGATGGAGGCCAATTTGAGTATGAACCACGGAAGAGGGGATTACTATGCCACCGTGGAAAGAAGAAATCCGTAGGTTCCGGCACCGTTACATTCGGAAACATCGAGCGAACGACACCCATCACCTCGTTCCTCACTTGGATATCAGGCATGGCCTCTATTTTTACCGCAAAATCACCCTAAATCAAATGTTTCGCAATTTCGAGGTCAGAGACCCAGATGTGTCGGATGTGAACACCCACAGTTACTGTTACGAAGACTATTCCCGATCCCGGGAAAAAATTGGGATGGTCCAAGCTTTGCCAGATAGGATACCGACCACGTTCAGAGTCAGCATAAATTGCCATCTCAAGGGAGGAATATCAACATTTTCGAGGCAAACGGTAGGAAATATTTGGCATACCTCCGTTGCAAACCAAAATTTGTGGGGGAATCGGAGAAATATTTTAGTGTATGTAGTCATTACCATCCCCTGGATAGCTTCTTGCTTGAGTCCTGATGATAGTCCCAGTGATGTAAGGAAGAGGAAAGAGAAAAACGATACTTACGAGGCAAGGATGGGCGAAATTGGACATCATCATTCTGAAGCACCCCAAGGCTGAATGTACACAGTGCGTATTCTGCGGATAACGTGGTACCATTTGCGAGTGTGATAGTAACGCCACCTTGTGAATGAGCTACTGTGCGTACGGTGGCGTTCAAGACTCGCTGTCGCACTGTTAAAAACTCGTCTGCTTCCTGCTGTATCAAAGTTTTAAATCCCCTTTGATCAAGAGACATTCGGCTATCTTCCGAAAATCCGCCGTATTCAGGTGTAAATGTAAAATTATTTCCCTATATCAATAACATGAGGTTCAATGAAAGATTCCGAAGAGAAAAAGAGGACAGGACCCATGACGATCCGATCAGGGAGGTTTCCGCTGGTGTTTGAGCAGATTGCCAATCAAACTGCTCGGGACGTGAATGTTTCAAGGTATGCCAATATAGAGAGAAAAAGAACCTGATAATATTGCGATGCTTGGGCATGGGGACTTGTTCGCTTCGCCCCAATGAGAGCATATCCCGTCCTTGCAGAAATATCGGCAAGACGCGAATCTACACGAGAACCTAATCCATAAGGCCCAGTATTGCGTTAGAGAGAAGTATACTAGCAGCATACTCCGACATACCGGCTAATATAGTGATATTCTGGAAGTCGCTTCTAGCTTGATTTAAATCATCTAAGTAGTCCACTTGACCTGAACTATCATAGGTAGCTGCGATACAGAATATTAGGGAGGTCTGAGTAGGCCTGGGATGAACTCGTAAATTTCACATACTGACACTACCGAACAAATCGTTGAACTGGGTCTTGACATTGTGCTTCTCTGCTAACTCGAAAATAGGATTTAAAGGTCCATTCCCAGTTTGTGTGCCTTGTATCCAATTCGCGCCCTGTTCTATTGTTTTATTCGCAAACGTATAGCTCATCATTCGACCCCCAAGCTCATGGCGTGCTTCAACGATGAGGAAATCATCAATGCCGTTCTGGTGAAGTGTACGCGCCGCGATGACCCCTGAGACACCCCCACCTAGAATGATCACCTTGTGAGGTTTTGATTCAGATGTACTGATGCCTCGGCCTATCGTAGCACAATGGCTAAGGCCCGAGAAGAGGACAAGTAAGAGCTGGAGCCGCCTTGAGGTCATAAGCTTGATCTTGAGCGAGAATATCATGGAGGAGGTCCTTGTATAATTATCCCTTCAGGCTCTTGACAGCTTTAAATATAGGAGCGTGATTCTGAGAACCATCGATTCCGAGTAAACTCAATGTAAAGTCGAACTGTATCGTGAGTCCAACAGGGAGCACCAGGGAACTCAACCTCGGGTCATATATAACCCTATCTTTGGATGCTGGGGGCATGAAGCCCCAAGAGATTGCTGTCGGATCGCGTGATTTTCCTGGAATCAGAGAGTGAGCCGATAAGCAGTGAACCCAATCTCGAGGGGTTTGGTTATACGCACCTATCTAATCTACATACTATAATACAAAGCTTGAAACTCCTATTGGATCGCGTGATTATCCTTAATCGAGAGTGAACCGATAAGTTCAATTCACCATGGGGGAACGGAAGCCATATTATAAGTCTAGGGCTACCTAGGGGCAAGACCCACAATCGCCATTTATAATCTAGCCACTCTTCCGGATTTCAAATACCTTACTAGTAGTACACGACATGTCATTGATTTTGACATTTATCGATAAGATTGGACTCATGTCCAGCCAAGTTGCTGGACAGATGAAGAAAAGGAGGGGAGACAGATTCCATCATAAATCGCCGTTGCTAGGTACCATGAAGCAATGAAAGAGAAGAAGTGAGGCGGTCGACGCGGATAATCATCACAGAATAAAAAAATGACAAGGGTGGATATGTGGGAATTCGAACTTGGAGAGGCATTGACCATTCAATTACAGTTTGTACAAGATAACACCAACAACCTGCTTCACGTTAGACTGGTTGTCCTACAGCTTCACGTGAAAAAAAAGATAAGTAACACCCGGAAGGTGCTATGTATTTAGAGACGGCGGATTTATATGTACTCTGTAGGAATGCTGCTGTCTACAGACTCGGTCTAACTTGATCCAAGAAACCAAGGAATGGCTCGGACCAACACTGCTTAATCGAGCTCTCAAATAGTCTGTCGCTCTGTTAATATACATCTTCTACATCTCTGCGAATTTCAGATTTTTTGGTTGGGAATTGCCTGAGCCATTAGATTTACAAGATTTGATCTGTGGGATATTTCGGAGTTGAGATCAAAGGGAGTGAGCTGGAGTGAGAAATCTGAAAGCTGACATCCGACGCTTGAACGCGTACACATCACACGGTCAACGCATCCATAAGGAATCGATGCCAGTGCTTCCAGCGCATTTTTCTCGAGGACATCTTCCCCTAGAAGATTCTGGGTTGAGGCGGTAAATTCGTTTTACGTATCCCCAGCACTGCTTGATAAAGGTAAGCTCACAATGGAATTTAGGGCGGAACATCACAAGGACTTCTTGTGCCTTGCATGTCGACTCAAATAGGGAAGAGACGTTTCGAAAGCTGGGCTCGTTGTAGAGAATTTAGCGGAAGCAGCATTTCTGGGTTTGACCAGGTGGGACTGACGCGGACTTGAAATGATTTGCATTCAGCACGAATATTCACCCTATTTTGATATCCCCTTTCTTTCAGATTCTTTTGTCATTCCTTTGAAGATACCCGCACGTTTGTGGCCCTCTGGGAAATAAAGCGGCTGGGGTGTTCCAACTCAGTGTGCATTTGACATCTGAATCTTCAGTTTCTCAGGCGACCCGTCAGGTTTACAGCAAGGCTTCCCAGTGACTGAATCGCGTTTCGTTACCTCAACCCCCATCGTAGCTTTGGAACATTCTTGAGCATTTTTCGTGCAGAAATTGCATCATACGGGCATTTTGAGGTGAGTAGAAGCATTGTCGTAAATGAAGACATACTCGTGCTCTGGCCAGCATTCATGGACGACACCCGCGCAGAAAGTTTTTCATCAGGGGATCACAACCACCCAAAATTTGCGGATATGTAGTCGGCAGTCAGGACGGAGGAGCCTTTCTTTCGACGATCGTGTGGGTTCATCCTACATGTCCTGGAGCCTCCGCCATCGCGGAAGGAATACATGCTCGCGGTAGTACTGGTACACGACATTATCCCGTTCATGTCCGTCGGCATATTGACCTTTTCTTTTGGGTGGGTGATGCGATACCCAAGTGTATTCAGGTAACGCTGAGAAATCCGCAGTGATATTGGTTTGGAGATGTCGTGTTTCAATCTGATTTTAGCCCGAACTTTCTTCGCAGAAATTTCCCTTCCAATCTCCTGCAGGTATAGGTTGCTATTCGTGAGACCCTCATTGACCAGCCTTGACTCGTTCCAGTCTCTGTATGGATTGACAGAGGGTGAGGTTGCGATTCTTTATGTAAGAAGTCGTAGCAGTCAAGCACAATGAATTGCGCGTCCTATGATCGCCACTTGACACGGCGATGCACCCCATGCGTCATATGTCTTTAACTCAGGCCTAGGCCTCGTTCACTTGAGCTTCTGTCGCCTGTGACTGCAGTAGTGCTTCTCACTCCTTTCAAGGGTGTGGTTTTGTATGTCCAGAAGTGCTATCCATCCCAGTTGATGCATCAAATCGACCATCGCGTCTTCGGTCGCGTTCCGGCACTCTCTGTGGCAATAACTGCCCATCTTTCCCTGGCGTGAAAAAGTGGGCTGGAATAAAATCTTCTCCGTCAATGAAAATGTTGTTGATGTTATCTCTTCTTGTTGTTTTCTTCTTCTGTTTCCTCTGGCTCAAGATCCGAGTCCGAGTCCGAGTCTGAATCTGAGCCCTCATGCATGCTATGACTCTATGTTAGTCTGGAGGCCAGGCGCCACGATCATCCTCCATATTTTCTGTTTGGTCCTTAAATAAATTGTCGAAGGGATCGATAAGGTCCTCAGGATCTGGCATAATGATGATCTGGAACTCGGCGAATTCTACAGAGGCAGGGTTTGCAAGAAGGCCTTCCTTTCTCGATACTCCTCGACAATCGGAGGCATAAAGAGCGGACTGGTTGTTGGCCTTAGCACAATGTGTTTAAATCGTATGTATTTTTTCAGCGAAGCTTGAAAATCTTCAATAACGTCGGAATGTATGTGAGTTATTTAAATGAAATTGTTAAATATTAAACAACCTCGCCATCGTGATAAGATATCGATGGTTTTGGGTGATATGTATGTAATATGGATATGTATGTATGTATGTAACAAATACATATAGAGCATTTATTTAAAGGGTACACTACAAATTGGAGGGGGTCAAGGTCTAAAAAGTCATCAACGTCGGCACCCAGACGCAGCGCCACACTGGAAGAATGATCTGTGTGAGCTCATGTTCGATGGCAGGGCGAAATAAAATAAAAGACAATGCAGTCCGCAAAAAAGCCTTTCACCGGGAATCCCTTTTTTATCCTGTCCAATTTACGAAATCATCCATATACATCACCTTCCAACTACGTATGGGGTCCCAACCCTATACTGCAGTTGTTGGTTTCGGCATGTATCTGGGAAGCGACTCCACGGGTTTCGAGATCAAAAATCCCTTCAACCCCGCAGCTTTCTCACCCTGCCTCCCAAACCCAAACCCAGCAAACTTATCCTGCGTAGTGTCCGCACCAGTGCTACCCTCCTTACTAATACTTCCCATACGCCCAACTGTGGGACTGTGGGTTGACGTGCTTCCTCCAGTGTATAAATTCGAGATGAAGGAAGGAGGGCCAGAAACAGTGGTAGGTATAGGTATCCCCGCAACGTGGGATGGTAGAGCGCTTTTGGCGTGTTCGCGCCAAGAAGTGAGGGAGCGTTTGGATTTAGCCGATTGGCGGAATATAAGTCCTAGGAGGACGTTAACGCATCCAAGAGAGAAGAGGAAGAAGGCGGAGACAAGGGTGAAGGTGTCTACGCGGTGTGAGAGGATAGCGGCTCCAATTCTGGAAGGATGAAAACACTGAGAGGTTTGTAGGAAAGAGGATATGAATAAAGATACTAACAGCATTTGGATAAGACCTAATGCGCCCAGGCCAAAGTCTTTCCCCAGTACGGGGAAATAGCGGTTGAAAAATGACGCTGGGAAGCTAAGCTCGGAGAGAATGAGCACGATGGCTTGGAATATGATAAAAAGCCGATTGAGAACTGCCCAGAACGCGCCTGCGGGCTGGTTCGGTACAGTACCTCCCCTGAATAATTTAAAGAATTGATGAGCCCTTGCTATGTTTAATCAAAAGTGATGCGGGTCAGGTCACGAACAAAATATAATCGGAATCATATATCTGCATAGTCGCATTCATGGTACCGCCTGTACTGTTGGTTGATGAGGCATTTTTTCCAGCAGCCGTGAACCGGTTGACGGCTTTGATATCATTGGCGAGAGTGACAATATTGCTGGCAAAGACCAGGAGCAGAGCAATGATGCTGAGGATGCGGATAGCATTGAGAGTGATAAAGGCGTCTTAAAGTTGAGGGGGCATCATATAAATGAATTTAATAAATAAAGGTGTCGGGGAAGAGAGAAACGTACAAGCACGAGGAGGAAGCATTGTGATGCGATATGGAGTATGATCAGGGAATGAAATGAAGAAGTCGTCGTCTTCGTCGTTGCGATCGTTGAGTGGCTACGGTGCCTAGTAGACCAGAAAATCCTAAAAAAAATAAGCGTTTTCGAAACGGCTGTGCACCTTCAAGGTGTAAGAAAGAAAGGAAGGTAGGATGTGGGTTGGAAGAGAAGGAGGGAGGGGGGGTAATATATTGGAGAGTTGGATACTGCATTGTTCTCATATAAAAGAACCCTCGTTGTTGGTGTTAATCCAACCTCGCGATGAGTGGCAACAATGGAAGCCATTGTTCGGAATTCGTCACACTCGTCACGTCACTTGTCAAGAACAAAGACGACGGTATGTCATGATAATTGTTTCTTCGAGCGTAACCACGGATTTGGGACTCAGAGGAATGATAACGACATCGTTCTTATTTCCCCAAGTACTACTTCAATACGGGATGATTCATTCGAGTCACCATGTTGTAGGATACCACCATTGCCGCTTCGACGTAGAGATCATTGACCTTGACATCAATGTCTTCGCTGCTCGTTGGTGCGTTGCGGCATCCTTAACTGATGTTTGAGCCCTTGAATGACATCCATGTGTACGCGAACATCGCGAGCGCGTATCAAATATCACCAGGTAATTTCCCTCTGGTTCGTATAGCTCCCAACCTCCTCGACGCTCACGGATAGCATCTGCGTGTCCTTTGAAAACCTAGTCCCCACATGGTGCTCCGGTCTTCATGAAGTGTTGACATATCATTCGGAACGGTCCTTTACAACATTTTGTGGGGAGCAGATTTTTAAATAATTTCTCTCAAGTCTCAAAAAAGCGACTTCCTCTGAGCCATTCCCTCTTTTTGATATTAGTGAATGTGGGGCTTCAGAAAAAAGAACTAGAGATAGTGTTACCGCGAAACGAACCGCAGAGAGTTCGTTGTTGTAGTTCGGACGTGTTGTGAAGTGCAGATGAGGTATATTTCTGCTATGGATATGATCAAACTTACCGGGGACTAACGATGACTGCATTCGGACAGAAAAAAGTGAGAACTGGCTGCGATCACACAATGGTGCGGTATTACTATATTAGACACTTGCAAAAGATCCCGAATCCTCTTGCCAAACGACGTATTTTTATGCTACGAAAAGTTTCCTAAGAGGAGCATCCATATATTAGTCAAAAATTGAGGGAGGAAATTTTTTCATTTGAGCCAGATTGGCCACCCTCTGAAACAAGGTACGCATGTCAATCAAAAAGTGTAGCCGACGTTCTCTGGAGTCTGGAATGCGTCTGTGGGATTTCCTACCCGGTATGTATCCACCCAGCGAAATAACCGATGTCCGTTTCGACTTGTGCCGGTTGGCCAGGGGGCGAGCTGATGCTTCTTTCTGGTGTTTCTTGACCATGCAGAGAGATGGATCAATAAGTACTGTCTCCACTAACAAAAATTTCGAGCTTTCAGTTGGATCTGATCTAGATTAGACAAAGATCAAGACGTCTCATGACCTCGGTGGCGTGGGAATGCGTGAGCTGTTGATAACTGCCAGGTCACAGGGTTTCTGATCACGACAATCGTGACTTTCACGCCCCCCATCGCTTCACCTCCTCCCTAGCATAGCGCTTTGCCCGGGACATCTTCCTCCCAGTCCATTCAACAGCGTTAGAACATAATTAATTGTGCTGTAAAAAATGGCTTCATCTCTTGAAAATCTAACTTATATCCCTAAAATAGGCCAAATATTACACAAATGGCACCAACAGCACCAGCGAACCATGACCCGGCCCTCTCTCATGCAGCACCCGCAGCTCCTTCCTCACAACCATCGCAAGCACTTCCCCAAAATATCACACCAGGTGACATACCTGGTCTGCAGCTTGATCAGAATCAGATCATGAATCTCCTTCGTTCATTACCCGGAGTATTCACTAAAGTGAGTGAAATTGCAGGGTTTTTTCTTTTCCTTCTTCCTTGTATGCTGGCTTCGTCCGTGAGTTCCACTGGAATTTGTGCAACTCAGCCGGAGTACATTAATTAGTTCCACGTGACTGTCGCGACGAGCACGAGTGTTTTTGAAGGGGTCACGGGGAGCAAGATGATCGCTTTCTTTTCTTTACCTTGTCATCACTCCTCCAGTCATGGACCGAAGCTAATATCCTTCTAATTTAGTTAACGGAGGGTCAAGGCAACCTGAAGGAGGATGCTGCACAAGCATTATCCAATCTCGCACAGGGGTCGTCACCTTTTGGTACGCCACCGCTCTCACTTCAATATCCCCCTCCAACGGGACTCCCAGGCATCAACGATCCTGGACCTTCCTCGCATCCACGAGGGCCTCCAAATCTCGGACAGCTAAGCGCCGTCGCTATGCAGGCAGCACCCGTGAATGTCCAGCAACAACCGCAACCAAGGCCAGAAGATGGCGCACTAGATCAGGGTCAAATTTCAAGCACTGGTTCTATCGACAAGGATGACTCAGGTTCGCCGTCTGCGGCTGGTCCGGGTACAAACTCTGGTATTACAGGAGGTAGAAGGGGTGCTCGTAGCGCGACCATGGGAACTGATGAATGGAGTAGGCAGAGAAAAGATAATCATGTTAGTATCTATTTTCCTCTTGGAAATGTATGGCTAACCAGGGATAACAGAAAGAGGTAGAGCGTCGCCGTCGAGGAAATATCAACGAAGGTATCAACGAGTTGGGACGCCTCGTGCCGAACGGTTCTGGGGAGAAAGCCAAGGGCGCGATTCTCTCTCGAGCAGTGCAATACATCCATCATTTGAAGGAAAATGAAGCACGAAATATTGAAAAGTGGACCCTCGAGAAGCTGTTGATGGATCAAGCCATGGGCGATCTGCAAGCCCAGCTCGAGGAAGTGAAACGTAGGTGGGAGGAGGAAACCATGTTACGATCGCGTGCAGAGGCAGAATTGGAGGCGTTGAGGAATATCAGTTCCAAGGAGGAGGGGGTAGCGGGAACGAAACGAAGAAATCTGGATGATAATGATGGGACCAGTCAATCTCAAGAAGGCGGCGAGAGAGACGGCAAGCGTCAGAGAACGGATTAATCAATGATTGCCCTCTCTCTCCTCTCTCTATATCAAAGGACATATTTTTCTTGAGCTCCTGGTTGTGTTCTGGTCAGTGGATCCTTCTCATTGATCTCGGGTTTCCCTTTCCTTTTTTTATACACCTTCCCGATATATGACAAGCTCTAAGTTTTACCTGGCCACAGTTTTCTCGAGGTTGCATGCCTTTTTAGCCATTGCCCATATGTGACTAGATCTTTTTTCTTTTTTATTTTCTTGTGTGTATCGCTTTCTCGCTCTTGCTTCTAGGTCCCGAGTAAAGAACAAATGTTATTGTATATGTACAGTTTAACTGCCATCTGTTCCAAGTGAACCGCTCAGAACCTCCTGTTGTTCCAGCATGTTATAAAGTTCCGGTGGCCACACCTTGACCCAGGGGATGTCTTGTCATGTCACATCACACGTCCGTTATAACATCACACTTCGGGAGGCTCAAGATTAAAAGAAGTTTTTAACTGAAGTCCTTTAGCAAATTGAATATTTAAATAGAAAGGTTTGTATAAAAGTAATTTTACTTTATACTATCAGACAACCTGCAGGAAAAAAATATATTTAAAATATTTGATGACCTACAAACTCCCTTTCTAGCAAAATGAAAATTATAACTGAAGAGGTGTTCTATATGTTGCTAAGTATTTAAAATGCTGGACTCACAGTAAAAAAGATTAATATTTAAAATCCAGGAAATTTGTATATGGAGATCAACATATAAAATGTGTAATAAGATATTGGAAAAATATACATTTTAAATTTAGAAAACCCTATAGGCAGGATAACATATAAAATATGTTACAAGCTCTAGGGGAAAAAAATATTTTAAATATAAAACTGTCCTCAATCAATCACCCACTCATTGCCCAATCACTGCCCAATTGTCGCCCACTGAAAAACAGCCTTTTTTTATTGCTTCATCAGTGGGCAACGATCAGGCAATGAGTGAGGGATTGATTTAGGACAGTTTTATATTTAAAATATTTTTTTCCCCTAGAGCTTGTAACATATTTTATATGTTATCCTGTCTATAGGGGTTTTCTAAATGACTTTCTGAGGGAGACCGTGATGTTTCCACACATGGTTGAGGAAAAGGTGTGCAACTCCAGTGGCAGAGATTGTTGTGACAGTGGAAACAAAATGTACATGTTTTGTGATGGAATCAATGACAACCATGATGGAATTGTGCCCTGCAGATTGTGGCAGCTTGACAATGAAGTCCATGCTGATGGTATCCCATGGAGCAGATGGAATGGAAAGAGGGTGGAGTTCTCTGGTCGGAGGACATCAGAATGACTTGGTCCGAAGGCACATGTCACAGGTAGAGACGTACCTGCCAACATACCTTGACATCTGTGGCCACCAGTAATTACAAGACACCAGTTCCAATGTCTTCCATCTTCTGCTGTGCCCAGCCAATTTAGAGTTGTGAGAAAGTGCAACAATCCATCGACGGAGATTGGAGGTGTCCGGAACATAGATCTTGTCCCAGAAATACAGGAGTCCATTGGATAGGGATCACTCCGCAGACTTTATAGAGTGAGCCGATGAACCTTGTAATCCCTTTGCAGCCCTTGCCACTGGTTCCTCTTTCTCCCCATCTCGTGTTCCCTTCCAGATATCCTTCAGTATTCCTCATTCCTCTCCTGCTGCCTCCAAACCTTCCAATGCTTGGACTGCGAAGAAATTTGGAGTAAGGAGGACCATGTTGTCATTGTCCTCTGAGCCTGTTCCGTGATCGGAACAATGTGACAGAGCATCTAATTTCCCCATGCTCTTTCTGGGACAGTGATGCATGATGAAGTTGAATTGGGCTAAGAGGAGGGACCACCTAGCTTGCCTCTGGTTAAGCTTCTTGGCCATCATGAAATACTGCAGGTTCTTGTGGTCTGTCCAGATCTCACAATGATGCTCCGTGCCTTCCACAAAATGCCTCCACTCCTTCAATTCACTCATGATCGCCAACATCTCCTTGTCATGGATTTTATAATTCCGCTCTACCAGAGAAAAGGATTTGGAAAGGAACACTATGGGGTGCCACTTGTTGTCTTCTGGTGATTGTTGAGACAATACGGCTCCGGTTGTGAAATCCAAGCTGTCCGCTTCGATACAAAAAGGTCGCAAGTTGTCTGGCAGGGTGAGAATTGGAGCTGTTGTAATCTGTTCTTTGAGTGCATCAAATGCTGACTGCTCCTCTGCTCCCCATCTCCACTCTGTGTCCTTCCGTGTGAGATCAAATAAGGGACGGGCTAGGTGGGAGAACCCTTGGGTAAATCTGTGGTAGAAGTTGGTAAAGCCCAGGAAGGACTGCACTTCCTTCCTGGTAGATGGAGTAGGCCATTCCGTTACTCCAGCTACTTTGACTGGGTCCATCTTAATGGAATTCTGGGAAATAATCACTCCAAGGTACTCCACTTCTGTCTTCTCAAACTTGCACTTTTTGGGTTTAAGGAAGAGGTTGTGTTTCAGGAGCAACTCCATAACTCTCCGAGTGACCTTCCAGTGCTCCTCTAGAGTTTCCATGAATATTAGGATGTTGTCCAGGTACACCACCACAACTCCTTCTGTTATCAAGTTGTCAAAGATGTTGTCCATCATGGTCTGGAATGTTGCCAGACTATTGCACAGTCCAAAAAACATAACCAATGGTTTGAAGAGTCCCCGGTTTGTTTGGAATGCAGCCTTCCACTCGTCTTCTTCCTTCATCTGGACATTGTTGAACCCCCATCGGACATCAAGTTTGGTGAAGTACTTGGCTCCTCTGAGTTTATTGATGAGCTTGGAGATGAGAGGGAGCAGGTATTTGTCCTTGACTGTCATTGCGTTTAAGGCCTGATAGTCCTGAACAAGCCATAGTGTACCGTCCTTCTTCTTAATGAAAAAGACTGGAGATGCCATCAGAGACTTAGACGGATGGATCCTACCTGTTTCCATGTTTTCCTTGAGGAATTGATCAAGTTCCTTTTGCTCCATTGGAGCGAATGGATAAACCATGCAATTGGAGGCCTTCTCTCCGGGGATCAGCTTGACTGCGTGATCCCATTTTTTGGACTCTGGTAGGGCATCAAAAGACTCCTTGGAAAAGACACTGTCAAACTCCTTCAGATACTCCGGAACGGACCGTCTGGAGGGGGCAGAAGCTTTGGAATTATGTTTGAATTCTTTGGCTAAGCACTGAGAAACACTGGATGTGGCTCGGATCTCCACTGGGGCTGGAACAAGGCCAATGGCGAAGATGCAATCTCCCAGTTCAATTGGTTCTTCAGCTTCTTTGGGCTCCTCCTCTTCGGAGTTGGTGTGGAGATCTGGTACAGGGCCATCGGAGACAGCTTCCGTCCATCGGATTTCAGCCTTCTGAGTGATTCTCTCCACTCGAGCTTCATCTCTACATCCAGAGCAGCATTGGGGTGGACATCTGGACATTTTGACTTCTCCAGTTACCCAATCGATTTCCGGATTGTGCTTCTGTAGCCAAGAGTGACCAAGGATGAGCTTCTGCTTGCCTAAGCCATTGACACCAAATAATGTCCGCTCCAAATGATTCCGATATCTCAGAATGAGATCCACCACTTCAGTGATAGAACCAGACTCATTCAGGGTTCCATCAACATTGTAAACCAGAATGGGTTTGGAGAGCTTCCGAGTATGGAGCCGGTTGCTCTTAGCATAGTGATGGTTGATGAACTCTCCAGTGGCTCTGCTGTCTACAAAGGAGTTGACAGACTTCACTTCCCCTGTATCAGTGGTTTCAAGCTCAACCTTCAGTTTGAGGGAGGTTGAACTAAGGTCCTGACATTCATTGAGGTATTCATCCACAGAGCGACTCTTTTGGAAATAAGCTGTGGATATCAGTCGGTTGATGGCTGCTGAGTCTGCATAGACTGGACAAAACTCCCTTTTGAACTCATCTCAGAAGTCTTCCCAATCGATGAATTTATGGTAGCCTACATTTTCTGGCTGCTCCTCCCATCGGAATAGGCGAGCGGACCACTTAGCTGCTCATCCTGCCTTCGTGTATGATATGGCCCAGACAATTTTGGCTTGTTTGTTCATAAAGGAGTTGGACAGAGGCGGATATAGACCTGGCAGGAATTAAGGAACACCATTCCTTTGGTGCAGTCTCCATCAAAATTTGACAGAAGGGCCAGTTTTAAGCCATGGGCCTTCAGAGTGACAGGTGTGAGTTGTGTAGATGGGATCAGATATTCAAACTGAGGAATATGGGAAATAAGGATGTCTAACTTGTGTTGAGTGTTTTAATCCTTTGCCTGTACTTTAGCAAGGGCTTGCTCTAGGGTCGCAAGTCGTTCGCTTTCTATAGAGTGCAACGGGTCCTTGTTGGAAAATACAGTTTCAGGTAATGCTGAGAGGGATTGAGAGCGGAGGAGTACACGAAGTCAGTGGAGTCTGACTCGGAACTGCAAAAGACGACTATGGTGGACTAGCTATCTGCTGGGATCAGTCCTCTGGGAGATCCTTTTCTGATGTTAAAGCAACTGTGACTGTGACTTAGTCAAGATCTAGCAGGGGATCCTAAACATATATAAACATATAAAATACAACAGGAAAGCGCACCTAGCAGGGGATCCTAAAAGAAAAGGATAAAGCCCTGCTAAGGTGGAGTGCATGTATATACCAGAAATCAGAGTCGAAATAATAGAATGATGAAAAAAAATGAAGAATGGTGAAAAAGTGATAGGAATGCAAAAGTAGCTACATCATGTGTCCATTGGACTCCGTTATTGGAGCCGCAAATGCACTCTGTCTTGAGCTAGCGACGATGAGGATGAATGTACAGAGGTGATGGAGAATTATTGGAGGAAATGTTGGACAAAGCAGAGCATCCCCTAACAGACCTATTCTATTTCCTTTCTTTACTACAACACTCCTGGTGACGTTGCCGACCGCTCATCTATTCCTCTCACTAAAATTACGAGTCCCAAGAACCCATTGTTATGACTTCGACCGATTCAGGCTTTACAGCCGTGATCGGATACAGTCAGTATCTGATAATGCCCAAGCATCTGTCCAAGGAGCTAGCTGAGCCCATGAATATCAACTGGAAGACGTCCAGTCAAGTATCCACAGGTTTGAGAATGGATAAATGCCAATCAAGCAATATCGTAGTTAACAAGTTTTAAAGACAAGCTAAAGAATACAAGTTATTTAGCTACGGTTATATACAAATGTCCATGTGTTGTCCTCAAGGTAAACATATGTAAAGTGTGTGTCCAAAGCATGTCAAGTGTAAGGTAAAAGCATGTTGCGCAGCAACATGTGTGGAATGCATGTTGATCGTCAATGAAAGACATGAGTCAAAGGCATGTCAAATGCATGTAAGTAATAAAGTAAAAGAAACGTATCTTGGATCATCAACAGATGATAAGATCAAGAGATCAAGATAAGATCGTAGATCAAGAGATAAGATCGTGGATCAAGAGATAAGATCGCCAAGATAAGATCAAAAGATATGATCAAAAGATATGATCAAGAGATCAAGAGATCTTCGTATCTATAAGATCAAGTGAAGTTCAAATGTTCAAAGTAAAAGTAAAAGTAAAAAGAGTGTCGTAACACCCATAGCTTGACAAGGGTGAACTTTACAAGACTTTCATGGTTCATTACACCACTGCTGCTTGCCACCAACCCTGAAAAACATCACTTGCTCGTGGCAAGTATCTCTGAACACATTTCAGGGACATGCACAAAGTGGCAGCTGCTCTTTCTGGCATGAAATTGATGAAGGCTTATGCATATCTCTGCAATGTTAAGGATTATTCCTTTCCAAAGATTCTCTGGTTTGTTGGACGGGCGAGCCAAGCTAAAGGGTTTGGTACTACACAAGGTTGCTGGCCCCAGAAATCTGTCAAGTTCATTCTTCATCTTTTGAAGAATGAACTCTGATTTTTGGTATATAGACATGCATCCCACCTTAGCAGGGCTTTATCCTTTTCTTTTAAGATCCCCTGCTAGGTGCGCTTTCCTGTCATATTTTATGTTTATATATATATTTAGGATCCCCTGCTAGACCTCAACTAAGTCACAGCTGCAGTTGCCCTAACAGTGCCAATGGTTGTATCAACCCATACTAAGGCCACCCTATGCATGTGGAGATCATTCTTTCTACAAGTGAAACTGAAGTAGAGAAGGCCACAGACAAGGTCTCACCCCTTTCCCTCATCGGTCTCAACCAAAGGCAGGTAGCCAGAAGACAGATCAAAGCTGCTCATATATAGATATCTGGGCCAGTTTGATGTTGGGAATCAACAGAGTGCAACTTCCTTGCTATCCACCATCACCACATCACTAGCTGCTCATCTACCCTTCTCACTGAAAATCTGAGTCCCAAGACTCCTAGCTTGACATATTCACCCTCGACAATCAATTTTATTTCCTTTGAAATTCCATCTTTACTACAACACAACACTCCTGGCAACGTTGCTGACTGCTTGTCTATCCCTCTCACTGAAATTCCAAGTCCCAAGACTCCTAGCTTGATGTATTCACCCTCAATGACCTATTCTATTCCCTTCAAAATTCATCTTTACTACAACACTCCTGGCAATGTTGCCAACCACTCATCTATCCTTCTCACTGGAATTCCAAGTCTCAATAATCCTAGCTTGATATATTCACCTTCAACAACAGACTCACTGATGGAGTACTTAAGAACAACTCTTTGTCTGAGTCTGGGCTCAATAGCTGACTGAAGTCATTTTAGATTGATCAATATTCATGTAAATACAAGAATACTACCTATACATGTTGTAAACTTGCAATGTCTTGTTCAAATTCTGCTATCTGGACTCATGACCTGTTTTTCCTATAGCTGGGGGCTTTGCATTGCCATACCTATGTCTATGATCTCTACGTTGTTAACCAAATATCTACAACTTTGCTATCAAATATCTACTGAATCCCTAAGATGTCTATGACATACAGTATATGATATCTACATTGTCTACTGAATATCTACATTTGCTACCAAATATCTACTAAATCTCTATGATGTCTATGTGTCTACATTGTCTACTATATATCTACAGCTTTTCTACCAAATATCTACTGAATCCCTACAACATCTATGGCATCTATGGCATCTATGAAGTGTCCATGAGTCACTATGACATCTACAGTATCTACCAGCATTTCCAGGGTTTGCTGATGTATCCTTACAGCACCATCATCACCATGTGTCAATCCTGTTAATGATGGATCAAGAACATCCACAACCACCTATAGCTACCACTTAGACCCTCTAACTAGGCAAGGTACACTGCTGGCACTGGGTGGTGTCTCCCTCAGAAAAACCCATTTCTAGACATGTTTTGTGATTTCTAAAGGGTTTTTCCCATGGGAACACACAAAGGGTTGTTAAAAGAAAAATACAAGAAACACATTATATGTTTCTCAGATGTTTCTCATAGATAATTTTTTTATTTCTATCAAGATTTATCTATGGGAAATATGCTTTCTTTGTTTCAAACAAAGAAAGAAATATTTATCATGTTTCAAAAACTAAATTTTGAGAAAAACAAACAATTTATTTATGGGAAACATGCAAAAAACACATAATGTGTTTCTCATATTTTGAAACACACTTTGTGTTTCAGTGGGGAAAACCCTTTGGTAATCACAAAATGTGTCTAGAAATGGGTTTTTTCCAGGGGAAACAGCACCTGGTACCAGCAGCTGGTACCGGACTATGCTGCCACGCCTAACTAGGTCTAAAATAAGCAAATCTCTACCTTCAATAAACCTTTAAATTCTCACCAGTAAGTTCCCCTTTCACCAGTGTTTGGAATCATCCAACACATCCCTCTTAGGGCACAATGTTCCTGCCACATGACATCGTGCTGCTACATGTGTGCTCGCTGTCCTCAATGACGAGCTCACTATTTCCACTGTTACTGGGCTGTTTTCCTTCATTTTTTTTTCTATTCATAATGAATTGCTATGTATAATGCATATTATAAAGTTAAGGTTATGAATATCATCTCAGGAGCACTGTACATCACTGTGCAGCCATCTATGCTGAAAACCATCATTGGTATCTATTGTTATGAATAATAACAGATGAACACGAACGCGAATCGTTTTACTTGACCCAAGTCACCGGTGACCAATTTCTCTCCTGGATCCGCCGGTCGAGTGACAACGTACTACCTGACTCAATTCCACACTTTGCTTAGTAATCCCCTTTGACTCACTTCCATTCCCAAACACTGCCTCCTTTGTGACTCATACTATTCCAATGACTCATATCATGACTTGTACTACTAAACCCTTGACCCTGGACACTGCCTTGTAGCTACCTATATAAAAGAGCCTGTACTTAGCTGTAGTTCTCTAGTTTTGACCTTAGTACCTATACGGTTCAATCCACTACACTTTGCTCATAACCTTTGGAAGTGCCTTTTGCTCAAATAGAACTTAGCTCTTTGTTACTGTC
>Ga0193742_1000636_pt1 | contig 22918 bp, 49 predicted proteins | sample L2c1metaG_FD_165511 | JGI IMG/M metagenome (GOLD analysis project Ga0193742, IMG submission 165511) | Soil microbial communities from a riparian zone of the East river system, Colorado, United States - L2c1 | ecosystem: Environmental > Terrestrial > Soil > Riparian zone | place: USA: East River... | reverse complement strand
GAGGACGCCCGGCACACCCCGACCCTGTTCGTCCTGGATGAGGTGCACCACCTGGCGATGGCCCGCGGTGGTGAGGCCGGGGCGTGGGCAGTCAACATCGGGCGCATCGTCGGCAGCATCGACCGGCCCGAGCACGCCGTGCTGAACCTGTCCGGGACCCTGTTCCGGTCCAAGCCGGCCGAGCAAATCTCCACGATCAAATACGAGATGGTCGGCGACCAGGTCGAGACCGTGGCCGACTACGCGATCACCGCGGGCCTGTTGATCGGCGAACGCCAGCTGCGGCACATCAAGACGCTGGCGTACGACGCCCAAAAGGAAATCACGGTCGAACCGGTGAACCTCGCCGAGTCCGCCCACGAAGGCGCCGCCGCCGAGCACTCGATCGACATCGACGGCGACACCCGACTCAAGTCGCGGGTGCTGTCCGAGCTGATCCGCAACGACCGGTTCATCAACGGGGTCCTCAACGAGACTGTGCTCAGGTTGAGTCACGCGTCGCTGGCCCTGGACAACGCCCCCGTCAAGGGGCTGATCATCGCCGACGGTGTCGAGCACGCCAACCAGGTCTACGAACTGCTCTGCCAGAAGATCGGGCCCCATTACGCGTTCCTCGCGCACGGGCAGGTGACGACCGCCGAGGCGGAAATCCAGCGGTTCCGGATGTCCACAGGCCAAGCCATCATGGTCGCCGTCCAGAAGGTGACCGAGGGGTTCGACGTCCCCGACATCTGCGTCCTGACGTACCTGCGGACCTGGAAGGCGCCCCTGTTCATCAACCAAATGGTGGGCCGGGCCATGCGGATCACCGACCGGGAACGGGAAATGGGGACCTACCTCCCGGCGACCGTGTTGATCCCCAACGACGACGAGATCAAAGCGGCGTTCGCCGATGTGCTCGTCGGCGCCATGCAGGTTCTGTCCGCGCCACCGGACCCGTGCATCTACTGCGACCGGGAAATCTGCGCGTGCCTGCCCAAACCCCGCGACAAGATCTGCAACGTGTGCGACATGCCGTGGCGCAACTGCACCTGCGACTGCACCCTGTGCGGCCTGGACCGCCACCACGGCTGCACCTGCCCCCGACCGTGGGGTCGACGCAACGGTGCCCCGGTGAACCTCACCGTCACCGAGGACGGCCGGATTGTGCATGTGCAGATCGACGGCAACGACGTCGACCTGCACATCATCGAGGCCATCCGGGAAACGTCGCTGGCCAACGGACTACCCGAGGTGTTCATCGAGCAGCAGGCACTCGCACTCCTGACCGCCATGCAGAAAGACCCGATGACGTTCATCACCAGGTTGCAGCAGGGCGGTGCGGAGACGTGAGCGATTACGACGACGTCTCGAAAATGATCCGGCTGGTCCGCAACGCCAAGTTCGGGGAGATGGTCACCCACCTAGAAGACCTCATCGACTCCGGTGTGTGGCGGGACTACACGACCCCCGTCGGGACACACTTCACGTTCGGCGAGTGCGAGTTCGACTATTTCCTCGCCGCTATGGAGGTCGACGCCACGACGATCCGATGGGCGTATATCAAGGCCGAGGACGTCGACGAACTGACCGTTAAACAGCACAGGCTCGCCGACATCACAGGCAAGGGTGAGCCCCCGGCCGAGGGTGAGCGGCGGCCATGGACCGAGGTAGCCGACCGGTACGCCGATGACAAGTCGGGGGCCGGTGCGCGGATCCGGTCGTGGGCCGAGAAAGGGCTGAGTGTCGTCCCCCGCTCCCGCGCCCGGGTCGCCGCCAACGCCGACCAGCGGGCCGCCGCCGAGGCCGGTCTGGTGATCCAGTCGAAAGAAAAGGTGTGGAGGGTCCGCTGGTCCGACGACAAGGCAGCGGCGCAAGCCGTGGTCGAGAAGCTGGCCGAAGACCCGGACCTCGCCAACGAAGTGTTCAAGATCATGCGCGCAATGTACGACAAGGCGCGCAGGTCAGAGGGCCAAAACGGGTCGTCTGCCGGCCGGCCGACCGCTATCGAGGAGGCATGATGGCCAAGAAAACCCCGCCACCACCACCGCCGGGGCGGTGCCCGCACAACACCGGTACCACCGCCGTGCCTTACGACATGGACGGCAAGACCGGGTACCACTACCGGTGCAACGGCTGCACCATCATCCTGCGAACGGACGAGCCGCGATGATCTACTCCATGCGTGACCTCGAATTCCCCGGGCGCATCCCCCGCACCCTGGACCAGGACGCCACGTGCGAGCACATCAGCACGTTCGCAACGCTGATGCTCACCATCCCGCTAGGGGTTGTGGCGCTGGCCATGCTCACCGTCGGTGACTACCTGCACGTGGTCTACGCGGCCGGGGTGGCATTCCCCGCCGTAGGGTTCATCGCCCTGGCCGTCATCCGGGAACGGACCGTGCTGCCGCGCCCGGGTACCGCCAAACGCCGGGAGCCCGCGACGTTCAAATGATGAGCGGCACCTAGACCACGGTCACCGACCCGACCGGTGACCGTGAATCAAGAAGGCCGGTCGGGGTGGTCCGTCCCCCGTGCCACCCCGACCAGCCTCTGTCACTCGTCCGGGGCAAACCCGATCAACCGATTTGCCGCAATCGCGCAAGGCACGGTAGGAAGGACACCCCCCTAACCACCCCGCCACACGGCGGCGGCGCAACACCCCACACACACACGAGAGGGCTTTTTGATGTCTGTCCTGATCATTTTCGACGAGTCCGGCGACACCCCCTACGCGTGGCCGGCCGAGGTGCGTGCCCCCGAAGTCCCCGACGCACTCATCAACGAAATCGAGTTGGCGTTCGACCACGCCGCCCGTGACAACGCCGCCGTCGAGTTCGCTAAGGCACTCGACCGTAAGTGCCTCATCGTGCGCAGCGACGATGAGGCCGGGCTGATCAACCTGGAAGTGGTTCGCAAGTTCGACCCGAACCACCAGGGGTCCTACGTGGTCAGCAACCAGCCCGTAGGGGGCTGACCCGAGGATGACGAACCCGCCGACGGGTCGGCGGCGTGCACAGAGGGGGCCGCGCACGGACAGCCGTGCGCGGCCCCCGGCCGTCGAACCCCCCAACGACCGGATCATGACCCTCCGCGCCCTCGGGCGTGCTGCCGCCGACGTCGCCGTCGGTTTCAGGAACTTCGCCACCGCGCAGGCCGCCGGTGCCGCGCTCACCGAGGCCGCGCTCACCGAGGCCGCCGCCATCATTCGCGTCGAGGTCGCCAACGGCGAGTGGCGAGTCGTCGACCACGGCCCGGCTCGAACCGCCACCCTCGAAGCGCCCTCTCGGCGGATCGAACACCCACGGTGGGGGCCGACACCCGAAGCGATCACCCGCGCCCGGGAAACCCTCACCCGGTTCCTCACCCCGACCCAACGCGACACCTACGAAACCCGCGGTTACATCGACTGTGTCGGGTCGCACGGCACCCGCTACCGAATCCACACCGACGGCAGCATCAACGGGAACGTGTACTGGCGCGACGAGTCCGGTGTCGAGGGCGGGGAACTGTGCTGCGCACCGGCCAACCCCAACGACCGCCTACCCAGAGACGACCTGTTCTTTGGGCAACTCGCCCTGTTGATGGCCGACGAAATCAGGTGGCTCGCCGAGGCCGTCCTCGACGCAGGCGACTACCCGCCCGCGTACAAGGCGCTGATCCCCATGGGTCGGTGCCCGTGCGGGTGCGGCGACCATGACTAGCGGCGCGCCGGTGGACTGGTCGGTGTGGGTTGAGGTCGGCGGCACGTACTCAACGCCATCACACACCAGCTCGAAACGCTGCGCGACGGCGGCCCGCCGGAGCGCGCTGACGGCGTCACCAACGGGGAGCGGGACGCGTGGCGCGCGGCGCTGCAGCAGGCCGTGTTGGTCACGTCCAGCTCATCGCTGATCGCCTCGGGGTTCGCGCCACGGCGGCCGCGATGAACTCCGTGTTCAGCGTCCCGGGCGCGTTGGTCTTCACCATGGTGATCATCGAGCTGGCCGTGCTGTTCAGTGCGATGGCCCCGCACACCGACCCTGCCCCTACCACCGTCCCGGCCACCACAACCCTGACATGTGAGGTGTCCAAGTGATCGACTACGGCCTACTGATCGTGGGAGCCGTCCCCGGTCTGTTCATCGGCTACTGGGTAGCCATCATCCGGGTTCGCCTCGGCCGTGGCAGCCGGGCTGTGCGGCGGCCGCTATGACCGAGGAGAGGCTAGAAAGGCTGACTAAGGGTGATCTCAAGCGCGCCGAGGGGTTCGCAGGCCTACCGGGCATCGCCCTTGAGGGTCTGGCCGCGAGTACCCAGGCGCTCATCGCCGATGGTCACCAGTGGATTAAGAAGCTGGTCGAGGAGTGCCGGCTGGTGGACAGCGAGCGGATCACCGCACTGAATGAGCAGCGCCGGCAGACCGAGTTGCGCGTCCAGGCCGCCCAGGCTCGCGATGACGCCGAGCGCGCGCTGACTGATCGACTGGCCGAGCTGGCTATGGCCGCCGAGCGACTGGCCGAGCGGGACAACTGGCGCGCCGAGCTGGCCCAGCGGGTCGGACTGCCCGCTACCTCGCCGTGGGGGAACTTGCGCACCGTGGTGCTGGGGCTGTGGGACAAGGCCAACTCAGTGAACGAGCAGGCGGCCCAGGCCCGCGATGAGGTCAGCGCCGCCAACGCGGACCGCAACGCCCAGGCCGAGGCGGCCCAGCGGCTACGCGGCGAGCAATCCCAGCTGATCGAGCGGGTGAACGCGTGGCGAGCCGCCTATGACCGGTGGTGGTCCGGTGAGCCGCCGGGCTGGCCGACTCGGGACCCGTACGCCTCGGACGTGCCCGCTCAGCTGCCGTACTGGGGGCCCGCCCCGGGGATGGCGCCCGATCAGCTGATGGCTAGCGCCCCGCCGCGCTCTGCCGATCCCGAGGTGGAGGCGATGGCCTACGTGTACCAAAAGCTGGCCGGGCTCGACCAGCCGGCTCAGGACGCCGCGCTGTCGTGGGTGGGGCGCCGGCTCGAGCGTGACCGCCAGAACCGCCGGTGAACGGAGTGAGCTTGATGAGCGACATGACAGAGCAGCCGGCCCGCCAAGCTACCCGGGCGCGGCGGGCGGCTGATGAGTTCGGGGAGCTGCTCGGCACCGCCGCCTATCCGGTGGGGGCGAGGATCCCGGCGACCCGGCTGATCCGCGATATGTGCGGGGTGAGTGACTCGACGGCGTATGAGGCGGTGCGCCTGCTGCGCAAGGACGGGCGGCTGCGCGTGCAGCAGGGCATGCCGTCGGTGGTGCTGGCGCTGCCTGATGACCCACCACCGCCGGCCACCGCGAGCAACTCATCGAGATCTACGGGTGGCCACTCGACCGCGTCGAGGGCACCGCCGACCTGATCGCCGACGGCATCCAGCGGGCCGCGTCGTGACCGCCGACCTGCCCGTCCGGGGCATCGCACGTGACCGCATCTACCCCCGGTGTGTGTGGTGTCACGGCGAAAACTACGTCCTCGCCGTGATCGCCTACAGCACCGGCGAAATCCCGTGCGCCGCCGTCAACGGGTGCGGCCGGTACCTACCCGAGGACTACCGACTCCGCGAGGACCCCCGCGATGACTGAGTGGTACGACATCGCCCCCGCCGACGCCGTGGGCATCGACCTAACCAAACGGCTGGACATCACCGCACCGTTGACCACCGAAGGCGAACGCTGCCCCTGGCCGTGGGAACCACAACAGTTGGTCGGCGCCCCCATGGGCCAGTACCACTGCGGGTACTGCGGTGAGATGGTGTTGGCCGGTATGCGGCACATCGACTACGCCGACACCGACGGGCCCCCGCCCGACGCCACCGCCGACGACGACACGGACGACGACACGGACGCCCCCGAATGGTGAGCGCCCCTGTGATCGGTGCGTGTGTGGTGCCGTGCAACCGGTGCGGCCAGTCGATGCGGGTTGAGGTCACCGCCGAACTGTCCCCGATCGAACAGTCCGGGATGCACGCTTTGCGGATCATCCGCCGGGGGGAGCACATCTCCACCTGCTATTGGCGGATCAAACCAGTCAAGTCCGATCACCGCTGCCCGGAGCAGATCGGATGAGCGGTACGACCCTCGGGCAGGAACTGTTCCGCCGGATCGGCCCTGCCACAGGCAACGCCACATGGGACGACCTGAGTCCCCGACTACAGCGCGGCTGGAATCAGGTCGCCGACGAGATCGTCGACATCGCCGCAAAGCGGGCCGACAGCGGTTTAGACAACGCCACGTTCCTCAAGCAGCTCAACGAGACGCCGGGGAACAAGCCATGCTGCCGGGACCCTGGGCGAGCTTCTGGGAGTAACCTCACTCAGGCTGACGCAGGCGAGCGAACAGACCAACGGCCGGACCTCAATTCCTAGGGGTCCGGCCGTTGGTCTGTGTGGCACGCGTGCCAGGAATCGAACCTAGGACCTCCGCCCCCAACGGGCGGCGCGCTACCTGCCCAGCCGGTCGTACGCCCTGCACTGGCCGGTGTTCCCACTGCGCTACACGCGTGGCTGACATCCTAGTTTCCGGTGCTACCGCTGGCCAGGCGGTTAGAGTCGCTAGGCCGTAAGTGTGCTTTAACCCACGGTTCGACTTGCCGGACCTTGGGTTGTAGTACCTTTACCGCATGACCACACACACAGCCCCTGACCAGGGCGAACACGTCGTGACCCGATGAACCTGTCCTACGCCGATGCGGGGGTGATCGTGTCCAGGAATGGGGGCAGGGTCCCCGCTCGACCGGCGCCCCGCCCCCACCCTGTCACCGCTCCCATGCGTGACGTCCGCAATGTAGCGCACCTGTCCGTCGTCGAGCACGCCTCCAAGTGGTTGGGTCGCCGCTCGCCCCGTACCCGCGCCGTGGCCGCGGTGAAGGCCGGGCTGGTCGTCGGGTCCCTGTTCGTCATCGGGGAGGGCGCACAGTTCGCTGTGCTCGCCGTGATGCACCTGCGGTTCGGGGTGTGCGCATGACCACCGTGACCCCGGCCGCCTACCAAATTTTCACCCCGCCCGGCCAGCCGTCGGCCAGCGGCCCGGACGTGCCGCAACACCCGGTGGCGATCGCCCGGATTTCGTTCGACAAGAACGGCGACATGCACGGTGTCGAACGCCAGGAAGATCGGCTGATCAAACTCAACGGGCGGTTGGGGTGGGGGCCGCTGACGATCGTCATGGAGAACGACATCAGCGGTTACAAACGCCGCCGCGTCGTCCGCACCGACGGCACCATCGAGCACCGGGTGTACCGGCCCGGGCTGCGCGCCATCATCGGATGGCTGGATCAGGGCCTGTACGACGGGCTGCTCGCCGTCGACTCGGATCGGGCGTTCCGCGACCCGTACGACCTCGAAGACACCGCGCACGTGGTCCGCGCCCGGGGTATCCCACAGGAGTCCGTGACCGGGACGCTGCGCCTCACCTCCGATGGTGACCTGACCACCACCCGGATCCTCACGGCGGTTGCGAACAAATCCAGCATGGACACCGCCCGCCGTGTCGCGGACGCCCGGTTAGATATCGCCATGGCCGGTGGGTGGGGTGGCGGGCGGCGCCCGTTCGGGTTCGGGATGCGGGTGGAACACCCGACGAAGCCGGGTCTGATGCTGCTCGACGTGACACAACTCGTCGAGGGTGAGGTGTCAGAAATTGTCAGCGGCTGCAAAGGGGTGTTGTCCGGGGTCAGCCTCCGCGAGCAGGTCGCCGACCTCAACACCCGCGCTGTGCGGACCGTGACAGGGAAACCCTGGACGGGGCAGGCGTGGCGGGACATCCTCATCCGCCCCCGTAACGCGGGGCTCGTCGTGCACCGTGGGCAGGTCGTCGAGGGGCGGGTGTTGGCCGGCCCCGCGGGGGAGAACCCCATCGTGTCGCGGGCGACGTGGGAAGCGGTGACGGCGACGCTGACCAGCCCGCACCGGCGCACCACCCCCGGCCCGGCGCCGCGCTGGTTGGGTTCCGGGATCTACCGGTGCGGTCACCCGGACTGTGCCGGGCGTGACCCGGTGTCGGTGATGCGGGTCGGGACATCGGGTGGGAAGGGCAGGCACAAACGCTACGGGTGTCAGGTGAAGGCGCACCTGTCGCGGGCGGCGGCCCCGACGGACGCCCGCGTTCGGGCGATCGTGGTGGCGCTGCTCGCCCAGCCGGACGCGGTGCGGTACCTGACCCCGACGATGCAAGTTGACACGGCCGCACTCAACCGTGAGGCCTCCGAGTTGGAGACGCGGCTGAGGACGCTCGGCGATTTGGTCGAGTCGGGGGCGATGCAGGGCCCCGACTTCCAGGTGCGTTCGAAGCGGGTTCGGGTGAAGCTGACCGAGGTGCGGTCCAGGCTTGAGGCCGCGGCGGGGGTGGACCCCCTAGCAGGTGTGGCCGGGAACCCGAAGGCGGCGACAATTTGGGATGGCCTGCCGTTGTCCAGGCGCCGTGAAATCTTGAAACGGCTGGTCGTGGTGACGGTGTTGCCGGTGTCGAACGGTCGGCCGCGTGGGTGGCAGCCGGGGGGGACGTACTTCCAGAACAGTTCCATCGACGTCGCCCTCGCCCCACGATAGGGTGATCACTAGACCCCCCGGTTCGGTGTCAGGTTGACTACCTGAACCGGGGGTGTCGGCACTCAGTCGACCGACAGTCGACCGACAATTGCATCCCAATTAGGAATGAAAAGGCGAGACATCAACCCGATGTCTCGCCTTTTTTGTGCGCTTGCATAACCGTCCGGAATAGCACTTCAATACCGCCCCATGCACCTCACGTTCTCCCCGGATCAGCTGCGGGCCCTCCGCAAACGGGCCGGTTGGACCCGTGCATTCCTGGCCCACCGAACCCAACTCGCAACCTCCACCATCCAGTCATACGAGCAGGGCCAATCCAACCCGAGCGCCGCCGCGCTCGGCCGCCTCGCTATGGCACTCAGCTGCACCGTCGACGACCTGTTCATTCGCACCGACACTCAGGCGGCGCACCGTGTCGCTTGACGAATGGGAGGCCTACGCCGCACGCCTGGATGAGGTCTACCGGATCGCGGTCGCCGAGCTAGGCGCCGAGCAGGTCGACGCGGCGCTCGTGCGGCTCGTCGCCGACGCACCCCCGTTCACCCCGGAGTTTGGTGCCCGCATCGCCGCGCTGGTCGCGCCGTGAACATCAACACGACCGTTTTGGATCAACAGGCAACTACCGCGAACTCCGTGCACAACTGTCCCACGGTGAACATCAACTCCGTTTTGTCAATGCGGTGTCGATATGTCGCAAGAACGCGCCAACATAACACCAAACGGGCCCGAAAGTTGACAGACACGCCGCCAACACGCGAATGTCAATGCGCCGAACGGCCCAACTCCCCGGGCCCCGGCGGCACGTAACCACCCGCTCCCCGGGCCTGGTTTGCCATGCCCGAAAAACCCGCAACACAAAGGACGGACCCCCATGAACACCACCCCCGACACACCCACCGACGGCCGCGCCGCCGACCTCCGCGACGAGCTATACGGCGACCTCCTATCCCTCGACGAAGCCGCGTTCGCCCTCAACATCTCCCGCTACACACTCGCCAAGAAAATCGGGGCCCGCCAAATCTCCACCATGCGAATCGGCCGCCGCTCCTACGTACGCCGAGCAGACCTCTCCGCGTACATCACCACCATCCGCAAGAACGGCGCAGAACGCGGCACCAACCCCGCCGCCGCCCCCGAACCCGCCCCCACACAAGGCGAATAACCACCCCCGTTTCCCCCACACACCCCCGGGAGTGTCCATGACCGACACGAAGGAACTCCGCAAGCTCGTCGCCGCCGAGGCAGACAAGCAACCCCTACGCATCCAAATCGTCAAACCCAAACCCGACCTGGTCGAACAGTTCCTCATCGGCGTCGGGTCCGTCCTACTCCTCGGCGTCCTGTTGATGTTCGGGTTCCAAGCCGCGAACCACCTGTGGCCGGCCGTCCCCGCCGCCGGGTACGCCGACTCCGTGTTCCTCGTCGTCGGCATGCAAGCCCTCGGGTCCGCCCTCGGCTGGCACCGCTCGTCCCCGGGGAGCTGGCGCAGATGACCCGCGACGACGGGCACCCACCCGTGCAGGACGCCACCGGCCGCGTTTACATCGACAACGGGCGCGGCGGGTGGGTCCCCGAAGACGAACTCGACGCCACCCCCATGACGTTCCAAGCCCTCACCCAGAACGTCCCCGACGGCGAACTACACGTCGTGCACTCGGAGAACGACGGTGACTGAGCGTCGGGAAGAACTCGCCGAACGGCTACGCCTGGCCTGGCACAACGACCCCCGCAACCGGTGGCCAATCGCGGACCGGTGGCTACTCGTCGCCGACGCCGCCCTCGCCGACGAGCCCATCCCCGGATGGGAAATCCCCACCGACGACGAGCAGGCGGCCCGCGACCGGCACCCAGCCGGCCGCGACCTGCCCGCCCTCCGCGACCACGCCTACAACCTCACCGTCACCTACCCAGACGGCAGCACGTGTCACGACGAAGGCGCCGCCACCGCCGCCGAGTTGGCCGGGCGGCTCCGCTTCGAAGCCACCCTGTGCAGCGGCGCCGACGAGCGGGGGCCCTCGCCGGCTAGCGCCCTGGAACCCGACGACGTCACCGACGGCGTCCCCACCTGGACACCACCGCACGTGGCCGGGCTACCGATCCGCCTCGCCGCGTTCTACGACGGTGTCACCATCGACGGCACCCTCATTCAGGATTTACGCGGGATCGAACACACCGCGTGGGCGATGCTCGCCGCCGTCGACCGGGTCCGGACGTGGCGGGCATGACCCACTCACCCGCGTTCGCCGTCCCCCCGAACGTGGCCGACAAGATCCAACGGATGCGGCGCGCCGGGTACTCGGCCACGATCGAACCCGCCCCGGACATGCCGATGTTGCGTGTCATGGAATGCCGGTCGTGCGACACCAACATCAAACACTGGGCCGACGTCATCGTGAACGTCGTCTTCGCCTCAATCTGGACTGACCCCATTGAACGCCTCGACGGCCAAGCCGTGCCCTGCTGCTGGTTGGGCCTCACCGACTGCCTCGACGAAGTCGAACACACCGAACGGTTCGAATCGGTCGTCATCGAGGTGCCCGTCATCGCCCCCGAACCCCCCGGAGACACCCCATGACCCCCATGCAATCCATCGGGCGCTTGCTCCCCGCCCGCCGCCGACACCGCCTCGCCCCGATCCAACCGGCGAACCTGATGACGAAGCCCCCCACCCGCGGCCCACTACGCCTGCACCCCGCCGTCCGGGCCCGCATCGACGTCGAGGTACGCGCCGAAGTCGACAACATGATCGCCCGACTCAAGCCCTTCGGCCCGCTCGACGTCCCCGCGTCCGGGCTGTGCCACACCCTGATCCGGGAAACATTCCAGGGCCACCAACTCGAATGGTGGTGCGTCCAGGATCCCGGACACGACGGCCCCTGCAACCCGGCCCGCAGCGTCGCCGTCGCCGAGGTGCTGCACCTACTCCCACTCGATCACGCCGACGCGCACGGTTGCCTCGACGCACCCGAGGTCGCCCCATGACAACGATCGGTTCCCTGTGCTCCGGTACCGGCGCCATGGAGCTGGGCCTCGGGCAGGTGTGGCACGACCTCTCTGTTGCGTGGCACGCCGACCCCGACCCGGGTGCGACAACCCTGCTCGCGCACCGGTACCCGTCGGTGCCCAACCTCGGCGACCTCACCATTGCCCAATGGGACGAAGTGGAACCCGTCGACATCATCACCGCAGGTTGGCCCTGCCAACCATTCTCGATGGCAGGTAAACGGAAGGGGGCCGCCGATGAAAGGGCGATTTGGCCGTCCATCGCGGACGCCATTCGCACTGTACGACCGCGAATCGTCGTCCTGGAAAACGTCGTCGCTGTCGCTGGCGCTGGCGAGCTTGCCAGAGCCTGCGCTGATCTGGCCCAAGCAGGGTATGTGGGATCGTGGCGCAGCATTCGAGCTTCTGACGTCGGGGCGCCTCACAAGCGAGACCGACTGTTCGTCGTCGCCGTTGCTACCGACCCCGGATGCGGGAGTGTTCAACGACGGCCAGTCGATCCAAGCATTTCAACAACGCCGGGACCGGGAGTTAGCGAAGGGCTACAACGGGAACGGTGGGGGCCTGGCACTCGCCATGATGGTGCGCCTGTTACCGACACCACGCCAATCCGACGGGATCCGCGGCCAGGCCGATCCGGTGTTGCCGGGGCGGACCCGAGGCGGCCAGCACATCGCCGCGGCAGTGGCCGCGGTGCACCTGCTGCCGACACCGACGGTGGGGGATTCGAAGAACGCCCGGAACGCCACGGCGAACCGATCCCCGGATTCGCGGCATCACACCGGGACGACGCTGTCCGATTTCGGGCGGCTGCTCCCGACCCCGAAGGCCAGCGACGGCGACAAGGGCGGCCCGAACATGAGGGGCTCGAAGGGCGACCTGGCGATGCCTTCAGCGGTGACACGGATTGGGCAGAGTACGGGTTCGCTATCGAACGCTGGTCCGTCATCCTCGGACGACCCGCCCCCGCTCCGACTGTTCTAGGCCGCCGTGGCGGGCCGCAATTGAACCCGGTGTTCGTGGAATGGGTGATGGGGTTACCCGCCGGTTGGGTCACCGACGTCCCCGGGTTGACCCGCATTCAACAGTTGAAACTGTTGGGCAACGGGTGCGTCCCCCGCCAATGCGCGGTAGCGGTGCGGTCTCTACTGACCATCCTCGACGAAAACGAGGTAGCGGCATGACCGTCCCCTTGCTACTACTCGCCCTGGTCACGATCCTGATCGCGCTCGGCGCCGCCGCCTACTGGCTGATATTCGGGGCAGACAGGTGACCGACATGTTGACGATCCAACTCGAATTGATGGCGATCCTGTTCCTTCTGGTCCTCATCATCGCCGCAATAGGACTCAAACCATGACCCAAAAGATGTCCGATTACCTCATCAAATGGGGCGACCAGCCTGCACGTGACCTCGGGCAAGCCGGCCGGGATTTCGCTGCTGGATTCGGCGAGGGACTCACCGGGATCGTCGCCGTCGTCAACCCGCCGAGCGACGCACCCGACTACTCGCATCTGGCCGAGCCACGCGACGAAACGGAAACCCTCGCCACCTGCCCGCACTGCAAATGCATGGGGCACCACCCGGTGGACGTTCGCACGTTCCGAGCGCGTGTGCTCCCTGGCGCTCGGCCGGGCGAATGGATCGACGCCTCCACGTTCGGTGACCCCGCCGACGGCACGAAGGTCGTCACCCGCACCTGCGTGTTCTGCGAAAGGACGTGGCGACGGTGAGCGGATTCGACCACGACTGCCCCGGAGACTGCGGGGCAGCCGTGCCCCGGTACCTGTTCGCGTGCCGGCCCTGTTGGTTCCGGCTACCGATCGGGATCCGGAACGCGGTCGTCGACAACTACCGCGTCGACGAAGCGGCCCACATGCGCGCCATGTCCGAGGCATTCGAGTGGTACAGCGCCAACCCGAGGGCCGACTCGTGAACCGGGTGAGCGTGTCCCTGTCGTGCGACGAAGCGGGGTGCCACGAAGAGTTCACCACCGAGTCCACAAGCCTCACCGTGACCCGTAGGGCGGCCCGGGAACAGGGCTGGACGTACACCGGGATCGGGGCCCGCGGCTCGTCCGCCCGGTTCCTCGATTTGTGCGGCAAGCATGGCCGGCGACGCCTGTGACCACCACCATCCATGCTGTCGACCTGCGGTGCCGGGCGTGCCGCCACCCCCTCGTGTTGGAAGGCGCCCGGCTGCGGAAAGGCACCCGACGCCACGCCGGCCGCAGCTTGTGTTTCTCGTGCCATTCGATGACCGACGACGAAGTCGAGAAGGCTGAAATGGCGCGGCTATACATCCGTGAACGCGCCGAGTGGATGCCCCGCGCGGCGTGCGCCACCGACGACGTCGACCCCGAATGGTTTTTCCCGATGGACCACGACCGGGTCACCCTGATGGCCGCCCGGAACGTGTGCTGGTCGTGCCCCGTGTCCGATGCGTGTCTCAACGATGCGCTCGCCACGAAAGACGCGTGGGGTGTGCGCGGTGGATACACCCACCTCGAACGTGCCCGGATCGCCCAATTGGAAAAAGGTGTGCACTGACATGGCGATGCGACACGCAACCCGGGTCGGGTTTTTCACCCCCGGCACCGACGAATGGTGGGCGGCCCGCGCCGACGGGTTGGGCGGTTCCGAGATCGCCGCGGTGTTGGGGCTGTCACCGTGGGACTCGAAGTTCAGCCTGTGGCACCGCAAGAAAGGGACCATCGGCGCCCAGCACGACAACCCGTCCATGACGTGGGGCCGACGCCTCGAAGCCCCCATCGCGGATGCGTTCATTGACGCCCACCCCGAACTGAAAGTGCGGAAAGTCCCCGGACTGTGGCGATCCCGGACCCGGTTTTGGCAACTCGCCGACCCCGACCGCCACATATCCGGGCCCGGCGGGAACCAAATTTTGGAGATCAAAACCGCGCACTCGTCGCAGGCGTTCGAGTGGGGCGAACCCGGCACCGACCAAATCCCCGTCTACTACCGGTGCCAGGTCCTCTGGTATTTGGACGTGTTCGGGTTCGACTCCGCGCACATCGCCGTGTTGATCGGCGGATCCGACTACCGCGAATACCAGGTGCCCGCCGACCCCGACGAAGCGCTACTGATGCGCACCGCCGCAACCGAATTCCTGACCACCCTACGGGCCGGCACACCCCCCGCCATCGACGAATCCGACGCCACCTACCAAGCCGTCCGCGCCCTGCACCCGCAGATTGACGGCACCGACACCGAGGTCGAACCCCGCATCGTCCTCGACTACCTGACCGCGTGCGAAACGTTCGCAAACGCCAAATCAGACAAGCAACTCCGCTCGTCGCTGCTGCTCGACGCCATGGGCTCAGCCCGCTACGCCCTACTCGCCGGCGAAAGGGTCGCCATGCGCACCGCACGCGGCGACGGAACCCCCTACCTCCGCCAACTCACAGAACGGAAAGCAGCATGACCGACAACGTGTCCACCGCCGTCGCCAAAGTCGACCGGGGACCCACGGCGATCGTCAAACAGTACCGCCAGGATTTCATTGACGTCCTCCCGAAACACATGGCAGACCAGGCCGATTCGTGGGTTCGGAAAGCGCAACTGTCACTGAAGCGTGGCCCACGCAACGCCGACGGCCGCACTGAACTGGAAATCGCGGCGTCGAACAACCCGCAAGCGCTGATCCTCGCGTTGCGGGACGCCGCCCGGTTGGGATTGGAACCCGGCACCGAACAGTTCTACCTCACCCCACGCAAAAACAAGGGCCAATCCGAAATCCTCGGGATCGTCGGGTGGCAAGGGTTCGTCGAACTCATGTTCCGGGCGGGGGCCATCTCCACGGTCATCGCCGAGGTCGTCTACACGAACGACAAATTCGAGTACACCCCCGGTGTGCACGAACGCCCGGTGCACACCATCGATTGGGACGCCCCGAAACGCGGTGACCTACGCCTCGCCTACGCCTATGCGATCATGCGCGACGGCGCCACCTCGAAGGTTGTTGTGTACAACCAGCACGACATTAAGCGGGTCAAGGCCAGCTCGCAGGGCGCCGACAGCCCCTACTCGCCGTGGGTGAAACACGAAGCGGCTATGTGGCTCAAATCGGTGGTGCGCCAGCTAGCGAAGTGGGTTCCGACGTCGGCGGAAAAGGCGGACGTGCACGCCGCCCGGGTTGCTGTCGCTGAGGCGTTGATCGCCCCGTTCCCGGCGAGCGAGCAGCCGATCGACGTGTCCGATCTCAACGAGATGCGCGACGACGACCCCGACTTGGTGTACGACGCCGAACCCGTCGACGACGTGGCGGCGGCGAAGTGAGGCGCTTCCAGGGGTACCGGCCCAACCCGCCCGCCGAGTACCTCGCCGCCGGTGTCGCCAACCCACCGGATGACGTCCAGTACGAGGGGGTGGTGTTCACCGACGGAACGGTCGTGTGCCGGTGGCAAACCGAGTTCCGGTCCCACTCGGTGTGGACGTCGTGGGATGACTTCTACCGGGTCCACGGGCACCCGGAGTACGGCACCCGCATCGAGTGGCTCGACTCCGAGCCACCGTCCCTGCTGGAAGTGGCCCTCGCCGACGAAGACGACGACGCGCCACCCCTGCCGCCTGTGCGGGCCCCGCATTGGTCGGACGATGCCTAGGGGGTTCGCGTCCGGCGGGTATTCCGCCGACACCGGGTTCTGCCGGTTCCGGGCGAGGGAACTCCGCAAAGAGGCCGGTCTGACCCTTGTGGGGTTGTCCGCGACAATCCCGGGAATGTCGCATTCCCAAATTTCGGAATGGGAAACGGGGCGTTCCCGGATCTGCTGGGCGACCCGATCCGACGGGAAAACGATCACCGACGAGATGAAACACGACATGCTGATCATGCGCGCCGAAGTCGACCGCATCCGCATACTGAGGGAAGACCGGGTGTGGAACGGGCAACCCTGGCGGCCAGTCCAATGACCAACTTCGTCGACACCGACACCCTAGGCGACGCCCGCGCCTGGCTACGGGGCAGCCTTGACCGGGGCGAACGGTGCCCCTGCTGCACCCAACGCGCCCAGGTATACCGCCGGGCCATCACCTCCGCCATGGCCCGCGCCCTGATCCACTCGTTCCGCATCGCCGGGGTCAACAACTCCTTCCACATGCCGTCCGTGCTGACCGACCGACTGTCCTACGGTGGCGACGCCGCCAAGCTCGCCTATTGGGATTTGATCATCGAAGACCACACACCCCGCGAAGACGGCGGCCGGGCCGGATGGTGGAAAGTCACCAACACCGGAATGTTGTACGCCACCAACCGGATCACCCTCCCCAAATACGCCCGCGTATTCGACGGCCGCTGCCTCGGATACGAAGGCGACCACGTCTCAATCCTCCAATCCCTCGGGAAACAATTCAACCTCATCGCCCTATTGGAAGGCCGCCAGTGATGACCGTTGCTGAGCATTCCGAAACCGCCGTTGACCAACTCCGGTTAGCCGACGACATGGGACAACGAGTCGTCGACCCCGCCCTCGCCGTGAGGTTCTTCCTCGACGCCGCGAAGGTCCACGCCCTACTCGCTATCGCCGCCGCCATCCGCGACGCCACACACAACGGATGGGACGGCGTCCCCGACCTGAATGTGAGCCCCCGATGAGTGACTACACGAATTACACAACCCTGTCCGGTTCGTCCGGGACCATCACCCTGGTCCCGACCGTCAACCACGAACGCCCGAAAACACCCGCCGGGTTGATCGTCACCCAAGCCGTGCAAACCAAAGACGGATGGCTCGGACAAGTCATCGTCGACAAGCAAATCGTGTGGCAATCCGACCCCAAATCGTCCGGTGACCACGCCATCGAGGAAGCGAACACCCGCGTCGTCGACCGCATCCGCGCATGGTTCGTCGACGACGACGACGAGCGGGACCGGCGCGACAGGCCACGCCGGTGACCCCGCAACACGGATCGCGCAGCACCTACATCAACTACGGGTGCCGTTGCGACCCGTGCACGAAGGCGAACAGCGCCGCATGCCGCGAATGGGCGCACCGCCAAATGGCTCGGCGGGAACTCATCGACGGCCGACTCGTCGCCCCCCTCCCCGACGCGCAACACGGCAAACAACCCACCTACACAAACCACGGCTGCCGGTGCGAACCGTGCACCGCGGCGAACAGGGACGCACAGAACCACCACCGCAAGGCCCGGGAGGCACGCCCATGACCTGGTACCGGCTCGTGTACCTCGAATGCGACCACCCCACCTGCACCGACGGCTACCTCGGCCACGGCCACGACGAAGGAATGACCATCACCCGCGACCGGGCATCCCACAAAGGATGGCGCGTATGGGAATCCCGAGACTACTGCCCCGACCACGTCCCCGCCGGAATCCCCGGAACCCGCATCCGCGCAGCCACGGACGCCGACGAATGACGACCGCGACAGCTAATCGGCTGGAATCGCTCGCCGCGCCGGTGCGCCCTAAAGGTGCCGTCGCGGCGATCGAAACGAAATATGCGGGGGTCGTTTTCAGGTCGCGTTTGGAAGCCAGGTGGGCACACTTTTTCGATGCTCTTGGCGTGACGTGGCATTACGAGCCGCAGCCGTACACGTGGCACGACGATGAGGCGGGCCGCCGGTTCAACTACCTACCGGATTTTTGGGTTGAGGGCTGGCAGATCGGGGGTGAGCCGTTCGATTTGTGGGTTGAGGTGAAGGGCGGTACGGAGGCGCTCGCCGAGGACCTCCCCAAGATCATGAGCGCTGCTCGTCACTTGCCGCAACGTGGGCAGGATGACCGGGACGGCCGCATGCGTCCTCGGGTTCTCGTGCTGACCGATTTGCCGAAGGCGGCAGGGGAGAATGAGGACGAACTCACGTTCCCGGTCATTGCCGACTCAGGCATCCACACCGAGATATGGCATTGCGGCCGGGATTATGTGGCTCGGCGTTGGTGTAAATGTGAGTGGCCGGACGTCCGCCTTGCGGACGTCCCGGAGGCCACCGCGATCCTCTCCTGCCTGTTTTCGTCTCAGTGGTTCCGGAGCGACACACGGGAGTTGTCCGATGCACTCGACAGGGCGCGCAACGCCCCGTTTAGCAAGGGCGTGGATGAGCGGGAGCAGTCCGCACACCTCATGAATCACCCCCGGAAGGGGTTCGCGCCCGCGTGCGGCTGCGGGAAGGGCGAGGCGGGGTAGATGGGGTGTGACGATTCGAGGGCGCCACCGCCGAAGGTCCGCCGTGCCCGGCGGGTTGGCCCGGACTACGTTCGGGCGCGGGCAGGGGAGCTGCCTGCCGAGGCGCTAACCCAGGTCGACCGGTGGAGGCTTGTGGCTGAGTTTCATCGTCTCGGATGGTCTGACGAAGACATAGCGACACACACCCAAATGACGGTCTATACGACGGCGCGGATCCGGTCGTCGATGGGGTTGGAACCGAACGAAAATGGGGCGGGAGGAGGCACCGAAAAGTGACGTGGTTCAAGGTCGACGACGCGTTCTGGCGGCATCGGAAGGTGCGTGCGCTAGGGCGTAGGCGGTCCCGTAGGCGAACCCAAAGTCTCGGTTTGTGGCTCGCAGTGGGTACATGGTCTGCCGAAAACCGAACCGATGGTTTTGTCCCCTTCGAGGTTGTGGATGAGTGGGACTACAAACGCGAAGGAACTAGGCGGCTGGTCGAGGTTGGGCTATGGGATGAGTCGCAACTAGCTGGCGAGAAGGGCATCCAGTTTCACGAGTGGAATGAGTGGCAGCCGACCGCTGACCAGGTAAGACAGCGGCAAAAGGCCGATGCTGACCGTCGGGCCCGTTGGCGGGCGTCACGGCGTGACACCGCCCGTGACGAGACGCGGGACTCACAGCGTGAGTCACCCCGTGACGAGACGCGTGAGTCACGCAACGGTCACACCGTGAGTCACGGCGTGAGTCACGGCGTGAGTCACGCTGCGCCCGTACCCGTACCCGTACCAAGTACTTCTTTTGGTCCAGCTCTAATGGGGGGGGTTCAGTTAGGTGACGCGAGCGCACATGATCAACAACCCCCCCCGAAAAATGATCACCCAAAGATCCAAAAACGGCCCCGATGCGTCCGACACACACACCTCGCCGACGACGACCCCGGCCCGAACTGCCTCGACTGCCGAGACGCCCGCGTTTCCTCCGGTATAGGCCCCAACGACAACGCAGCACTCGCAAAGAAGCTCCGAAGGCAAGCAATCAACAACTGTCCCGCCTGCGACGAATACGGTTGGGAGCTCGACGACATCGGAGCGCCTGCCGTTCCCGCCGTAAAGTGCGGCCACCTCTAAGGATCGACCACACGATGCCTGACATTAACTGGGTTACCGCCTCGACATATGCCGACGGTATGGACCTCACCGACTTCGCAACGACCATGGTCGCCATCTATATCGACACCCGAGACGCGGTATTGACTGCACGTGCCACGAACCCGGCCGCATTCGCCAACCTACCGGCAGTCGCTGACGACTCATCGGAAGCCTTTGCGCGCCGAATCCTCGGGCAATTACTCGACATGGGCTGGAAACCACCCACCACACAGGCCCTGGATGACGCGGTGAAGGCGCACGGACTCACGAAGTTGCCCGAGTGATGATCGCCAACGCGTTGCATTACCAACTCGACCTGCCCTATCGACGCCCCCCGGCACCGTTATGGGGCAATTCGCGCTCTCACTACCACGCAAGGTCCGCGAGTTCTCGCCAAATGCGCAGTGACGTCGCCGTCCTCGCCACGAAAGCGCGCATTCCCCCGTCAACGCACCTCGAAGTCCTCCTATCGTGGGCCCCAGGTGACCGAAGGCGTCGTGATGCCGACAATTTGTGGCCAATGCTCAAGTGTTGCTGTGATGGGCTCGCACGTGGACCACGTAAAGACTGGGTTGGGCTTGATATCGTCCCCGATGACACACCCGAATACATGACAAAGCACGCCCCAGTCATCCTGACGCCCGACCAACACACCGGGTCAACCGGGATTTGGCTGGACATTTGGGCGGTACCGGTGGCGGTGGAACTGTGAGTTTCCCCGCTATCTACCGCGGATGGTGCGCTATGTGCGACGAACCCATCAACATCGGTGACCCAATCTGGAAGAACGACACACTAGGCGAGTACGTCCACGACCAATGCCCCGACGAAACCGCCACGAAGACCAGGTATCAGGGCACCACGCTCGACGATATGGGCTACTAAAGATGCGACGAATACTCATCACCGGGTCCCGTAAGTGGACCAACGACGCCGCAATCCACGCCGTCCTCGACGGTATAGACGTAGTTGGTGGCCCACCGGTCCTAGTCCACGGCGCAGCGGCCGGCGCCGACCACATAGCGGCCACCTATTGGGAGTCTTTCGGCTACCCAACGGAGCCTCACCCCGCTAATTGGGCGCGCGATCGCAAGCAGGCTGGCCACATAAGGAACTGGGAAATGGTGTCCTTAGGTGCCGAATTGTGCCTCGCTTTCCTGTTGAACGACTCACCAGGCACAACCGGATGCATCCGGTTGGCACACCAAGCCGGGATACCCACCACGATCTACCGGGAAACGACCAGCAACGGAGGGCGATTGTTTTGACCACCACCCCCATATGCGCGGCACCTAGGTGCGGTCGCCCATCACCCAACGGGTATCTGTGCCCCAATTGCCGCCGAACGCTCGTCGACGACCTCCGAAGTCTTCCCGTCATCCTCGAAGACCTCGAAACGACCGTGTGCCGCCTCGATCGGTTCGGTGACGCCTCTCGCCGGCCTGGTGATGAACGCCCATTGCCGTTCCGAGTCTTCGCGTTGGAGGCCCGACGCGACGTATGTGCCACCGTTGTGCAATGGGGATTCCACGTTTGGGCCCGGACCGGCCGGCTCGCACCGCCCCGGTTCTGGTTCAAACCCGAAAAAGTTGCGGAGTGGTTGGCCTCCGCGATCAGCGATGTCGATTCCGACCCCCTAGCCGGCACGCTGGCCGACGAAATCGGGTGGGCACGTGTACTGGGCGAGAGGACGACCGACAGGCCCGCAGAATTGAAATACGGCGGCCCCTGCGACGAGTGCGGATCCGACCTCTACGCCCACGCCGACGCCGCCGAAGTCGAATGCCGAGCATGCAAAGCCGCATACCGACTCGAAACCCGACGCATATGGCTCCTACAACAAGCCAACGCACAGCTACTCACAGCAACCGAGATGTCACGCGCCCTACCCGGACTCCTACCCAAAGACAAACGAGGTGAACAACCCCCACTCACAGCAGCAATGATCCGCGGATGGGCACACAGAGGACGCATCATGCAACACCCCGCACACCCACACCGCCCCAACGACCCCCTCTACGTCGTCGGAGACGTCCTACGCATCGCCATCGACCTCCACACCGACCGCCAACTCACAGCCTAAAAAAAGGAGAAACCACAGTGATAGCGCTCGGACTCATCTTCATCCTCATCGGATGGCTAGTCGGACTCGGCCTACTCACGTCAATAGGACTCATACTGGTAGTCATCGGGCTGATTTTGATGCTCCTCGGCGCCACAGGCCGCCCCATCGGCGGAAGACCGTTCTGGTGGTAACCGCCAACGAAGGCCCAAACGAATGCCAATTCTGCGGCGCCGACCTACTCACACACGACATATCCGACGACTACCTGCCCCGAAGCAGCTACCAATACGAAGCAAAAGGGTACGAACTGGACGCCAACCGGATCCTGTTCGTCGAACACACCGGAACCCGATGCCGAGCCGCCAGAACCCCCAAAAACACCCCCATTTGACAACGACCAGGGCGAACGCAGTACATTCCTAACGTCCCATCCGAATGCCCAACCGACGGCTCGCCCTCGGCCCTTCGGACCGGACAGACCCCGCCAAACCCCGCACCGGGCCCGGCGGGGTCACCCAAAACTCGCACCGGCTCGCCCCGGTGCGGTGTGTGGGGGAAACGCACAACGGCCGCCCCGAATTGACACGGTCAGCAATTCGGGGCGGCCACAAAGCGGGATAGTGCAGTCCGGTAGCACGCCAGGCTCATAATCTGGAAATCGGCGGTTCGAATCCGCCTCCCGCTACTCCAAATCGGGGAGGAAAAATGTCAGTCGGACTCATCCTCGTCATCCTCGCACTACTGCTCGCATTCCTCGACATGGTCCTCTGGAACGCGGTCGCCACCTACAACCGCGTCCTACTCACCCCCCTCGCCGTCGTATTCCTCTGCATCGCCCTCCTCATCGGCATCGGAGCCATCGTCTAAATGCGCATCCCCATCATCGACCTCATCCCCGGAATCGGCCCCCTCGTCAACGGCGTACTCACCGGAACAAAAGTCATCTCAGTGACCACCCCCACCACCCCCCGCCCAGTCGAACCCAAGGTCATCGCCTCCACCACAGCCACCACCATCACGGGCCT